>Ga0209427_10007091_pt1 | contig 12715 bp, 13 predicted proteins | sample DeeMarSWOR136_30_FD_187465 | JGI IMG/M metagenome (GOLD analysis project Ga0209427, IMG submission 187465) | Marine sediment microbial communities from White Oak River estuary, North Carolina - WOR-1-36_30 (SPAdes) (version 2) | ecosystem: Environmental > Aquatic > Marine > Intertidal zone >... | reverse complement strand
ATCAAGCATAAGATTATTTTGAGGCTGCTGCTGACCTACCGGCTGCATTCCCCACACATGCTTTGCCCCCCACCACCATCCTTCCCAGCTATCAGGATTTCTGGTCTGTAGTGTGTAACCTCCCAGAAGGGTAAGCAGCTTTTTATTAGCGGCATGGGTGCCATGCACAACCTTATTCTCTCCATGCCCATCCAGCTGGGCAAGTATGGCGTACATCCCGTATTTTTCTTTTATCCGCTTTATCTCGCTGACTATTATGTCCAGAGCCTCATCCCAAGAGATTCTGACGAATTTACTACTGCCTCTATTCTGTGGATTTCGTTCGCCGTTGGGGTCCCAATCAACCCTTTTCATCGGATACAGAAGTCTGCTGGGAGAATAAACGCGCTTTTTGTAGGCTAAACTATAAGGGGGTATAAACGTCTTCAACCCGGGTTCGAAAACCTTCCCGCGTACCTCAAACTTCCACGGATTAAACTCCTCAGGCTTATATTTCCAGTCATAGTGTAATGGTCTAATTCTGACCAACTTACCGTCCTTAACATCGACCACTGAGACATTTGTGTCTGTGCCACAGCAGCAAAAGCTAAGTCCCATTACGTTTGATTTCTCTTCTGCGGCCTCCTTGCTGAGTTTCTTCCTTTCTACCATTTTTCCTCCTTTATTTTAGATTCTGTGTGCTCATGGTATGCTAATCTTCTTCTTTGAGGCGTTATGTTCCTTACTGCCTTACTCTAATCCATTCACAGCTAGACAAAATACATCTAAACCAAACTTGCTGGCTTGGCTGTTCCGCTGGGCATCAGTAATGCCACTCTATAGATTCTTTCACTTGTTACTCGTTCACCTGTACGCTTCCAACAGTGTTTTGCGTTAATATACCACATCCTTACGTTCTTGAATACGAGAGGATGTAAGCATTAGCACAGACTGAATTATTAAGGAGCGAGGCTTACCTCCGCTTAATTACCATCAAGTTTTATCCTGATGCAACCTTATTCAGGCAAGCCCAACTTTAAGGAAGCAATAATATTCCTCTCGATTTCTGTTGGCATTCCGCCTATGGCTAGAGCCGGGCTAAATTTGTAATTTGTAGGGATTCCCAGCGTCGCAATAGGATGCTTACTTCCTGCTAATCGCCCCTCTAGCTGACCATATTGTCCTAGGATATTAATCATGCCAGTATACAATTTCTGCCATAATTCGGTAGTGAATATCTTGCTCATACCCGCTAAAGAAAGATCTGGCAGACCATTCTCGGCTTTGCTTGACCAAGCTCGGTAATAAAGTAAACGAGCCACCTGCAAGTCTAAACTCAAATCAGCGAGTATTCTGCGGGTGGTAGCATTTCGGGTGAGTTGTTTTCCTTCACAGATAAACTCTTTTATTCGCTCAATAAAACGCTCGAAATCTCGTTGTAGCAGGCCAACATTAGCTAACATTGGCCACTCGATACACTGGCAGCCACCTCTTCCATACCAATAATCCCAACCCTTCTTCTTCTGCCCAACTAAATTTTCCTTGGGAACCTTGACATTCTCGAATACCGTTTCATCTCGCCTAAGTCCCCAGATCATCCAGTAGGGATTCATGCTCACCCCTGGGCTAGCTAAATCTATCATTAGAGCACTATGTGCTTGACCTCTGGGAGCTTTTGGGTCTGTCTTGACGAAGGCAATAGTATGAGTACACCGATGAGATTCATTCCAGAGCTTCACACCATTAACTACAAAATGCTCTCCCTCTTCTATGGCTCGAGTTGTATGGACATGCCCATCACTGCCGCCATCGGGTTCAGACCAGCACAGAGACGACTTGATTTCACCCTTACACATTCCGGGCAGAAATTTTTGCTTTGTTTCAGGGCTACCGAAGGTAACTAGAGCAGCGATCACCGTGCTGTTAATATCTGCCCAGGTTCGGACTATTTCAGGAGCTCCAACGTAATGCAGTGTCTCAATAAAAATGCCATAATCAAGAGGCTCGCGGCCCAAGCCTCCATATTCTTGCGGTACGAACATGCCAAGCCACCCGTGCTGACCTAGCTCCGCATATAGCTGCGAGGTAAAATCCGAACTCGACGTCCCTGAAGCCCTCGCTCGAGCTTTTGCCTCAGTTACAACATGACTGATTTCGTCTCTCATCCTTTGTTGCTCTTCGGTAAAGCTAAAATTCAAGGCACCCTCCTTCTTTTTAAAAATAATGCCTCACAAGGTCTTTATATGCCTATTTCCTGAACAATACCTTGTTCTACAAACCCAATTGGGTCAAGATTCAGTTGTATGCTCTTTGCCCTCATCCAATACATTGATAAATCGTGATCCCGGCTTAAGCTAATGGCACCGTTAATGTGCACAGCCTGCGTGCATAGCCAATCGCAGATTTGCCACGCCTCTAACTGAAGCATCATTGTTTCCTTGTTAGCTCGAATAGCTTGACTATTGAGCCAGGCTGCATAATACACCAACCATCTCATTCCCTCAGTAGCTATCGCCATATCCACCATCTTATGTTGCAAAGCTTGAAAGGAGCCAATGGGGTGATCGTATTCTATCCGCTGTTTAGAATAATCTATGGTCATGTCAAGAGCTGTCTGGATAATGCCCACCATTTCAGCGCAGCGCAATACTTTTGTTCTGAGTATAGCCTCTCCAAGTTTTTCATTATCATCGAGCTTGGGAAGCAAGTGTTCCTGGGAAACCTTTACTCCTTCCAAGGTTATCTCGCATAGCCTCTCTCCACTAAGGGTATCTAAAGGAGTGCAACTAAGCCCTGGCTCTTGCCTTTTTACCAGAAACAACCCCACCTTATTGCTATCCGCTAGCTGTGCTACCGTTATAATATAGTCAGCGATGTGAGCATAATTAACAAACAATTTAGTCCCATTAAGGATATAGCCTTCTTTGTTGGCGTTGGCTCTGGTGGTTAATAATTCAAGTTCTGAACCATTTTGAGGCTCAGCTAGGGCAAAAGCCAATACAATCTTCCCACTGGCAATCTGAGGTAAAAGCTCTTCCTTCTGAGTATCGCTACCAAAGGCCCCGATTAATTGACCACCAATTACTACTGAACTATAATGAGGAACAGGTGCTAGTGCCCGTCCTAGCTCTTCGTAAAAAATGGCTGAATCGATCCAGTCACCTCCCACGCCACCGTATTCCTCAGGAATCATTATTCCAAGCCAGCCCAAGTTTGACATCTTATGGTAAAGCTCGTGAGAGTAATCTAACTTGTTTTGTATTGTCTCCTTAACTAATGTTCGCGGGCATTCCTTCTTCAGAAAGTCACGCACTTGACTTCTGATCATCTTCTGTTGCTCACTGAATCTATATTCCATAAATACCCCCTCATTTAAGCTCTGAGCAGTAATACTATGCCAAACGTAGCTAGGATTTTTTACTTTACTCTTTTGGTTAGTCGTGAAGTGAACCGTAGAATGTGGGCAGTGTCAATATGGCATGACCTTTCACAGGTTGTCAAGTTGATCTGGCAAACTCAGTCAAGCAATAATAATGCTTCATATCGGTTCTGTTGACATAGCATCGAGAGAGGTTTAAACTGAAGAGCTCTAACATTTGAAACAACCTTAAAAATAGATGCTGGGTTAAGGAAGATAAGGAGATGAAAGAAGCGACATCGGAACTGCTAGATGCTATGTCAGTAAGTGGTGTCTCTTTTAGTTTGAGCTTTGTGAATCTGACCACAAAGGAGGGTAAATGAGCGAACCTAAGGGTAAAGTTACAATTATAGGGATAGGCGAGGTTCCTAGTGGCAAATTCCCGGATAGGCCGTGTCTTCAAAGCTGCATTGAGGCCGCACGTGCCGCCATACTGGATGCAGGTATAAATAAGGACGAAATAGACGTTGTGATGCCCACTGGAGTATTTTACGACAGGAGATTCAATACTGACTTGATATTCTCAAAGTTAGTTGAAGAACTCGGACTCCAACGGAAAGCCAAAGAGAACATACACGTTTTTGCCGGAGGGTCAAGCAGCAGCGCTATGCTTAAGACTGCCTGTGCGTTAATAACTAGTGGACTTGCTAAGATAGTGCTCTGTGTCCAGTGTGACAAGGTGGGCTCAGCGCCAACTCAGCTGATGATAGACCTTTTTGCCACCTTTGGCATACCAGACGAATGGGAAACACCTTATGGCTTTTTTATGGGAGCTACAGGAAGTTTGGTCGCCACGAGGTACATGCATGAAACAGGTACAACTCCGGAACAGTTAGCATCGGTAGTGTTATCGATGCGTAAGTGGGCGGCATTAAACCCGAACGCTATGCTGCGTAGGGAGTTAACCATCGAGGAAATTCTTGATTCCAAAATGGTAGCTACTCCATTTACTGTTAAAGAGTCGAATGTACTCGCTGATGGCGGGTCAGCTTTCATAGTGGCTGACGTAGAGATATCCAAGAAAGTTTGTAAAACCCCGGTATATCCCTTGGGATTTGGTTCCCGGACTCTCCACTACGCGGAGTCTCAAAATCATAGCCTTACCGACTACGGTTACGCCGAGTCGGGTAAAGAGGCTTTTGCAATGGCAGGAGTCAGTCAGAGTGACGTAGATATAGTGGAGTTCTACGATGGCTATCCTATTTACCCACTGCTTGCTTTGGAGGGGTTAGGATTCTGCAAAAGAGGTGAGGCGGGAGCATTTGTTCAAGCTGGTAATACTTGGCCAGGAAGGAAACTGCCTATGACTACTAACGGTGGTATGTTAGGACAGGGGCATACTGCCGCCGGTGGAGGCGTTGCGGTATTGGTAGAGGGCATACGCCAACTAATGGGAAAGGCCGGCGAAAGACAAGTGAAAGATGCAAAAATAATGGTGGAGACCTCGCATGGAGGCACGTTTATGGATGCGCATGTCTGTGTTCTTGGGAATGTATTGCCTTAGGGTGACATGCGTACTGATGGCCGTTTAGGGCGAATGAGGGACACTGCAACTGTCAAATTAATTAAAAGGCCTTAACAGGAGTAGGATTATGAAAGAATACAAAAAACCTTTACCCACCCCTTCGCCATGGAGTCATCCATTCTGGGAAGGGTGTAAAAGACACGAGCTTTTAATCCAGCGTTGCAAAGATTGTGGGGTCAAAATATTTTACCCCAAGCTATACTGCCCGAGTTGTCTATCTTCAAAACTTGAGTGGATAAAGACCTCAGGTCGAGGGAAAGTCTATACCTTCACAGTTGTCTATAATTATCCGCCCACCGAATTTGCACAGGACATTCCTTACGTCGTAGCTGTAATTAGGTTGGAGGAGGGGGTGCAATTGATGAGCAATATCGTTGATTGCGCGCCTGAGCAGGTTAAATGTGATATGGAGGTAGAGGTCGTCTTCGAGGATGTAACGGACGAGGTTACGTTGCCAAAGTTTAGGCCAATATCGGTATGATCAAAGTATTAGGAGGGATAGATTGTGCCCACAAAGTACTGGGATGATTTTAAGGTTGGTGATAAAGTAGTAAGTCAAGGCATCACAATAACTGATGCGCATTTGGTCAATTGGGCTGGGTTAACTTTGGATTTTTATTCCCTTCACATGGACGAGGAGCATGCCAAAAAGACGCCGTTTGGAACCAGAATAGCCCATGGGCCTCTTATCTTTGCTATGGCAATAGGTCTAGCTTATATAGCTGGGTTTTATAAAGACTCAATCATTGCTTGGCTAGGATTGGAAAATATGAGGATACCAAGGCCAACAAATATAGGTGATACCATAAGAGTGGAACTCGAAGTAAAAGAGAAACGTGAGACTAGTAAGCCTGAGAGAGGAATAGGTGTCATTACTTATACGGTCAAGAATCAAAGAGACGAAGATGTAATGACATTCGATTGTTTACAATTGTTGCATAGGAGAACCGGCTAATAGATTTTGAGTTGAACTACAAAAGGGGTCCACCATAACTGAAGGCTAAGGAAATAAAAATAAATAGGAGAAAGCATCGTGAAAGGTATAATAGTTTATTTTTCGCAGACGGGAAACACCAAGAAGATCGCTCAGGCGGTTCAGAGAGGTATGGAAAGGGTACTGGATCAATGTGATATGGCTAAACTTATCAAAGGCTTGGAAGTAAACCCTTACGATTTGCGGAAGTATGATGTGATTGGCCTGGGTAGCGCAATCATATGGGGACCGCCTGAAAATGTCAGAACTTTCATAGATAGCATGCCCCCTTCTCTAAAGGGAAAACACATCTTCGCTTTTACCACTCATGGGACGTACCCGCATGATTTTCTACCCAGAGTGGCCAGGTTGTTGACGAGGAAGGGCTTAGTGGTTATAGGTACTAATGACTGGTTCGGGAGCGCTATTCTCCCGAGCTTTCCTAAACCCTATTTTACCGATGGACATCCTGACGACGTAGACCTGAAGGAGGCCGAAGATTTTGGTAGAGAGATGGCTGAGCGCAGCCGCAGAATATACGCAGGGGAGACTGAACTGATCCCTCCATTACCAGAGCTGTTTCGGCCTCTTCCTAAGTGGCCTCCAATACTCACTGGCAAAAGCGGGGAGCAATTTAAATACCATAAAGAGAAGTGTAATTATCCTAAATGCACCCTTTGTATCGATAATTGTCCATGGGATGCCATCGATCTCTCTGCTCCACAGCCGTATATCTGCCGGAATGGTGGGGTGTGCACCTGGTGTGAGAAAATCTGCCCTACGGGTGCTATAGAATTCAATTATGAGTCAAGGGTTCCAGAACACAGGGAAATGATTAAGACCCTGCTCATACCATCATTAGAGGCTATGGAGGCTTCTGGCCGTTTCAGGAGATTAGTGCCTAAGGATAAGATTGGTTGGGATACACCGTATTTTAAGGTTCATGACAAGCACCCGCGTGAAAAGGTTCTCAAAGATTAACTTGGCCGATTGGGAATTTACTGTGAGTAGTTTTGCTAAGAAACGGTGAATGTCATAAAAAGATAATAAAGGTAGGTATGATATGCCATATAAGATTATCCAAGAGGAATGCTGGAGGTGCGGGGAGTGTGAGTGGGGGTGTCCAACTGGTGCGGTCTACAGAGATGTATGGTCCAAAAAGTATGTAATCGACCCGGATAAGTGTACGGAGTGCGTTGGCAACTTTGATGAACCAGAGTGTGTAACTGAGTGCCTAGCGGAATGCATTACACCTGACCCGGACCGCAAGGAAACCCGAGAGCAACTAGAAGCGAAGTGGCATAAATTAGGGAGACCCAAGCCTGAGTGGACCCGATACCCCTGGGAGTAATAGGCTAGGTTGGTTAGTGTGACCATTGTTTGTAGACCGGACTGTCTATGAAATTAGGTGGCCAGACTTAGACTTGTGTTTGGCCACCTAATTTTTGCCTGATAATCAGGAGGTCTGACAACCACCTATCACAATGATTGCATTTGGCCTTAATCTAAAACGGAATTTAGTCGGGATGCCAACAAAAGCTTGAACCATCATTATTGGGTTTCTTACCTAGACGAGACCCTACCACCCAAATAGATAGCCCTCATGTCCTTATTCTCTAGCAATGCGCTACTGGTTCCTTCAAGAGCTATCCTGCCATCTACTAATACATACCCTCTGTCCGCTATTCGTAAGGCAGCATAGGCGTTCTGTTCAACCAATAGAGCAGAGAGCCCCCTTTTAGGCAATCCGCGCACAGTGTCAAGTATCTCTCGTGCCAGTATGGGTGCTATTCCCATCGTTGGCTCATCCAACAAAAGGAGCTTAGGGTGCGACATGAGGGCTCGCCCCACCACGAGCATCTGTTGCTCTCCACCACTTAGGGTATCTGCCAATCGCTTCTGTTTATCTACAAGTGTGGGGAATAGCTCAAAAACCTGCGCGAGAGCCTGCTTGAAATCATCTTTGCGGGACCTATTGGAGTAATAGTGATAAGCTCCTAGTTCTAAATGCTCCATAACTGTGAGTCCTGGAAAGACCTGCCTGCCTTCTGGAATCTGGCTGATCCCTAGCTTTACTACCTTTTCAGGAGCTAATCCGGTGATATCACGGCCGTGAAAAATGATGCGGCCTGATTTTGGGGTAAGTAAACCGGAGATAGCCCGCAAAGTGGTTGATTTGCCTGCTCCATTCGCACCAAGGAGACACACTATCTCACCTGCCTCGATGTGAAATGAGATTCCCCTTAAAGCCTCGGTGCCATTATAGTTAACATAAAGGTTCTCAACGTTAAGCACTGTGTTCCTCCCCTAGATATGCTGCGATCACTTCGGGATTGTTCTGAATCTCGGCCGGTGTCCCTTCGGCGATCTTATTACCATAGTTCAGCACAATAACACGGTTTGAACACTCCATAACAAACTCCATCTGGTGTTCTACGAGTACGCACGTCTTTCCCCTTTCTTGCAGTTCACGGAGTAGCTGAGCCATATGTTCTGTCTCCGCATCGTTTAAGCCAGCTACTGGCTCGTCGAGGAGGAGCAGGTCTGGGTTACTACCCAATGCTCGCGCTAGCTCTAACAACTTCCGTGTGCCATAAGGCAGGTCGCCGGCCAATCTATAGGCATCTTTCTCTAAGCCAACAAGGGCAAGACACTCCAATGATATTTCCTTTATACGTTGCTCTTCCTTCCTTGCCTTAGGTGAGGAAAGCAATGAACCAAACAGTCCTGTGTTCGTCAGGCGATGGCATCCGATCATTAAGTTGTCTAGAGCTGTCAGGTCGTTGAGTGTGCGAACATTTTGGAAGGTACGAGCGATGCCACTCTCGGCAATTTCGTGAGATTTAAACTTGGTTATGTCTGCGCCTTTGAATTTGACCTTACCAGATGTGGCTGGGAAGACTTTGGTTATGACGTTAAATAAAGTAGTTTTACCAGCTCCATTGGGCCCTATAGTCGCCAGGATTTCATGCTTTTTAACATTGAAACTTACTCGGTTCAATGCCTGAACCCCGCCGAAATTCTTGGTCAGACTCTCTATTTCTAAAAGCTGCATTTCCCACCTCGGGACAATATTTCAACGTCAACAAGCATGTTTATATGTTATCGCATGGTTTTGGGAAGCCTTCGCCAGATGTTAGTCAGTGTATCAGCAATACCACCAGTGAAGTACAATCGTATGGTTTTGGGAAGCCTTCGCCAGATGTAAGTTAGTATACCAGCAATACCACCGGCGAAGTACATCGGTATACTGATAAAAAGCAGTCCATAGATAATAAGTTTATAATCTCCCGCTGCAGCAGTCATTTCAGGTAAGAACTTGAGCAGGGGAGCAGCCAGGAAAACACTATATACTGTTCCTAGTCCACCGAGAATAGCAGCCATGAGGACCTCAAATGATACCATTATATTGAAGGAGCTGGGGAGAGCAAGCCCTATAAAATGTACATATAGGGCTCCGGAAAGAGCAGCATACGCTCCAGTAAGCATTAGGGACTGAACCTTATATCTGGATACATCTATACCTATTGCACTGGCAACTGCCTCATCGCGGCTGATGGCTCTAAATGCTCTCCCCACCCGCGAGCTGCCAAGATGGAGGGCAAACAGCCACCCTGCTAATGCTACAACCCAAGCGAGGATATAAAATGACTCAACACTATTAAACACAAGTCCACCAAGTGAAAACGGTGGAACACCAACTATGCCTGTATGCCCACCTGTTACTTCAATCCAGTTACCTACCACTGCGTCCGTGATTAGAGCAATAGCCAGTGTAGCAATGGCAAGGTACGCACGCCTTAACCTTAGGATAACCTTCCCAATTAAGTAAGCAAAGATGATGGTCAGGATCACCCCAGCCACGACCCCACCAATTGGTGGCCAGCCATATTTTGTAGTCAGGATCGCTGTACTGTAGCCACCTAACGCCATAAGAGTAGCGTGGCAAAGTAATATTTGACCTGTGTAGCCCAGAAAGATCATATGACCTGTCAGTGTCAGGACAAACAGGGCGATGAAGGTCATCAAGCGCAGGTAATGGTCCCCCAATACAAAGAACAGCACTGCCAAGATCACTATAACGACTAGAAGTGTGATATAATGCTTTCGAATGTCAGGCCTCCCTCTACAAAGGTGTAATTTTACTGTCTTCCTAGTATACCAGCGGGTCTTAAAATAAGGATAATTATTAAAATGGCAAACAAAACAACGTCCTTATATGTCGAGGTAACATAGCCGATGGTAAACGCCTCTATTAGGCCAACTACAACACCGCCCACGAAGGCTCCCGGATAGCTGATTAATCCCCCTCCAATGACTGCAGCAACTAAGCCTTTCATTGTAAATAACCAGCCGACATTAAATACTACATAGGTAAGCGGCGCCATAGCTATCCCAGCCAGTGCCCCTATGCCAGCGCTCAAAGCGATGGACAAGGTCGTCATCGTCCGGGTGTTAATTCCAACCAACTTTGCGGCCAAAGGGTTTTGGGCAGTAGCCCTCATTGCCTTGCCATAGAGCTGCCGACCAAAGAAATACCACAGGGCAATGCCTAAAAGCACGGTAATACCTATCAACCAGAGGGATTGAATGGGGATATGAGCACCGAGAAATTTAATACTCAACTGCTCTGAAAAGAAAGGAAAAGGCTTGGGATATTTGCCAAAGGCAACCTGCATTATGCCCTCGTATAGAAAGCCGAGCCCGCACATTATCAGCACTGCCGCGTTGAATTCCGGCTGTCGCATGCGAATGATAGTTGCTCTAGCCAGCAAGACTCCAATAATTGTAGTTGAGATAACTGCCGCAATCACTGCTACTGGTAGTGGCAGGTTCAGCGACATAAACGTTAGGGCTAGGAAAGCACCAACAAACAAATACATACCCTGAGGAAATTTGATCCAGCCAGCCACGTTAAAAACCACAACAAAGCCGAAGGCTATTACAGCGTATAGTGCTCCGTTGGAAAATCCAGCAATAAGAATCTGGAGGAACATTATACCTCCTCTTTTTACCTTCGTCGGGCATGCTTATCTTAAACAAGGAAACGGGGTAGCGAGTGGGTAAATTCCGTTCTCCCAAGACCCCGACCATACTTGTGGGGTAGCAGTATGACTCTAACCTTTTCCCTTTAGAATACCGCTACCCCACCCTTACAAAATTGCTAATATCTCACCTGTATACCATAAACACCTATTGATGTTCAGACCCTAATTATATCATTCCGTTTCGGTCCTTTGGCACTCTAATCTTCCAAGGCTCTAATCTGTCCATCCTTTATTGTGAGGAATATCACGTCTTCTGTTACTCCCAGGCCAATGTGGTCAGTAGGGGTAATGGTTCGCCTGCCCAGCCTTTGTTCAAAGCCTATTATCTTATTCTCTAAAGCGTAGTCTATTGCCTCCCTGGCAGCCTGAATGTCCTCGGGAAGGGGGCTAGCCTGTCTGATAGCCTCACAAACAAGATCCATCGTATCCATCTCCCAGGCGATCCAGCTGAGCAGTATATCTCCCTTTGTTCCCCTTGATTCTCCATATTTCTCTGACCATACGTCCCACATTGTATCAGAAAGCTCTATTAACGGATGCCCCGCGGGCAGTACATCGAAACCGGCGACGTGTGGCCTCAAGGCAGGGAGTATTAGTATCTCCGGTTCAAATCCTGCAATAAGAACGGATGCCTCTCGAGTTATGAAACCGGTGCCTCCCGCCACAGGCATATCCATCCCCAACATCTGATAACCTTTCATCATTGGCCCAATGATATTTCCTGCACCTCCCAGGTGTAGAGCATCGGGGTTAGTAGCTTTTATCCTGGTCAATTGAGGGGTGGCGTCAATAGCCGCGGGGTCTATTCTTTCCTCTATGACTATCTCTATGCCGCCAAGTTCCGCAACCGCATCTTTGATCCAGCCTAAGTCCTCCTCACCGGTTTCGCCTGTAGTGGCTAGTACCGCCAGTGTCTTTGCACCTAGCTTCTCCTTTAAATACTTTACTGTGGCCATAAAATATCTGCCCGAGGGAAGGTCAGTGGCATAGATATTGGACCCCGGTTCATATACCTCGGGTGGAGGAGTATTCGGGCCTTCATAGATGTGGGGGCATCCTGAATATCTGGTAGCCTCTATCGTAGCAAGGCAAATGTCAGTCCATACTGGCCCCGTTATCGCCAAAACTTTGTCTTGCTCAATGAGCTTACTGGCGTACAGATAACCTAGCTCTGCTTCTGATTCGTCGTCATATTCAACAATCTCAATCGGGCGACCATCTATCCCCCCCCTGGCATTAACATAGTCTGCATAGGCGAATTTTAAATCCGCCCCGTCTGTAAGGTAGACTCCTCCCCACCCCGTTCGTGACTCAATTGACCCTATTCGCAAGGGTTCTGTTGATGGTCCCGGTCCTGGCTCAGGTTTGGCACAACCACCAAAAATCAAAGCACTAATCACTACGAGAACTAACGGGATTACAAATAATTTTTTCATACCTTGTGTCCTCCTTTCCTTACTTTGAACTTGAATAAATCATCTCATCGTTTACCCTCCTTTGTGGGTTAGATTCACAAAGCTCAAACTAAAAGAGACACCAGCTACTGCTATAACATCTATCATCTCTGGTGCCGCTCCTTTCATCTTCATATATTCCTTAAGCCAGCATCTATTTTTAAGGTCATTCCAAATGTAGAGCCCAGTTTAAACCTCTTTCGAGGCTTTGTCAATATCTAGATGATTAACTTTGAACAAGTGTGGGGCTAGAATGCAAATATAAATCTTCAACAATCCACGATGTCTTTACAGTAAATTCAGTGTAATAGCACAAAC
>Ga0209427_10007089_pt1 | contig 12719 bp, 15 predicted proteins | sample DeeMarSWOR136_30_FD_187465 | JGI IMG/M metagenome (GOLD analysis project Ga0209427, IMG submission 187465) | Marine sediment microbial communities from White Oak River estuary, North Carolina - WOR-1-36_30 (SPAdes) (version 2) | ecosystem: Environmental > Aquatic > Marine > Intertidal zone >... | reverse complement strand
AACCCTCCAGTAGCCATTTCACCCGCACCCTGCCCTCCCCCTCGAGGGGGAGGATTTGGGAGGGGGTGATGCAAAAAAACGCGTGTCAAAGGCTCTTTGAAACCACCGACTAGGCCATTTTGCAGGCAAGGGCCTCGGTAATATCCTCTTCGGTTATGCCCAAAAGGTGGAAAATGTCCCTCATGCCGGAACGGCCGAGGGACACATTGGCCACCCTGTCAAGGCCCTTCTTGGCATTGTAGGCGATGCCCAGCCCGGCCTGCGCAAGCATCAGAGCATCGTTCGCACCGTCCCCCACGCAAACCGTTTGATCCAACAGGATACCTTCATCGCATGCGGTCTGGTTCACAAAGCGGGCCTTTTGCGCAGCATCCACGATCGGTCCAATAACCTTCCCTGTCAGGGCACCATTCTTGATCTCCAGCTTGTTTGCAAAGGCAAAGTCGAATCCCAGTTTCTCCTTCATGTGGTCGGCAAAGAAGTCAAAACCACCGGTGACGATGCCGATCTTGTAACCCAACCATTTCAGCGTCGTCACCAGATCTTCCACACCGGGTGAAAGGGGCACGTTGTCCCTGATCCGAACCAGTTCCTTCTCCCCCAGCCCTTTGAGCAGGGCAACGCGCTGCAGGAGGGAGGCCTCAAAGTCGAATTCCCCTCGCATCGCCCTCTCGGTAATTCGCGCGACTTCCCGGTGGACGCCTGCACTGCGAGCCATCTCGTCGATGACCTCCATATCCACCAGGGTGCTGTCCATGTCAAAGAAGATAAGGCGTTTGTTTTTGCGATAAGCCTCCATTTTCTGGAGACCCAGGCCGATGTCCAGTTCGTGACTCTTCACCATGAGCTTCTGCTTCAGCCGGTCTACGCTGGAGACGCCATGAACGTTGATGGTCATCTCAACCGACCGTGCGCCGTGATGGGCCACCGTCGAGATCGTTTCTATGTTGACCTTTTCTTCAGCAAGTACCTGGGACAGCTCGGCGAGGGCGCGGGTACCCCCGAAATGGGTGAGCACATAAAGGCTGCGCTGGTTGACCGCCTGGATGTCCTCAGGAGAATAAAGACGAAAATTGAGGGTCAGGTTCAGTTGGCTCGCCTCAAAGAGCAGGTCTTTGATCACGCTGTCCTGCGGTTCGGTTGCCTCGCTGAGGTCAAGGATGAAATAAAGACCCAGCAGATCTTGCAATGAGGCCTGTTCAATGTCCACAATCTCGACATTGCGGGCCATCAAAATGCGGGTGAACTGCGCTGTAATGCCGGGTCGATCGCGCCCGGAAACAACCACCATAAGAAGGTTTTTGCCTTCAGCCATCAATCCTTCCTCCGCTTCTTTTCTTGGATCTTACATGGAGAGACGCTGTCCTTGGCATCATAGAGAAACGGGATGTCATCTGTCAAACGGATCGGAAAGCGCCAGGCGCTGAAAGATAGCCGAGATGTAACGAAGGGCAAGAAAAAGAATCACACATCGAAAGATTCTCGAAGTTTTTCATTGACAAGGTCAAAAGGTTTTATATATTACCACATAGTAATTTATACGGAGCCGGCGCGTGAAGGATTTTCTCAAGGTCATGAAGGCCCTTTCCGACCCAAATCGGGTCAAGATTGTCAAGATGCTCCAGCACAAGAGCATGTGCGTGTGCGAAATGAAGGCCGCATTGAACATTTCTCAACCAGCCGTGTCAAAGCATCTGAAATCACTAGAGGAAGCGGGCTTGGTGTATTTTCAGAAGGACGGCTTGTGGGTCAATTACTACCTCTCGGATGGGCGGCAAAGCCCTTACGCGGCCAGTGTCATGGGTAACATGAGGCACTGGCTGGAGGATGATCCGGAAATGGCGGCACTTTTGGAAAAACTGCCCTTTATCCGGCGCGAGGATGTCTGCAAAAAATAGACCCTTTTTTTGTTCCCTTAAAATTACTCTATAATTATATAGTTATTAAGTTCGGTTCGGAACCTTTATGAAAGAACGGTCCAAGTTACTGCTGATTGTTTTGACTTTTGCTGGCGCATACTTTGTTCCCTGGGCCAATGGAACGATTCGGCAATCAGGTCTTGAGGCCTTTATGATGCTTCAGGAGTACGCCCGTGAGCATGTCTTGACCTGTTTGATACCCGCGTTTTTCATCGCCGGTGCCATTGCCGTTTTTGTGTCCCAGGCTTCGGTGTTGAAATATTTCGGTGCGACGGCGAGAAAGATTCTATCCTACTCTGTTGCGTCTGTCTCCGGAACGGTTTTGGCGGTTTGTTCCTGCACCGTGCTTCCCTTGTTTGCAGGGATCTACACGCGGGGCGCCGGCATAGGCCCGGCAACGGCTTTCCTCTATTCAGGACCAGCGATCAATGTTCTGGCCATTGTGCTGACGGCGAGGATCCTCGGCTGGCAGCTGGGACTGGCACGGGCTGTGGGGGCCATCATTTTTGCTATCCTGACAGGACTCCTCATGGCGTTTTTCTTTCGGAAAGAGGATATGGCCCGCGCAACCGGTCCCATGTACCTGCCCGATGAAGAGGAAAAAAGCAGAACCCTTACCCAGGATGCCCTTTTTATGCTCACCATGGTTTTGATCCTGATTTTTGCCGCTTTTGCGAAACCCGCTGAGGGATCCATAGGGCTCTGGCCCGCCGTCTTTTCAGCCAAATGGTATATCACGGGGGCCCTGTTGATTATTTTAGGCTTCATGCTCAAAGGCTGGTTCCGAAAGGATGAACGCATCACCTGGGTACAGTCCACATGGGGGTTCATGAAGCAGATTTTTCCCCTTCTTGGGGCCGGGGTTCTGGTGGCAGGATTCATGCTGGGGAGGCCTGGGCATCCGGCACTCATTCCGGAACACTATATCCAGTCCCTGGTGGGAGGCAATTCTGTGTGGGCCAATCTTTTTGCATCGGTCTCCGGAGCGCTCATGTATTTTGCCACCCTCACAGAAGTCCCCATCCTTCAGGGACTCCTCGGCGCCGGCATGGGCCAAGGCCCGGCCCTTTCTTTGCTCTTGGCCGGACCGGCCCTGTCTCTCCCCAACATGTTGGTCATCGCCGGGGTGATGGGGCCCAGGAAGACAGCCGTCTTTTGTACGATTATTGTCATCCTCTCCACGGTTGCCGGCATGACTTACGGGTGGATAGTTACGTGGTGATGGGTTTGACGCTCGTTCAACCCATTCTACGTTTCAAAAAATCATGGAGTGTTGGAGTAATGGAGTAGCGGAGCGTTGGAAAAGAAAAATGTGGCAATACCCCGACACTCCAATACTCCATAATCCTTGAAGGAGGAACAAGATATGGAAATCAAAGTACTGGGGCCGGGGTGCCCGAGATGTCAACAAACTGAGGCCAATGTGAAAGAGGCGGTGGCAGAGACCGGTGTTGATGCCAAGGTCGACAAGGTGACGGACACCATGCAAATTGCCTCCTATGGGGTTTTCGGAACCCCTGCCGTTGTGATTGACGGCGAGGTTAAAAGCGTCGGGAAGATCCCAACCAAAGAAGAGGTCAAGAAATGGTTCAAGAGCTGAGCAAAGAAATCGGAGATTCCGAAGAAGCTTGCCGTGAAGGAGGTACTCTCAATGAGACACAGGTTTTATAAAAGCTTCGCCTGTTTACTGGTGGCCTTTTCTATTTTTGTCACAGGGGCCAGAGTCCTGGCCGATCCTGCAAAACCCATGGATCTTCCGGTCAAGGGTATGGTGACCATGGTTGATCTGGGCTCTGGCAAGTGCGTTCCTTGTAAATTGATGGAGCCCATCCTGGCGAAGCTGAAAAGAGACTATGAAGGGAGGGCTGCCATTGTCTTCATTGACATAAGGAATCGTACAGAAGAGGCGGAAAGGTTCGACATTCGAGCCATTCCTACGCAGATTTTTTTCGATAGAGAGGGCAACGAAGTCTATCGTCACAGGGGATTCATGAGCGAGCAAGCCATTGTGGAACAACTAGAGAAGATGGGCGTTGACTAAATGGTCTCAGAGAGGAGGGAGGCTTTATGCTCCAGTCGGTGTTCTTAACCATCAATGAATGGATAGCCGGAGGCACGGCCATTGCTGCCCTGGGTTGTTTCCTGTGGGGGATAGTCAGTGTGCTTTTCAGCCCCTGCCACCTGGCTTCCATCCCTCTGATTGTGGCCTATGTGGGTGGACAGCAGCAACTTCTAAAACCCCGTCAAGCAGCGCACTATTCCGTGGCCTTTACCTTGGGTCTTTTCATCACCATAGCCCTTATTGGGATCATTTGCGCCCTTCTGGGCCGCATGCTCGGCGACGTGGGCAATTACTGGCAGATCCTTGTGGGTCTGGTCCTGATATGGGTGGCTCTGGGCATGTTCGGCGTAGAAAAGTGTTCCATGTCCGGAAGTCTCCTCTATCGTCTGAATTTGCGCGGTATCACCGGAGCCTTTGGTCTGGGGTTGGCCTACGGTGTGCTTTCGGGCTCCTGCACGTTTGGGTTCATTGCACCCATCCTTGCCATCATCACCGTACAGCAGAAGATTGCCACGGGCATTCTTTTTATTGTGCTTTTTGGTATAGGACACTGCATTCCCATCGTTATAGCCGGGAGCTCCACTGCTGCTGTCAAGAAGGTTTTGGAAAACAGCCAGTGGCAGGGCGCGGCAAACTGGTTCCAGAAAGGTGCGGGCGTGGTCATCAGCATCCTTGCCCTCTATTTTATCGTCAACCCCTTCCTGGAACTGTAGCGGAAAGCAAAGATGCTTCTGAAAGGATATGTGGTCTTTGCGACGCTGGTCGCACAGGGGGGGAACCGCGAAGGATTGCCCGGCTCTGAATGAAGAGAAAAGGGAAAAACTTCATGAATACATGGGGCAGCGAAGCAGAAATGATCCGTGAAACAAGAGAGCTGGGTTTTTTCGAAAAGTATCTCTACATCTGGGTGATCCTTTGTATCCTGGCAGGCATTATCTTGGGCAAAGTGGCGCCCTGTGTTGCGAAGTCCCTGGATGGTCTGGCCCTTTATGTGGGCGAAGCGCCGGTGGTTTCCATCCCTATTGCGGTGTGTCTCTTCTTCATGATGTATCCCATCATGGTGAAGATCGATTTTGGCGAAGTGCTCAAGGCGGGCAAGAATGTGAAACCCGTGGGTCTCACCCTTTTCGTCAACTGGGCCGTCAAGCCCTTTACCATGTATGCCATCTCCGTCTTTTTTCTCGGGACCCTGTTTCTGACCTTTATCGGACCGGAAGCCGTGGACCATGTAAAGATGCCCTTTGGGCTGGATCTTCCTGTAGGCGCCGCCTATGGGGTTGGAAAGGTCATTATCCTCAATGGTACGAAGATCTTGGAGGTCCCATTATGGCGCAGCTATCTGGCCGGTTGCATTCTGTTGGGGATTGCACCCTGCACCGCCATGGTATTGGTCTGGGGATTCCTGGCCAGAGGAAACGACGGCCACACCCTCGTCATGGTGGCCATCAATTCTTTGACCATGCTCGTTCTTTACGGCCCACTGGGCGGTTTTCTGTTGGGCGTAGGAAGGCTTCCTGTTCCCTGGCAGGCCTTGGTGCTCTCCATCGGCATCTATGTTGCACTGCCCCTGGTAGCCGGATACATCTCGCGAAAATGGATCATTGCAGTGAAGGGAGAAGCCTGGTTCAAGGAGAAGTTTCTTCATATACTGACGCCCATCACGATCATCGCACTCCTCATAACCCTCCTCCTGCTATTTTCTTTCAAAGGGGACGTGATTGTCTCGAATCCGCTCACTATTCTGTGGATTGCTATCCCGCTCTTTATCCAGACGAACCTCATTTACTGGCTCGGATACGGGCTTTCAAAGCTGATCAGGCTTGACTACGAGGATGCCGCACCCTCCGCTATGATCGGGGCCTCCAACCACTTCGAGGTGGCGATTGCCACGTCCACCATGCTCTTCGGGCTTTCATCGGGCGCGGCTTTGGCGACCGTGGTGGGCGTCCTCATCGAGGTTCCCGTCATGCTCATGCTGGTAAGAATCTGCCTCAACACAACACATTGGTTTTCACGGAAACAAGGTTCATAATTTCATTTATATCGTATTTATCAATCAAAATTTAGTGGGAGGAGTAACTGAATTTGACCGATAAAAAGAGAGTCCTTTTCCTGTGTACCGGCAATTCATGCCGGAGCCAGATGGCGGAAGCCTGGACACGTCAGCTCAGGGGAGATGAATTCGAACCCTATTCTGCAGGGGTCAAGCCAAAACATGTTGACCCGAGAGCCGTTAAAGCCATGGCCGAAGTGGGCATTGATATTTCCGCCCAAGCTTCAAAGGACATTGAAGCATTGGCTCATCTGGCATTCGACTATGTGGTCACCCTTTGTGACAAAGCCCGGGAATCCTGCCCTTTCTTCCCGGCCAGGACCAAGGTGATGCACAAAGGTTTCGATGACCCGCCGAGGTTGGCTCTAGAGGCCAAAACTGAAGAAGAGGCCATGGCCCATTACCGCCGGGTGCGGGATGAAATCAGGGATTTTGTGGAAGGGCTCACTAAAGGGCTTGCAGAGCAACAGAACTGACTTTAGAAAACATGGAAGCTCGCACGCTTCATATTGAGAAACACACCCCCACCGTCACCCAGCGGCATTTCCATGAGCGCGCTCTTGGTGGTGAAAGCCTGGAACACCCTATCCTTGACCTTGACAAACACATCGTAGTAGGGGCCGTTGTCCACCACCCTCAGTATCTCGCCTCTAAAAGAGAGGTACTCCTCATGGAGGAACGACTCACGGCTCAGCACCACGTCTTCCGGCCGAATGGCGATGAAGCCTTTTTCCCCATCCGGCGGCCTTCTTAGGTCTATTTCGAGACCCCCGAAAAGCGCTTTGTCTCCTTGAAAAGTGGCCTCAAACACATTTTTCATACCCACAAATCCTGCCACAAAAGGGGTCCTGGGTCGCTGGAAGACTTCAGCGGTCTTCCCGAATTGTTCTATCTGACCTTCATTGATCACGGCAGCTTGATCGGCCAAAAAGAGCGCTTCGGCAAAATCATGGGTAACCATGAGAAAGGTGATGCCCATATCGCGGTGGAGCTCTTTGAGAACCTTACGAAGATCTTCCCTGAAGTTGGGGTCAAGAGCAGAAAGCGGTTCATCCAGCAACAAAACGGAAGGACTCACCACCAGGGCGCGGGCCAGGGCAACGCGCTGTCTCTCTCCTCCGCTCAGGTTCTGGATGGAACGATTCAGCAAAGCCCGGAGGTTCAGCCCTTCGGTGAATCGCTCGATCCTCCTTTGTGTTTCCCTTTGATCCTCCTTCTGATAACGGAGACCGTAGGTGATGTTCTGGAACACATTGAGGTGTGGAAACAAGGCGTAGTCTTGATACACGATGCCGATACCGCGGTGTTCGGGAGGGATGCGGGTGACTTCGCGGCCCTCCACAAGGATGCGGCCACTGGTTACCGGCGCCAGCCCGCTGATAGCCTCTAGGACCAATGTTTTCCCAGCCCCGGTGGGGCCCAGGAGGGTAAAGAACTCCCCTTTCTCGACACGCAGGTCCACCGACCTGATTGAAAACCCCGGCAGATCAATACACAATTTGTCAACGCGAATCATGACCGGCTCTTTTGCGGAAGCGACACCAATCTGAGAAACAAGAATAGCACCAAAGATACGAAAATAAGCCACACAGCCACAGGCTGTGAATACTTCATTCCGTAAGCTGTAAAGCGCTCATAAATCATCACAGGCGCTGTCATAGGGTGGTAGGCCACAATGACAATGGCGCCAAACTCGCTGATGGCTCTGGCTGTGCACATGATCATGCCGGCCAGCATACTTCTCCATGCCAAGGGGAAGGTAATGCGGAGAAATGTTCCCGTCATCGATGCTCCCAGGCTGCGCGACACCTTCTCCAAACGCTCCGGAACCGCTTCGAACCCGGCTTTTGCCGCATTGATGTAAAATGGCAAGCCCACGAAGAGGAGAACCGCCACGATTCCTGTCACACTCCCCATGACTCGAACGCCCACCCCCTGCATAACCTGACCCAACCAGTGCTCCCTTCCAGCCAGGCTCAAAATGGCTATGCCCACAACAGGATGAGGGATCATAACAGGGAGGTCCACAACGCTCTCCACAAACCTTTTCCCAAAGAACGCTCTACGAGCCAGCACAAAGGCGAAAGGCGTGCCAAAGACAAAGGAAATCAACGCAGCCAATCCGGACGCATAGACACTCAGCCAGATGGCCCGAAGAACGTCCTTGTCTCGAATGGTTTCCTGAAGACTGTCGATAGATGGTTGCAGAACCATCTCGACCAATGGAAGAAGAATAAAGATGAAAATAACGGAGGTGGAGAAAACGGTGAGGCTCCTGAAAGGGTCAAACTTCTTCTCATGTCCTGAACCTGTCACAATCCTCTCCCTTCTCGGATTCCACCAAAGCCGTGAAAACATAGGCGGCCCATGGGCCGCCCTGAATTCTCTCCTTTTCTCAGTTCTTCACTTCAACCAGCTTCTGAAGGGATGGGGGAAGCATCTTTTTCATCCCATCTGTCGGCACCCGGCAAGGGATGAAGGGCGGTTGGCCCATGTCCTTGAGGATCTTCAGACCCCCGTCCGGACTGAGCACATACTCCAGAAAGGCCAAAGCCCCTTCCGGATTTGGCGCTTCCTTGATCAGGGTAATGCCGTAGGTGCAGGAGCTGCCGGTGCGCGTCATCCAAGTCCCCGGTTTCTTTCCCGTTACTTTCACTTTCGCCTCTTTGTAGAAATCATCGTGGCGGTAATTCCCGAGGTTGATCTCGTCTGGAAGGACCACGTACTTCAGTTCGTGTTGAACAGCCACCGACAGGTACTCCCAGGCATAATCCATATTTCCTGTTTTGAGCAGTGAGACCAGTTCAACGGACTTCGGTCTGACATTCTCTTTGGGCCTGTTGGCGATCAACAAATCATAGAGCCCTGGTTTGTTATAGTATTTCTCGGCAAGCTGCAGCACCATAAGGCTCCGGTATCCACAGGGATCCAAGTTGGGGTCAGAATGGCCCCACACAACGCCTTCTCTGCTCAGGATATCATACCAGTTTTGGGCATTGATATCGCTGGCGAATCGGCTTCTGTCCGTGTAGCAAAGAACCAGTTGGTTGGTGGCAAACCGAATGTTCCATGTTGCTTTGGCCGGTATCAGGCCTTTGTCGATCACCGCATAGTCCGCAGAAGCCATGATGTCAGCCGGTTTGTTGAGTTCTGAAATCATGCGCGCCATTTTTGTGCTGCCGCCGGCTTCGCGAAGGATATCTGTGCCTGGATGTTTGGATTCAAAGATCTTTTCCATCTCTACAAAAGGAACTGTCAGACTGCCCGCGTGAAAGACGATCACCTTTCCTTGCGATGCCGCATTCGCAGGCAAGCTTAACATCATGCCCCCTGCCACAAAAACAATACCCAAGATTACTTTCTTCCATGTCGCAAGCTCCTTCATCCTTACACCTCCTTATTTTCCAATTGAAATTTACAAACTGCAAACACGCCAACCATTTCGCACCAAAAGGATATCGAAGGCCACTTTGCAGCAGCACGATGCGTGGGAGAGACCCTCGCAATCATGACCGTGCCACTTGACCATGTCTTTGATGGTGACCGCGTATCTATAGGGATAACATCTGCCCTGGGTGCCTCTTGTGGCGAGAACTTCAAAAACAGGCGCATAAGGCTTATCCACCATGGGGGCATACCATGTGGGTATGCGATCCGGTGGTGTTACCCCTGTTTCAATGAAAATATCCTTGCCCTGCACCTAGGTGGCTTCACCAGCCCAGGCTTGAAAACCGCTCATAAGCAAACCCGTAATCAATCCGAGATAGAGCATCTTTTTCATCATTTGCCTCCTGGTAGAATAGGATATTTTGGCGTGGGGTGGCCTCCCCGGAAAAATGGTCTTGGGGCTATTTTGATATATGTCGGTTTTGATATATAACTGGCGTTGTATTCTTGTCAAGGGGAATCTGAGATGGAGAGGCAACTCTGGTAAAAAAGTAAGTTGACGGGGAATCTGGCGGTGAAGTAATATGGAGCCATGCCGAGACAAGCCCGCCTAGACACGTCCGGTGTCCTGCACCACATCATGATCCGGGGTATCACGCGTCGAAAAATATTCCTAAACGACAGGGACCGGGAGGATTTCCTGGAGCGCCTTTCGAAACTCCTGCCTCGCTGAATTTTTGTCCAAAGGCAAGCAGCAACTAAGGTTAAGGGCAAGGAGTCTTTTTTGCTTTTGGGCGGTGAAGGAGTTGGACATGTCCCTTAGGGCATTGTCCAGGCAGTTGGAGATGATCCCTCTTGCTGTCGCTTACTGCATCGGAAGGGGAGAGGCCATCGCCCGTGAAAACGGGTACCGGCTCATTGGAAAGTTTTTTACTTTTTTACGGACGTCCCGCTCAGTCCGTTTTCAAATAAGTCTTATTTGAGGGGGGACTGTAGGATGTCCCCTCTAGTCCTTACTCCTCCACTTGCGTGGTTTTGGCGCCCGCCCTGGTAACGTAGATGTGGGAGAACTCCGAATCCTCGGTCGCACCGTGCCAGTGTTTTTCACCGGCCGGAAACAGAATAATATCCCCCACGGAGACCACCCGCTGCTCCTGTTCCGTTGCCACGACGCCCTTTCCTGCCGTAACAATGAGGATCTGATCGCTCTCATGAACGTGGAACTTGTTTCGAACGCCCATCCCGAAGTTGACGACGTTCATGGTAAAGTCCCCGCCTTCGGGGATCAAGGATTGTGCAGTGACCTCTTCGCTGGTGAAGAGCGCGCTTTTTCTGGGAATCTTCGGAACATCATCTATACGCACGACATGCATTTTGACCTCCTACTCTGCTTTTAAAGATGTTAAAAGAGTGGCCCATGAGACCCGTTACATCAATAGAATTCCAAAACATAGCTGCACTTCTAATAGCCTATAAGACACCAGATACCTTGGCAAGATCGAATCCTTTGATTTCATCAAATCGTTGCCTTTGCGCCTACGGTATCATAGGTTTACCTCCTGATGATTTTCAACATTCAACCACAGCGCGTGAGGGGAGGGATGCTGGTCCCCTCATTCTTCTGATTGGTAGTATTTGGACAAGAGGGCTTTGGTTTTGACAACGTTCAGATTGAGGCCCAGCTCCTTCCGATCGAAGCCCATGGCAATACCCAGAATCTGCGGCAAGTAAAGGACAGGGATGTTGTAGGTCCTTTCAAACGCCGCCTCAATACCCTTTTGGTTGCTGTCGTACATGACCGCACAAAAGGGGCACACGAGATTAATCGCATCCGCACCTGCTTCGCCGATATCGTCCAGTTTCTCTTTGGCAACCGCCATGGCCAGCTTTTCGTCTACAGGAAGGACCGGCCCGCCGCAGCACCTCTTGCTGTTGGCATAGTCCACCACGGTCGCGCCCGTGACCTGAACCAACTCATCGAGGGTATGCGGGTCTTCGACCTGATCGAAGTTCTCATAGATCTCTGAAGGCTTGATATAGTGGCACCCATAGTGACTGGCAATACGCAGCCCTTCGAGGCTTTTCGTAAAATGCTTTTTCAGTTCTTCCAGCCCCACCTCCTCATAAAGAACGCGGGCAAAGTGCCTCACCTTGACGCCCTTCTTATATTGCAGGTTGGCCCTGGCAAGCTCCTGATTAATCTCCTTTTTCATCTCCTCATCGTGAGCCAGGTGATAGGCCACTTCGGTCAGGGCGGATGTACAGGAGCTACAGAGCGCGCAAATGTCCAGCTTGCTTTCTTCAGCAAGAGCCAAATTATAGGCTCCCATTAACATGGCGGCCTTCATGTCGGAAGCCTTAATGGGAAATCCACAGCAGAGAAAGCTTTCCACGTCAACCAATTCAATGCCCAGTTCATTGGCCACTTTTCTGGCGGACAGCTCATAGTTTCTTGACCGGGCTGGAATGGTGCACCCAAGAAAAAGGGCATACGTCATCATGCACGACCTCATCGTTCGGGAAAAATTTCTTTTATAATCTCGCAGGACGTGGGTAAAGACGGCAAGCCGGCCTTGTTCCTCTTTTTGTTGTCAAAATCATCCAGAGGATAGATCCGGCCCTGGCCCTTGACCAGATCGAGCTGGGCTCGGATGCCTGTGGGCGCATGGCCTTCCCTGAGGGCCATATTCTTCAAGACAGTCATAAATTCGGTAATGCACACCCCCTGAGGACAACGCTCCTGACAGGCATAACAGCTCGAGCAAAGCCAGATAAATTCACTCGAGAGGACCTCTTCTTTGAGGCCATACAGGGCCATACGAATGATTCGAAAAGGATTGAACTTGCTGTTCACAACGCCAATTGGACAGCTTGCCATGCAAGTGCGGCATGTGAAGCAGGCCGCGATCTTTTCGCTGCCCGGCTGGATCGCCAGCTCTTTCCTGAACCCCGGGTCTGCTTTGGATAAATCAATGTCCGCCATGGAGAACCTCATACCTAATATAAGCGCATTTTCGTGAGTGACATTCGCTCCCCCTCATCCTTCCCCTCTCCCCCACCGGGGGAGAGGGATGGGGTGAGGGGGCTTTTCTTCTGCTCCACGCCCATGGAGTACTGGAGTATTGGAGTGATGGAGTTTTGGGGTTTTTGAAACACGTTATGGTGGAATAATGGACTAAGGATGCAGAATCCAATCGGCTGCGAGAGTCGGATAGGCTACTCTGGCGAAGTCCGCTCTTCCAGTACTCCAATACTCCAGTACTCCACCCCTCCAATCTTCTAGTACTCCGGCGGCAGC
>Ga0209427_10007088_pt1 | contig 12720 bp, 10 predicted proteins | sample DeeMarSWOR136_30_FD_187465 | JGI IMG/M metagenome (GOLD analysis project Ga0209427, IMG submission 187465) | Marine sediment microbial communities from White Oak River estuary, North Carolina - WOR-1-36_30 (SPAdes) (version 2) | ecosystem: Environmental > Aquatic > Marine > Intertidal zone >... | reverse complement strand
TTGGTAAAAATGGAGAATATTGTACAGATGGTTGCCATTAAGAGGTCTTCTATCTTACGGTCCTTTATCCAGTTGGAGAGAGAGATAGTAGAGATAGTATAATAGAGGGTTAAGGGTACATCAGCATATCCTGATGAAGGATTACCGTGAATATCACTGGTGAAAATGGGTAACACTGCCACCATAGAGGTGAACATCAAAGCATGTCGAGTGTTTGAAAATCGTTTTTGTGAAGCATAAAAGAAGAGCAATAGACTTAAGAAAAACAGGGGGAAGGGTAGTTTTACCACACAATCATTCATCTCTTCTAAAGCACTGTAGAAAAGAGATTCAATCAAAGGTACTAAAAGTGGATAACTGGCGTGATACATTACTCTTAAAGGATCAAAAAAATCATGTGAATATATTGTACCATCATGATAGAGTATCTTAGCCTTTATCCCCCACTGTGCTCGGTCATCGGCAAGGTGCATGGGTAAATAGAGGGAACGGAAGATGAGGATGGATAGACTTACTATAATAAGTGCTAGAAAAAAGTAATATAGAATACCTTTCTTGAAGTTACGATGGGGAAACTTTGTATTTGGAATACAGCTTCTAAGACCTTTAGCAGAGTAGTAAATAAAGCATGCCATAAATACAAGAGATGAGAAGAATATGTTTCTAAAATTTATACTTCCTCCTAAATATGAGAGGTAAAACATCAATAGTCCCCATGTTCCTGTTCCCAAGCCATAAGCGATGGAGAACCTGAGGGGGAGACTGCTCTTAAATTTGTTTTTAAAGCATAGACTACTAACCACGTCTCCTGTAATGAAGATAACAATTATCAGATAACAGCACTTAAAGAAAGAAATCATTTTTACTGTATTCCCCCCCTCATCTGTCCACATTAAAAGATTGTATTGGTTTACCGCTTTCAAGTTGTACCACCTTGTTTACTCCATATTCTTTAGGGTATCTCAAGATGACCCACTCAATGTTTCTTGTGCTTAAAAATTTGTGATCTAAATCTTCAATCTTTGGTGGCACCTCTGGATAAGGGTCAAGATTATTGAGCCAGAATAACTTTCTAGGGTATAGATAGTAATTGAGGAATAGATCATAATTTAATTGGTTGTTGGTGGTGTTGCTAAGGAAAAGAATATGAGCCTTCTCAGGGATAATTTGATTACATTTGGTAGCACACCTATAGATCTCCCCAATTAAATTGTATCTTTTTTTATCATCACTCAAGCCATAAAATTTCTTTAAGGTTCTGTAACTTTTTCTCCCTTCTGATAAGAGAGAATATAGAGCTTGAGAGAAAAAAATGATTAGACACATTACTATGATTCCATGCTTAACTCTTTTCATAAGACTGTAGTGTTTATTTGAGTTTAGGGCATTTTTTAAGAGGGTGTGGTAAGTGTAGTACCTTTTCATACACCTCTTCTATCTCTTGAGTTATCTGTTTTCAACGATAATGGAGTACAATCTTCCGTGCATTACGTCCCAATTTTTTAACTAGCTCAGGATCTTTTATTAATTGGAGGATAGCGTGAGCAAACCCTTCACTATCACCATTTTTTATCACTAAGCCGTTGTGGAGGTGCTCTATCCCCTTAGCTGACCCTTCAGAGGCTACAATGGCCTTTCCTGCCGCCATGTAGTTTAACAGTTTGATGGGAAATCCCGACCAGGAGGTTCGGGGAGATACTGCAATATCAGCTATTGCGAGGATTTCCTGTGTTTGATTAAAAGTTAAACTATAAAAGAAGAGTATATATCGGTCAATACCTATTTCCTTAGCGAGCTTTTTATATTTGTTATAATCTGAATTCGTTACCATTACTACGGTAAATTCAGCTAGAGATTTGGATACTCGTTTTATAGAGTGAAAGAGGAGCTCAATATTTTGATAGCCGTCTAAATTTCCTGTGTAAATAATGAGGGGTTGAGCTCTTAAATCATATTTTTCACGCACGGCGCGGGGAGTGCAGGCTTTCGTATTGTGGTAATCGATACCAGGAGGAATGAACCGTATCCTGTCAGGTGCCACCCCTTTTGCTTTGAAAAAGCTGACCGCCTCTTGAGAAACGGTAATACAGAAGTCAGCTTTTTTAGGAATATAGGTATCGAGGTAGTGTGCCAGTGACTTGGCAAGTCGCTTAGAGAACTTTAAACGGAAGTAGGTGTAAAGTTCATCACTTAAAACGTTGTGGCTGTTGAAGATGACGGGGATTCCCGTTAATCGTTTTACCAAAAGACCTGCGAGCGGTGCCTCATAATTGTGGGCATGGATGATATCAATTGCTTCTTTTTTCACTACCTGCCATAATTTTAGGAAGAGCATGAAGTCAAGAAGGGGCTTTTGAAAGGAAGGTCCTGCCCTAAAACGGTAGTAGCTGGTGATGCGAGGGATGCGGTTTATTTCGAAATTAAATTTTTGATGATGTTCTCCAAAGTGATAGCATATAAGGTGAACCCGGTGACCCCTTTTTACCAGTGCTTCAGACATCTGCTGAATATACACCTGTGATCCCTGGGCTGCAGAGAAAGGACACGCAGCTACCATGGCAATGTTAAGTTTTCTCTGCATAGTGTGCTCTATTCTACCTTACTGCACAAAATGACTTTTGAATTATCTTAGCGAAACAAACATCTTTACAGGATATCTTTAAGCTAGAGATTGCTGTTCTGGTGTCTTATAGTGGTTTTAATTCCTAAGTTGAACTCCACCTGCACTGGAGAAGTGTAGACGCTGTGCTGTAGTATTTGACAAAAAGAGCCCCTTTCGTAGGACTACAGAGATGGAGCATCTGTGGCCATTCCATACGAGAGGAGCAATGAACAAAATATAATGTATCACACCCAGGTTTAGGAGTGCAAGTACAATGTTGTGTGAGTTCCAAAGAGGCGCAGGTAGATTATATAAGAATTGCCATCCTTAGTCATTGTGTATCCAACCGCGTCTTATTTTCTGGTGACATTCTATGTGTGCTGTAATTGAAAGGGGTAATCCAGGGAGAAAAACAATGATGTAGTTATCTGAGCGAATTGCGTATCCTCAGGGTAATGATCCAGATTTGTATACAATAATTTCCTCCAGGACAAAGAGGGTAGTTTTGCTTTTCAAAGTCTTTTTTTAATTTAAAAGTATTTTCTGACAACTAATCAACCTCAGAGATTATCATCCTAATCTTACCACTGTGATCCGGTTCGATTCGATCTACCGATACTATCTCGAATCTTACCGTCGGTGGAAATCTCTCCTGTAATTGATGCAGGAGGTCGTTGCGGATGCTGAGCAGGTAGGCAGTATCAGCGATGACTAAGATCTGGAACAGGTTTATCGTTCGCTGCACGATCCGAAATTGCTTGATGTCGCTGAACTTTGACATCAACGGGATCAAGTAGTCATGAACGAGACGACGTGTACCATCGGGAAGAACCACGTAGTCATTATCGCGCCCGATGACCTGTGTCAGTCTCCGTGATAGGTTGCCGTTTTTGTCTTCACTGTTATCAAAAACTACGAGGTCGCCCTGGTCGTATCTGATAAATGGCATCGTCTTTCCTATCAAGTCTGTCACTACCACCCTGCCGGGTTTGCCAGGAGGTACCGGCTTTCCACACTCATCAAGGAACTCGAAGAAGGTTAGATCTTCGCAGAGATGTAGCCCATCGCTTTCCGGCATTTGGTAAGCCATGACTCCCATCTCCACAGAGCCGTAGCTCTCTATAAGTTCCACGCCAAAAGCCTCCCGGTAGAGTTGTCGACTACTCTCGTGGATGACTTCGCCGGTTCCTATCAGGAGTTTTAAACGATCAGGTATGGTGCCACGCCGCATCAACTCCAAGGACGTGGTATCCAGATGAGCGCGATTGCCGTATAAGACGTGTGGCTCGTAGTCAAGCAGAATATCGACCACTTCATCAGGAGGCAGCAGGTAGTTGACAGTCAGTCTTCTCAAGAACCCAAACCGCTGAATGATACTGCGCCCTGCCGCAAGTCTATCGGGGGATGTTAACGACATTACCCTCTGGCGTACAGAGTATCCATTCAGAAACAGAACCCGAAGCCACTTGGCGACCTGAACGGCTCGTTCGTGGTGGGATCGATAGACAGTGATTGGAATTCCAGTGGACCCTGATGTGGAATCGGTAAAATAACCAGAGGGCTCTGTGGCTTCTCTCAAAAATGACTCAATCCCTCTCTCCTTGAGGATCGCTTTCGTTGTGACCGGCAGCCACGAGAGGTCTTCAGGACCACAATAGTCTCGGACAGGATCGTAGCCCACTGTCTGCATCAGCTCTCGGTAGTAAGGAACATGCAAGTAAGCAGATATAAGCACCGCTTTGAGACGTTGACGTATGACTCTATCAAGTTCTGAGCGGGGAAGCTTCGCGTCGCGCATCACCTGGTACAATGCTCTTACATTACTGAGCATTACGCCCTCCAGATACAAATCATAGACAGAACACAAAGAAGATCAATGATATCCATACTATTTTCAGGATTCATCATGCTGTGACCACAGTGACGTCGGAAAATACCGAACTCCTGAAGAATTGAATCGTGCTTAACCACATTCTCAGGATCAACAACATGTTGCTTAGGTTTCAAAGAGACGCTAGAAGATTATATGCAGGAATCTTCGTCATATCTCCTTGTTCTTCCCGTATGATGCTGATTATTCAAAAGTATTTTAAGATTTTTTTCTTCTGGAAAGAATATACACATTGCCATCCTTAGCCATTTTGTATCCTGAATCTAAAATAAAACCTATTGTGCTTTTCATCCTAGAGGTAAGAAAAATATAATCAAAACCGATCTTCCTATTTACCATATTAAAACTAGTTGCATTGAATTTTTTGAGACCGTACAAACAGGTTATAGTGGAACGAGGGAATTCCATGAGGAATCTACTAGATTTGATATCAGTTAATATATTGACTTCATCGTCTTTATCTATATATTTCTTAAGAAAATTGAGTTTAGACCTTTCTTGTTTTACGAAAGTGATTTTATGAATATTAGCACTATGGCGGGAGTGGAAATTAATATACACACACTCGCACATTAACGCAATTATCACTGAGTAAAATATGAATTTATAATATCGTTCTTTCCCAGAGACAAGTATGTTATAACCACCAGTCACAGCAAATAGTATGTGGAAAGGAACAAACTGTATAGAAGATCTTAGAAACCTCCAGGAAAAATTATCGTACAATAGGTAAATCATAAATGTGTTTATCAGGAAATAGAGCATCACTACTTTATATAAATATCTCTGTTTTTTCTTTAAAAGGGGGTATGATAATAATGAAAAAATAGAGAATTGATAAAATAGTATCCTCATCCACAAATATAGTGGTGTGTGGTTAAAATCCCATATTCTGGTGACATTTAAATAAAAATTACCAAATAGCAAAGATAACTTGTCAAAAAACTCTTCTGTGTTATGTAATTTATACATAAAGCCGTAGGGGTATACCATTCTATTTTCGGTAATAAAGTGGACAACGGGATAAAAGATAAGGAGTGCAATAGTTGTTTTAAGGATAATTTCATAGTCTTTTTCTTTCAGATAAATCAACACAAAGCCAGGCAATAAAAAGAGTACATTTTCCTTAACAAGGTAACAATACCAGAAGAGTACTGCACACACTATAAATGATTTGAGATTTTTTCTTTCAGGCACATAAAAAAACATCAAATAGATTAGCAATCCGGTACTGACGGTGACAAGGCTTTCTCGCATAATGTTGGTGAGATTAATGTGAGGATACGACAGAAAGACAGCACACACAATAAAGCTCAATTCTTTATTATGAGAGATATATCTATTGTTAAAGTAATAAAAGAAAATTATAAAAAACCCTAAAACTATAAAGTTAAAAAGAAACAGATGTTTTTCACGAGCACCAAAGACCTTTATAAACAGCGCCAAGGTTGCAGCGAAGCCAGGTGCGTGTTTCCTTTTTAGCGGGGGAGTTTGAGTGAGTAAACTATCAAAGTAATAACCTCTTGTGTTAAAAACAAAGTGTTTACTAATATCGTATGCTGAGTTTACGTATCCACATTCATCAGAGTACGCACAATTTTTTGGTGCAGGTGGGTATAGTATCGAATAGGTAATAAGCACAATGGCTACCAATAAGAGAAGTAACCTATTCTCAACTATGGCTCCAACTATTTTTGACTTCAAGTATTGCATAGCCATCCGCTTCTTATTTCCTGGTTAAATATCACCCCCACCCCATCCCTCCCCCTTGAAGGGGGAGGGCTTGCTCTGTTAAATGACAGATAGGATTTAAACGTTGGCATAACACAATGTTAAAAAGAGCGTCATAAATGTTACTCATCAACTGATCCATGATATTTAACAGGGTTAAGGAGGGTGGAAAGTGTTGCTGTAGCATTATGAAATTTTTGAAACAATAACCTTTGTTTTTTCATTTGGGTCTATGGGGATATCATCAACGTACTCAATTTTGTAACGAATTTTTCCTGCGAGTACGGATTCCAGGAGACTCTCGACTTCTCTTTTGTTTGCTTCAGTCTCTTCTCTGAGCCGGAGCAGGACACGGCAGGAACCGATACAATCTTGCACTATGCGGAACTTCAATATGAATAAAGGTTTGATAAGCACTGCTAAAAGTGTCATTCCTGAAAGCCTTTCTCCATTTTCCAGAACAAGGTAGTCATTATCACGACCATCAATACTGACAATAGACGTCTTCAGCTCGAGCAAATGTTCATAATTCCTAACTGTTACTACATCTCCTAGTCCCACCATTAAAATTGGTTGTACCTCAAGATCTTGAGAGGTAACCGTAATTGTCCCACGGGTCAAATCCTCTGAGGTTTCAGGAGCAGAAAGGCAAAAAAATGTCGAATGAAAATTTACCTTATAGTCCCCACTATTTTTTGTAGCGATTATTCCGGTCTCTGTGGAGCCGTAAAACTCTCCATAGCGTGTAGGCAGGAATGTCCTCTTTAATATTTCCCTATCAGCCCTGGTGATAAGCTCTGCACCTGGCATAAGGAAAGAGAGATGGGGTGGTTTACGATTTGTCTTGTTATAGTGATTTGCTATTAACATGATCATTGATTTCTGACCATAGACTGCGTTTATTTTCTTTTCACCGATAATATCCATGATATCATCAGGTTCCATCATGCTGTTACCAAAGGAACGTCGAAAAATACCGAACTCCTGAAGAATTGAATCACGCTTAACTACATTCATAGGATCAACGACTGCTAACACCCGATGCCAAGGTCGAAGCCCCCCCTGTGTTAAATGCCACACTGTCTTTGCACTATCAATTGCTTTCTCACCTCTGGTCTTGTAAATCGAAAATGGTATTCCAGAAGAACCACTGCTGCGAATCTCGATTAAACTCTCAGGTTCAATCCGATCATCCATCATGTACTTGATACCCTTTTCTTGCTGGATGGCGCGGTATTCAGTAGTGGGTGTTCGCGGGAACTTCTCCAGGTAATCCTCAAAGCTATTAAACTCATCTGGGGTTAATCCATGAGCTTTCATCAAATCATAGTAAAATGGAACATGCTTATAGGCGTGTTTGATCAGTTCAAGAATCCTCCTTTCCACTCGTTCAGGTTTAGGAGTTTGAAAATAACCTATGTATCGTTTTAACATTTTGTACATAATGTGCTGTTGTGGAATCAAATAATCTTAAATCCTCTGGCACAGAAACACCTTCTGAAAAATAATGGCACCTTTATCGATCTCCTTCGTCATGGGATGTACAGTTACACCTAAACTCTTTTCCCCATTCATCATTGCTGGAAAAAATAGGCCTCAATCCCCGGTACTTAGGCAGTTTTGCAGGGTGGCAATTAAGGCAAGCTATTTATCTGGGGCGATCTCTGCGGTGAACTATTATTGATTTTCCAAATACCCAACTTTTTTTGCAGGATTACCAGCAACAATACTAAAATCTTCCGTATCTCTTATCACAACTGAACCCATTCCAACAATGGAATATTTCCCGATAGTAACATCTTCCTTAATACAGGCGTTTAATCCGATATGTGCACCTTCATTTACATTAATTCTGGCTCCGATAACCGCATGAGCCGCAATTGTTGCATAATTGTGTATGACACTATCGTGACCAATGAGTGCACCAGCATAAATGTGGACAAAATTGCCAATTTCAGGGCCAAATGAGGCATACACGTTTGGCAATATTAAAACTCCCCTTCCTATTCTAATTTCTTGATTAATGGAGGCTTTTGGATGAATTGCGGTTGCGTGTGCTTCTAGGGGAATGTTGAAGTTTTTAAACTCATGTACTCTTTTATATTTATTTTTTGCATTAAAATGCAGCGTGTAATGAATATAGTAACCTCTGTTGACAAAATCTATAACTTCATCACTTGTTCCTAGCACCTTATACTTACCGAAATATTCACCAACCTTAACAATATCATTTAAGTATCCCTCAATCTCCCACTCTTGAGTTATTGTATTAACATCTTCAAATATGGACATTGCTATTTGCCCGCTTCCTTTTCCTCCCACAATTACTAACCTTTTTTTCATTTCAAAACCTTGCGGATAGTAAATTGTCTATAATTGGATAGCTCTCTTAAAATTCGTGAAATATACTCCCCTAAAATGAAAAAAATAATTAGAATAATTGAATTGTAAAAAGATATTAGCACAACTATGGTAGTCCATCCAGCCGGTGGAGTACCAAGGATTAATTTTCTTAATATGTAACTACATCCCAAGGAAAAGGATAAAACTGAGATAATTAAACCCACAGTGCCAATAAAACGCAGAGGAATTGATGAATAGTTTATTAATAAGTTAAAAGATAAATTTATTAACTTTTTGAAATTATAGTTGGATTTACCATGTTTTCTTGGGAAATGGTCTATTTCTACATTGGCAATAGAGCTGGTGACTGATAAAATCATACCCGATATATAGGGAAAAGGTGTACGCATGAATTTAATCTCATCAATAATTGATTTTTTTACTATTCTAAAGCTGGAAAACTTAATTTTATTTTTTGTACTAAATATTTTATTATTTAATCTTCTTACCACATAACTACCAATATTTTTATAAGGGTTGTGATGTTTGAGGTGGTAAGTCCCCAAGACTGCATCATATCCATCTATAATCTTCTGATACAATTTGGGTATTTCTTCTGGAGGATTTTGTAAATCATCATCTATAGTAATAATATTTTTTCCATGGCAGTAATTAAATCCACACATTAGAGCATTTTGTTGACCATAATTTTTCATTAAATCAATAACTATCACATCCGGGTTTTTCTCATAAATATTTTTTAGCACCTCATAACTATTGTCTTTACTGCAATCATTTACAAAGATAACCTCAAATGTTTTATCCATGCTATTAAAGACTCTTTTTAACCTTTCAAATAATTCGGTTAAAGATTTTTCACTATTGAAAACAGGGACAATCACTGAAAAATCTTTCAAATCTTCTCTTTCCATTTTTAAGATTGTATAAAATTTAGTATTTACAATACATTATGTCACATATGCCGAGCTAAGGCAATTATTTTATCTGTGAGTTCAACCTTTCAGGCTGTTTTTTTTGTCGTATGTTACTGATCAGCAAAATAACTCCCCCTGTCAAGGTGCCTAAAAGAAGTCCTGCCAACGCCAAGAAGGAGACGGTTAAGGCGGTTTCACTTTCTACACCAAACAGACTGAACAGAACGATATAGGTTCCTTCCCGTACCCCTAGAGTCCCAAAGGAGATCGGCAAGGTGAAGATAATAAACATTAGTGTGGTGGTAAAAATGTTCACGATCAGGGGAAATTGTATTCCCACTGCCCGGAAGAGGATGTTGCCGCCTACCGCCATAACGAGTCGCATCATCACTGTGAATGCTATCACCGTCAGAATGTTCTGCCAGTGAAAGAAGCCCTTTACAATCCTGGACAGATATAAGTCATTCAGGTTATTCGCGCGGTCCTGACTAATCTTCGAGATGATCCTTTTAATTCTCAAAGTCAGCTTCTCTTGAGCATAAAAGAGGACTTTGTTTCCATGCCTCACTCGTACAAAGACGACTGCGAGCACTAGGCAGACCGTACTCACAACCCCTACCCAATAGACGTAGGCGATAATCTCGGTTATTCTTGGATCCGCATTGATAGTCTGTCGGACTAGGGGGTAGGCGACCATCAGCAGGAGAATACTGCCAAGAACACCAAAGATTTTCTCACCCACGACGGCTGCAATACTTTTTCCATAGTCTCCTCCATGCTGGCCTACACTCACTATGCGGTATATGTCCATGCCCATACCGGCAGGAACAAAATATCCCAGAAACATACCGATCCACCAATAATTAACTAGCCGAAGATACGGGAGTCTAATCAGGTAGAACTTACTCAACATGAACTTCCATCTCCATGTGGCAATGAATATCTGAGACACATACCCTACTAGTATCCCTGCCATGCAATAGAACAGGTTAACATTCAGAAAGTTCTTCGCCAGCTTTTCAAAGTCTATCTTGATGAATATGATGCTTAACAGGATAATCGGAACCAGGATCTTGATGATGTAGACAATTTTGTTACGCATTGATATATTAGAAAAATTTACTTTCGAAAAATGATTATGTAGGCTGGTTAACAGTTATAGATAATATTTCTGTAGAAAGGGGAGGTAGTCGAAAATCGACGGAACTATTTTATCACTCAAAGGAAAGAGAATAGTATTCCTAAATCCTGTTGTGCTCATAAGGAAAAGAGAAAGAAGAATCAAGCCAGAGTAATATTTTTGGATTCTTGGTGATACCTTTTCCCATACCAAGAGTATGGTCAAATAGGTGAAAGGTAAAATTGGAGCGAGATAACGCAATTGCTTATAGGAAGCATAAAAACATATAATTATAAGATAGATACTAATAGCGACATAGATAAAACCCCATTCTTTTGTTTTAAAATTATTTTTACAATATATCCAGAAAGGGGGTGTAAGATAAATAGCAAATATGGGGAAGATAGCCAATAAATAAGAAAGGCAATGCAATCGAGTTCTGCTATGAATGGTTGCCAAAAATCTATTCCAGGCAAAAGCTTCCTCCATAGTGGTAGTAAAACGAGCAGGATTTAGTGTTCCATATTCCAAGAAAAAGCGGACAAAATGCTGTCCACCTAATAGAAGCACCGGTATTCCCATAATTAAAAAATATTTCCAATTTTTCCAATTAAATATTGTTTGTTGATAATTTTTGCCATGGTCAATCTTAGTGTATAGATAATAAACCTGGACAAAAAATAAAATGGGAGTCATGGCTAATACTGTATATTTCATGTTTAGCGCTACTGTTAATAAAATTCCTGAAAGAAAGGATTTGAGTAAAGATTTTTTTATTAGGCTTTCAACAAAAAGAGTAACACCACAAAAAAAATAAATACTTAAAAGTCCATCCAGATGAAGTTTTGTTGTTGAAAATAAATGAACTGGACAAAGCACGAGAAGTGCTAAAGCCATTACTACAGCAGATCTCGATAATTTTAGAACAAATAATACACGACACATAAATCCCATAAGGAGAATAAAAGAGACATTTTGGAATAAAAGACCCCACAAAACAGAATTGCCAAGAAATTGTCCGAGTTTTAAAATTAGTGGATAAAAGGGCGGATGAAAAAAGAGAGGTTGTGTATATATTTTTGAAGGAAATTGCCTTACGTATTTGTTATCCATAGTAGTATAGTGGCTTAAATCCCAGTTCATTTCTTTGGCTAAAGTTCTAAAAACAATCTCATCCCCTTCATTATGTTTGACGTAAAAAGACTTCAGGTGAAATAAGATACTTATCACACTAACTATAAGGAATAAAATGTAAAATTCTTGTTTGCTCATGAGCACGATTACTATTTTACATTACATGTGCCGCTTAGAAGGGTAGATCAATCCTTTCCTTTCTTTTTTTTAACTAATAATTGATATCTTTCTAATATCTTTCTCGCTGCGATTACTATTGGAGGTCCTATGAATTTTCCATTCATCACCGCAACACCTTTATTTTGTTTTTTTGCTTCTTCTGATAATCGTAACACTTCTCTCGCATCTTCTACTTCTTTTTCACTTGGAGTAAAATATCTATGAGCTATTTCAATTTCTTTTGGATGAAGTATGAGCATTCCTTCAAAGCCTAGTAGTCTTGCCAATGCAACATTTTTTTCCAAGTCTGCTAAATCGTGGACGTGTATATGTACGGTATCTATGGGGATTACTTCAGTTGCTCTTGCCGCCATCGCAATCATAGCCCTTGCAGTAAATATGCTCTGTCCCTCTTTATCATGAATTCCTTCCAAATCACTTATAAAATCTTCACAGCCAAACGCAATGGCTATAACCCTCTCTGAGGCGAGACATATTTCTTGAGCATTCAAAACAGCAGCAGTTGTTTCAATTAGTGGTACAATTTTAAACTTACCTTTAGGGTGACCTTTTTCTGCTTCAATGGTTTCAAGCAATTTATCAAAAAAATAGATATCCTGTCCTCTATGCGATTTCGGATAAACGAAACCTGTAATACCTTCAATGGTAAGTTGATGAACATCCTTTAGCAAATGACCACTTTCTCTATCATTCACCCTTGGGAACACATCGAAATTTTTAAATAATCCATCTAAAACCTTTTCTTTTATTTTATCTCTGGCAATTTGTTTATTCTCTGCGGGTT
>Ga0209427_10007087_pt1 | contig 12721 bp, 17 predicted proteins | sample DeeMarSWOR136_30_FD_187465 | JGI IMG/M metagenome (GOLD analysis project Ga0209427, IMG submission 187465) | Marine sediment microbial communities from White Oak River estuary, North Carolina - WOR-1-36_30 (SPAdes) (version 2) | ecosystem: Environmental > Aquatic > Marine > Intertidal zone >... | reverse complement strand
AGCCGCTGCAGACAGCGGCAACGCTCGAGGGACAAGTCCACGAGCTCAGGGACGTCCTCAAGAAGAATGGGGAGCTTCCGGTGATACTGCTCGGATTCTCCTGGGGTGCGATACTCAGCTTCATCCTCGCCGCCCGCTACCCCCCGGTTGTCGGGAAACTCATACTCATCGGGAGCGGTGTCTACGAGGAAAAATACGCCGTGAACATCACTGGAACCCGCTTAAGCCGGCTTGGTGAAGCGGAAAGAGAGGAGGCCCTCGCCCTGATGAGATATCTGGACGACCCCGCTGTTGAGGATAAAAACACGCGCATGGCGCAGCTTGGCGAGTTGATAGCCGGAGCCGATGCTTATGACCCCCTGCCCCATGACAGCGAGCTGCTGGAATGCCAGTACGACATCTTCCAGGATGTGTGGGAACAAGCCAGCAAGCTGAGAAGCAGCGGGAAGCTGCTAAAGCTCGGGAAGCGAATCCGCTGTCCTGTAGTGGCGGTCCACGGTGACTACGACCCCCATCCCTATGAAGGTGTTAAAGAACCGCTTTCCCGCGTTCTCAAAGACTTTCGGTTCATCCTGCTGGAGAAATGCGGCCACCGTCCCTGGCTCGAACGAGGCGCGAGGGACAGGTTTTACGAAATCCTGAAAAACGAAATCATTTAGGAGGCACCTAACATGGAAATCAAACCCTCAGGCTTCTATGAGATCCTGTCGCCGAGATGTACGGTACTCATCTCGACTGTGGACAAGGACGGAAAGTCCAACGCTGCGCCCTTCAGCTTCGTGACCCCGGTCTCGTCCAATCCGCCGCTGCTTCTCTTCGCCGCCACTCCGCAGAGGCATACGCTGGCGAATGTCAGGGAAACAGGCGACTTCGTGCTGAACATCATGCGCGAGGAGCTCCTGGAACAGCTCTGGGTCTGCTCCAGGGCATTCCCCAAGGGCGTGAGCGAAATCGAGGAGGCGGGGCTGACCGAGCGGAAATCGAAGAAGGTCAAGTCGCCGTCAATCGAGGAGTGCGCCGGCTGGATCGAGTGCCGGCTCGAGTTCGAGAAGGAGGCCGGCGACCATATCCTCGTCGTCGGCAGGGTGGTGCATGCCGAATGCAAGGACGAGTTGATGGAAGGGAAGGAATTCAACGTCTCCAAGGCAAAGCCGGTGATGCACATCGGAGGCAGGCGGTTCATCGCCGCCGAACGGCTCGTCCGGGTCAAGGGCAGCGATTAGCTCACTGTTTCTCCAATTTGTCAGGCTGCGGTGTTGGGCTTCACCGCGTGAACCTTGAGACTCACGACTGAATCCGTGACCCCTTCTCCCCTATCAGTCGAGTGGGATAGCTTGTCAATAGCCGCTCCCGCAGCGGGGTCATCAGCCATAAGCTGGACGGGGAAACATGTCTCATCGACTACCGTGACCTCTGCAAAGCCGGAATCCCTGATAGCACCTATATAGTCATCCTTCATTATCGCCCCGGCAAGGCAGCCCACATACGCCTGAACAGAGCTCTTCACAGAATCCGGGAGTTCCTTCAACAGGACTATGTCGGAGACCATCAGCCTGCCCCCCGGCTTCAGAACCCTGAAAGACTCTGCAAACACCCTCTTCTTGTCGGGCGAAAGATTGATGACACAATTGGAGATAACCACGTCAACGTGGTTATCGGCCACAGGCAGGTTTTCAATCTCCCCCAGCCTGAATTCAATATTCGTATAACTCCCCTTACCGGCGTTTTCCCGTGCCTTCTCCAGCATCTCCGGCGTCATGTCCACGCCGATAACCCTCCCCTTCTCGCCAACCCTGCCGGCAGCGAGGAAACAGTCGAATCCCGCGCCCGAACCGAGGTCGAGCACCGTTTCTCCTTCCTTTAAAGAGGCAAGTGCCACGGGATTTCCACAGCCGAGGCCCAAATTCGCACCCTCGGGGACCTCACCAAGCTCTTCATCGGTATACCCTATATGCCTGCCGATTTCATATGCCGGCTCAGCTTTACTACAGCACGAATTTTTAGGGGCACAACACGGATTCGCCTCCCTGGCAATCCTGGCATAGCCCTCCCGTACAACTTTCCTCGTTTGCTCTTCGTTCATGTTCAACAGCCTCCAAATTAGGCGCCGATGGCTCTCATATCTATTATATCCCATATTAATACACGTTTCACCCTATCCACCGCCCGTGACGGTGAACCGTGCTACCCTGGGAGGGTCGAGAAACTCCCACGTGCCCCGCACGCCGCAGTCCATTGCGGCGACCTCGATATGCAGCATGGCGATGCCGCAGTCCAGGCGCTTGGATATGCCGTACGTTATCCTGGGAGGTCCCGCTGAAACGGTGATACTGTCCGGCTCGACATGGAAGCGCCACGGCTGCCGGTTGACAGCCGAAGGCGCAAGCCTGGCAGCCTCCAGGGATGCTTTAATCCAGCGCGGGTACTGCGCCTCGTTCAACCCGGTGACCAGCTTCGATAAAGGCTTGCGCCGGTGGGAGCGGGCATAGGCGGTCATCATTCTCTCGTCCAGCGGCCGCCGCTCCAGTGCGCGACCGACGGGGGTTACCGAAATAACCTTCTCGTTTATACCGATGCCGAAAACCGATGCAGCGGTCTTGGGCCGATACAGGCCGCCCACCCAGCAGGTGTCCAGCCCCATAGCCGTTGCCTCGAGGATGATGCCCTCCCCCGTATATCCCACCTTCTCCTGGACATGGCGGTCGTTCATGTCGCCGATGAAGGCGATGAGGGCGGGCGCTCCTCTCACCTTGGCGTAGCTGCCGACAATGCCCCTGAGCACTCTATCGACCAACTGCGTTGTCAGCTCGGCACGGGCCTGCGGGAAAGGCCGGAACTCCCGGCACAGCGTCTCCAGCTGAGCCAGTACGCCCGGCTCCAGCCCGGCGGGGTCGAACAGGCGCCGCGACTTGCGGCGGGGTATTGCAGCATGCCACCTAGAAAGAGGAATCTCCATTCGTCATATCCACCCGCAGGCATAATGTCACTTTTTTTATAAAAGTGCAACCGGAACCAGCCCTGTTATCATTACGTAAACCTTCGTAACCGCCGCATGAACGTTACTGGCTGAGACAAAAGTCACATACAGCAACAGCGACAGACCCTTACAATTACTCTTGACCTGAAAGGAGCCGGCTTCTAAACTTAAGCCACGGCTCCCTGACGGCTCAATAAAAAGGGAAAGGGGTCAGAGATATGACAGAGCAAATCTGCCCGGTCTGCGGTTGCACTATAGAAGAAGGCGGCTACGAGAAGGAAGGCGTCACCTACTGCTGCGAGCCCTGCGCCGATGGCACAACCTCCTGCGAATGCAGCTGCTGCCACCAAGCGCACGAAGAAGCTTAATCAGCGGCACAGAATGCAGCCTATCATAAGAGCAGCATCGAGCTTATAAATGGAGGCAAACACATGGCGAATACGGCAGATAATCTTAAGGCGGCGTTCGCCGGCGAGAGCCAGGCGAGCACCAGATACCTGGCATTCGCGCGCAAGGCGGAGCAGGAAGGGCATCCCCAGGTAGCCAGGCTCTTCCGCGCTGCAGCCACGGCGGAGACGGTGCACGCGCGCAACCACCTGGACACCATGGAAGGTATACAATCCACCGCAGACAACCTGAAAGAGGCCATCTCGGGCGAGAACCATGAGTACGTGCAGATGTATCCCGAGTTCATCGAGCAGGCGGAGAAGGAGCAGAAGCCGAAAGCGGTGCGCACTTTCGAATGGGCGCGCAAGGTAGAGATGGCCCACGAGTCGCTCTACAAAGCGGCGCTGGATGCACTGCAGGGCGGTGGCAAGCCCCGGGGCGGGGACTACTACGTCTGCCAGGTGTGCGGTTTCACCGCTGAGGGCGAGGCGCCGGAGAGGTGCCCGGTCTGCGGCGCGCCCGCAAAGCAATTCCTCAAGGTGTCTTGAAGAGAAGCCTCTCCGCAATCGCGCCAGCATCCGCAGTAGCATATATACCAGCGCCCCGAATGCTTATAAAAAAGACCACCACACCCCTGCCGGTATGCCCCTTCAACCTCCGGGGCATCGCGGCAAATGATGGTAGTCTCCCTGCCTTGATATCCTCTATGCTAAAGCCGTTCCCGGCTTTACTCGTCGGAGCGGTGCCCACCGAAAGGCGGCCTATTCGGCGCCGATCGAGCTGCTGATCGTGATCGCCATTCCGAGAGCACCGCGCAATCAGAATTCAAGGGTATCCTGTATATCCTTCGATAATGACAAAGAAACAAGTAAAAGTGCTTCGTCAACCCCTGAACTCTGCCGCGGGTTCGTACGTGAACATTATATAACAGATACCGTGATTTACAACTTAACTTTACTTACCTTTTCCTCCCAATTTTAGTAATTAGTACTACTTCATACTGAGCATTCATCCTGACTCAAAATAGCCACCAACTGGTAACCGGACTGCGCCCGCGCTCTTTAATGGCCCATATAAGCAGCAGACAACCTACCCCACCCTCTCCAACCACTCCAGCGCCGAGGCGAGCGATTCGTTCACCTTTTCCATTTCCCCCGCTGCCGACAGCAACTGATCGTGTACCGAGGCCTTCCCCATGCTTCTGGCCTTCTCAGCCCACTCCCTGAATTCCTCGCCATGCTCACTGTTGTGCTTGATCCAGTAGTCAAGCAGTACCTTCAATTTATCCTCATCGGACTGGCTCATCCTAATCACCTCCTCGTAAAACTCCGGAATTTCAAGCTGCGAATTCAATGTTATAGAAAGAACGTTTATAATAGTTATTAGAGTGCGCCGATTATAAGCCCGAAGCGCGCTGGGCGTTGCCAGCGCCCGAATAATCTAACTTGCCTTACATTTTCATTCGCTTAAATATCTAAGGAGGTAACGAATATGAAACACATAAATCGGCATGTATTAACGAGTTGGCCGGTCATTCTTGGATTATCTTTCATCATACTATCCGCGATCCTGTACCTGATACACTACGGTATTTTCAGGGATTCACACCATATTTTCATCTACATGCTGGGGGATATAGCGTTCGTCCCCATTGAGGTCCTGCTGGTGACCCTCATTATACACCGCCTGCTGAACGAAAGGGAAAAGCGCTCCCGGCTGCAAAAGCTGAATATGGTGATCGGCGCCTTCTTCAGCGGGGTCGGTACCAAGCTCCTGACCTACTTTTCCGACTTCGACCCCGAGCTGGACAGGATCAGGCAGCATCTCATTGTGAGTCACGACTGGTCCGAGGAGGAATTCCGCAGCGTCAGCCATCATCTAAAGACCTATGACTATAAGATTGAGATTCAGCGGGTGGACTTGGGCGATTTGCGCAGCTTTCTCATCGAGAAGAAGGAGCTTATGCTGCGCCTGCTGGAGAACCCCACCCTGCTGGAGCACGAAACGTTTACCGAGCTTCTGAGGTCGGTTTTCCACCTGTCCGAGGAGCTTGAGAGCAGGGAAGACGTGAGCAAGCTGCCTGCAACCGACTACCAGCACCTGGCTAACGATATAAAGAGGGCGTATGCGCTACTGGTTCACGAGTGGGTTGATTATGTCAAATACCTGAAGGGCAACTACCCCTATCTCTTCTCTCTCTCGATGCGGCTGAATCCCTTCGACCTGGAATCTTCGCCGCTGGTGACGTAACGCCGGCTAACGCTTCTGCGCTCCGAGGAAGGACATAAGGGTATCCTTCGTGGTGTAGCGGAACTGGTACCCGGTCGTTTTCTTCAGCTTCTCGTTGTTGAGGACCACTGGATATTTAATGAAATCCAGCCCTCCGGGCGGGGAAGCCGACTGAAGGTGCAGGTCCCAGGTAATACTGAGCATCGGTGTAATCAGCCACGAAGGCAGCACGATACACGGCCTGCCCGTAAGAGCTATCACCTCCTGGTAGCTCAGGGTACCATCTCCGCCCGCATTGAAAATACCCGGCTGCTCCTGCATTATCAGCATGGTGAGTATATCAGCCAGGTCATCCTCATGGAGATACTGCAGTTGGGGATTGTATCCCTGAAGGCGCAGCATCACCTTTTGGTACATACCCGCGCTGACCGAGCCGCCTCCCCTCGGGCCCAGAACCGGGCAGGCACGAACGATGGTGACGCAGTAGTCAGCGTTATCCTTCATAAAGTCCTGAAACATCTGGTCGGCCTCTCCCTTGTCCCACGAGTACAGGAAGCCGGGGGTCGGCCTCAACGGCATATCCTCCGTCAGGTGGTCAGGGTTGTCGGAATGCGGCCCGTATGCTGTATTGCTGCTCAGATAGAGGAGACGCTTCACCGATGCCTGCTGGCAGGCTTCGATGAAGTTCTTGGCACCGTCTATGTCTATGGCGCGGGCACCCTTGTAATCATGAGTGGGCTTGACCGCGAAGGCAAGGTGTATAGCGCTATCCACTTTGTTATCGGCAAAAACCCTGCCGAAGGGTTCGCGTATGTCATGAGTAACGAACTTCAGCTTGGGGGAGGCAACCTGGGGCAGTTTTACATCGATGCCAACGATGCTCTCTACGTCATCCCGCCGCTCCAGCCTCTGGAGCAATCCAGTGCCGAGATATCCTGAGATGCCGGTAACAGCCACCGTCTTCATGCCCCTACCTCCTTTGCTTTATAAGCCTCTCGGAGCCCAACTACTCGGCGGGCAGGCCGAATCCTATCTCTATTTTCAGATCCCACTTGCCGAGGGGACATGCCAGCAGTTCACCATCCCTTACCTTCAACACCCACTCACCATCGGGCAGATGGCAGTATTCCGCAAGACGCTCACCGCTCTCAGAGCGGAAGTATTCGCATTTGCTGGGACAAAGGTTTGTACTGCCCAGAATTAGAATCACCGGTCACCCCCCTTAAATGTCTCAGGATACCCAAGTGGGGAAAAACAGCTACTTGGCTCTACTTTTTATGGGCAAAGGCCTCACATGCCCTCGAATCCGCCCTCACCTGCATCCCATATTTGAGGCCTGCGTGCGTGGCCATGGTGCAGTTAAAAAACGTATCGCCCTTTTTCGGCTTGAAGCTCTTGCACTTGCCGCACAGGTCTTTCTGGTCTTGTATCATCTGTCACTCTCCCTGCGAATAATCGTTCTTTCTTATAACTCTGGATACAATAACGCTCGGTTGGCTATTATATCACCAATTGTCCGTCTAGAACAGAATCAGTTTCAGTATATCCGCCTTATTGATGATGGGTACATACGGCGTATACTATCCTCTCTATTATCCCTCATACCTCTTCGGTATTCTCTTGACACCGCCTCGCTCTTTGTCTACACTTGCGATGAAGCTTTAGAGGTGTCAATCCGTTGAAGTGCCCTGCCTGTAAACACCTGATGATTGTCGTCGAGCATGAAAACATAGAGCTCGACTACTGCCTAGACTGCTCGGGGGTCTGGTTCGATGCCGGCGAGCTGGAGCTTCTGTTCGAGACTATGCAACTGACCGAATCCAGACTATCCCTGGACAGCATCCTTACCTCACCCGATGCCAGGGCGAAGGAGAAAAAGCGGAGGTGCCCGCTCTGCGGCAGGAAGATGAAAAAAGCGACGGTCGGTCATGACCCCGAGGTGCTCATAGATGCCTGCCCGCAGGGGGAAGGGCTCTGGTTCGACAAAGGCGAGGTTGTCCAATTGATACGACAGCTGTCCGACAAGACACCCGGGTCGATGGATGCCCAGGGACGGGTTATCAATTACCTTGGAGAAGTATTCAAGGTACAGGACTAGGTTGTAGCCTCCGGAGGAGCCGGGGTTGCAGCCTTTGCGTTAGTCGAAAATAAACCGTAGTGGAGGTGTCTCATGATCCCCGGTATCGTTATCGGCGTCATTGTCGTGCTCCTGATTCTCGGCTTCATCTTTATTTACAACAGCCTCGTGAGGCTGCGCAACCAGGTGAAGAACGCCTGGGCGCAGATCGATGTCCAGCTCAAGCGAAGGCACGACCTCATCCCCAACCTGGTGGAGACGGTTAGGGGCTATATGAAGCACGAGCGAGAGACGCTGGAGGCGGTCACCGCTGCGCGTAACCTCGCCCAGGGTGCAATCGGCAAGGGGGTCGGCGCCCAGTCTAAGGCGGAGGCTGAGCTCAGCGGAGCGCTGTCCCGGCTGCTCGCCGTGGTAGAGAACTACCCCGATTTGAAAGCCAACCAGAACTTCCTCGCCCTCCAGGAGGAACTCACCTCGACTGAGAACAAGATAAGCTTCTCACGCCAGTTCTATAACGACTCGGTGCTGGTTTTTAACAACAAGACCCAGATGTTCCCCTCCAACCTGGTTGCCGGCATGACCGGTTTCAAAGCCGACGAGTTCTTCGAGGTCGAGGTGGCAGCGGAGAGGGCAGCGCCCACTGTTAGCTTCACCTAGGCGGGAGACACCGACCCATGTGGGAGCAGATCAGGTCCAACCAGATCAGGTCGGTTATACTGGTAGCAGGAATGGCGGTGCTGCTGCTGCTGGTCGGCTATTTCCTAGGATTAATCTTTTTCGACAGCGGTATCGCCGGCCTGGTTATCGCCCTTATCATATGGGCGATCATGAACCTAGTTGCCTACTTCCAGGGGGACAGCATACTGCTGGCGCTGTCCGGGGCAAGGAGAATCGAGCGCGATGACCATCCCCGACTCTATAACATAGTCGAGGAGATGAAGATCGCCTCAGGACTGGAGCATATGCCCGATATCTATATCATCGAAGACCGGGCATTGAACGCCTTCGCCACCGGCCGGAATCCCGAGCGGGCGTCCGTTGCCATAACCTCGGGGCTGTTACAGAAGCTCAACCGCGATGAACTCCAGGGCGTCATCGGCCACGAAATTGCCCACATCAAAAACCGCGATGTGCTGCTGATGGCGATATGCAGCATTCTGCTCGGCACCATCGTCATCCTCGCTTGGTACGCATCGCGGGTATTCCTCTACGGCGCCCTGTTCGGCGGCGGCGGCAGGAGAAGCTCGTCAGGAGGAGGAGGCGCGCAGTTGATAATCATCGCCGTAGCCATCGTCCTGATAATAGTAGCGCCGATTATAGCTCAGTTCATATACTTCGCCATCTCCAGGAAAAGGGAATACCTGGCCGACGCTTCGTCCGCCCAATATACCAGATACCCGGAGGGGCTCGCCTCGGCGCTGGAGAAAATCGGCAGGTCAGGGGTACAACTGCAGTCTGCGAACAAGGCTTCGGCCCCGATGTACATCGTCAATCCATTCCGTAAAAAGGGGATATCGTTCACCGACCTCAGCAGCACCCACCCACCCCTGTCGGAGCGGATACGCATTCTGCGCTCGATGGCGGGCGGGGCATCCTTCGTGGACTACGATACTGCCTACCGCGAGGTTCACCGGGGCAGCGTGGGGATCATCCCCACAAAGGCCTTCACCGCCGCAGGCGCAGTGCCGCTGCGGGCACCAACGACAGAAGCCATACCAGCGCCAAGGCGAATTCCTGTGCCGGGGAGACCTGCACCTTTAGAGCCGGAACCGACTAAGCTAGAACGCACGCGCGAGGTCACGGACCTTTTGTGGCGCAAGAGCAACTACCGGACTATTGTCTGCGCCTGCGGCACGAAGATGAAACTGCCGGCAAAGCTCGGCGTTTCCCAGGTCAAGTGCCCGCACTGCGGGCGCACCAACACGGTCTAGCTATCCAGATGGTAGATAAGAATCCGAAAACCTATCGCCTTGATTAGAGGTGTACAATGAGCCACAACCCTAATACGCTGAGCAACCTTATTAAAATCGTTGGCTTAGCGCTCGTCGCCGCAGCTATCTACCAGGAGTTGAGGAAGCCTCCCGAAGAACGTGCCTGGCATGGCAAGCTCGCAGACCTCATTCCCTACGATTTTCGCCCGCCCAAGATAGAACGGTTTCGCGAGCGCCTGTGGAACCCTGACGACCCGCGTATTTTCACCGAGCACGTCTTCGGCGTGGGCTGGGCGGTTAATTTCTACACCCTGCTCGAGAGACTGCAAATGCTGAGCAGGGAACCGGAAACCTCGACACCCGAAGACACTGACTAAACAACAGTCCAATCAATAGATTAGCATGGCATCCAAAGCAGTTATCTGGGACATGGACGGGGTTATTGCCGATACCGCGCCATTCCATTTCGAGGCGTGGCAGCAGATAGCCCGAATCAGGGGTGTGCCCTTTACCGAGGCTGACTTCAGGCAAACCTTCGGGAAGAGAAACCGTGAAATCATCGCCGAGAAGTTCGGCAGGAAACTCTCCTCCCGGGAAATAGACAGCATCGCCCAGCGAAAAGAGTATATCTTCCGCATGATTGTGGGACGGAGCGTCATACCGTTTCCCGGAGCGCTGAACCTGCTGCGCTCGTTGAACCAGGCGGGGTGGAAAATGGCGTTGGCATCGTCAACCACGATTGAGAATATCGAGCTGATTACTCAAACCCTCGACATAGCCGATTTCTTCGAAGCCATGGTATCCGATAGAGAGGTATCGCGGGGCAAACCTGACCCCGAGGTTTTCCTCGTCGCCGCCAAGAAGCTGAAAGTGGAACCCGGCAGGTGTATTGTCATCGAGGACGCGGTCGACGGCATCAAGGCTGCCAAGAAGGCCAAGATGAAGTGTATCGCCGTTACCACCACCAACCCCCCTGCGAGGGTGGCGGAAGCCGATTTGATAGTGGACAGGCTTGAGAGGGTTACCGTGGGTACTCTTGAGTCACTGCTGGAATAAGACGGCTTACTTCCGGAAAAGCCCCAGGAACCTGTCCTCGTACTCCTCAAACAGGCCCCATCTATCCAGCTCGGTCTTCAGCGCAGCAGGGTCGAGTTCACCATCTTTAACCAGCATAAACAGCCGCTCGATATTCAGCCTGGCATCCCGGGGAATACCGCTGCTGTCCGTATCCAGCAGCCCCCTCCTCCCCATTTCGAGCACATTGCTGCCCAGTGATTCCCTCGTTATATCGAAGATAAACTTGAGCAGTGAGACATCCCACAGCTCATCGACACCCTTTATGATAGCGCTGAGCGGATTTCCTTCTTTGTCTATCATCTCATCGAGCTTATGCACTACCGAATCCATACCGGAGGATAAGATATTCATCTCCCTGGGCTCATTTTTATAACCGTAGAAAAGGCCGGGCGCGTGCGGGCCGTACCTCTCGACGGTCATCTCCAGATACCTTCTGGCGTGTTCGCTGAACCCCTCCACATTAAATAAATACGCCGGAGTTACTACCCTGGGCCTCTCCGACAGCACCCTTCCTTCCCTGACCACCGTCTCCTCCTCGCCACCCGCAAGCTCCTTGTAGGAAGGCTCTGTCAACAGATAGTAGTAGATGTTGGTGGTACCAAAGGTAGACAAGGTCTGCCTCGGGCGGCGCAAGACCTCCGTGTGATTTATAGCGTATTCAATTCTCTCGTCATAAGAACCCGTCTCAGCGCTCATCTCACCAAGCCCCGCATTCTGCTTATAACCTCAAACGTATCATAACCGGGTAGAAAGGCCTCCAATTGAAATACGAAGCAGCCTACGTATGCAGTTCCACGACGTCGCCGTCCTCGAGGATATGCCCCCTCTTAACCCTCTGCCCATCGAACTTCCCCGAGCCCCAGACCTGGGCATATCTCAACCTGCTGCGAAAGTCCTTGTGCACGGACTCAGCAGCGTCTTCAACCGTGCTGCCTCTCCTGAGGACTACCGGCTCTTCGAATTCCGGTTTCTTGCCCGGAGCCTTGGTATAGACCCGGATGATGTCCAGCATATTAAATACAGCCTGCTTCATCTCCTCCAGGCCCACACCGTCCTTAGCGGAAACAGCCACTACCGGAATCCCGCCACCGTAGCGCGACGTTAACAGCGCACATCGCTCGCCCGAGCTGTCCAGATCGACCTTGTTGCCGATAATCAACGTCCTCTTCCGCACCACCCCAGGCATCAACTCTTCCTCGACCTCACCTGTTAAAAATTTCACCTTCATATTTTCCAACTCAGTGGTTATAGCCTCTACTTGGAGCAGGGGCTCATCGCAGAGATCCACCACAATCAGCAGCCCGTCGGCGTTGCGCAGCAGGTGGGAGAACCAAGGCTTGGCATCACGGTCAGTTATCGGAGGCATATCCAGAAGCTGGATCTGGATATTCTCGTACCTCATCATACCGGGGAGCGGCTCCTTGGTGGCAAAGGGGTAATCCGCCACCTCGGGGAATGCGTCGGTGAGCGCAGACACCAGTTTCGATTTGCCCGCGTTGGGAAGACCGACCAAAGCTATCTGTCCCGCACCTTCCTTCCTTATGTTGTAGGCGCTTCCCTTCCTGGCAACGGAAGGTCTCCGCTCAGCCTCCTCCGTGAACTTGGCGATCTTCCTCCGCAGGTCGGCGCGCAGCTTGTCCGTCCCCTTATGCTTGGGCATGATGGCAAGCATGGTCTCCAGGGCTTCAACCTTCTCCTCCGGAGTCCTGGCTTGCCGGTACACCTTCTCGGCTTCGAAGTACTGTGGCGGCAGGTTCGCTGGCATTTCACACCCTACGGTACGCTCAGTATCTCCTGCTTGAATTCGTCGAGCAGCTTGATGTACTGCGATTCGAGTTGAACCAGCGCACGACGCCATTCCTGCTGAAATTGCGGCTGGTTCTCCACATTGAGCTTCATTTTAGCAAACGGCCCGAGCTGCTGCTGAACAGCCTGCTGCATCTGGGCCTCGACATTCTGTTTTACCGCCTCATACGCCTGTTTCCTCTGCTGCGCACCTTCCTGCTCGTAGTGATTGAAGATACGCCTCAGCTTGGTATACAC
>Ga0209427_10007086_pt1 | contig 12721 bp, 9 predicted proteins | sample DeeMarSWOR136_30_FD_187465 | JGI IMG/M metagenome (GOLD analysis project Ga0209427, IMG submission 187465) | Marine sediment microbial communities from White Oak River estuary, North Carolina - WOR-1-36_30 (SPAdes) (version 2) | ecosystem: Environmental > Aquatic > Marine > Intertidal zone >... | reverse complement strand
TCATCATGAAACAAGCAGAAGCCTACGCCCAAGCATTAAGAGCCTTCTCAGTCGGCCAACCCATCGGCGACGGCGCTGGACCTCTAGTCGCCGCCAAACTAATGCAAGGACACAAAACAAGAGAAATAGCTAAGGATGTGGTTGCAGCCGAGGTACCCATAGACGGTCGAACAGCCTACGTTCTTAAGGCTAAAGGTCCAGGAGGAAACGTGGGCAAGCCCGGAGACGGCATAAGAAAACTCATAGAAGAGAAAAATGGGAATATCTCCACAATCATTATGATAGACGCGGCGCTGAAACTTGAAGGCGAGAAACCGGGGGAAGTGGCTGAGGGAGTAGGCGCTGCAATCGGCGGACCAGGAATCGAACAGTTCAAAATAGAAGATGCAATACTCAAGAACAAGATTCCTGTGAACGCAATAATCGTCAAGCAGGACATCGGAGACGCTGTTTCTCCGATGCGGAAAGAAGTTTTCGACGCGGCTGACCCTGTGATTACAAGGATAAAGCGGCTGATTCTGGAAAGAACCAAGAAGGGCGACAACGTCATAATAGCGGGAATCGGGAATACAATAGGAATTGGACAGTAGGTGAAAAAGATGACTGATAATGTTGAGAAAGTCAACCAGATTTCGCCCTTTCTTCTCGTGATAATACTGGTTTTCTTTATTCTGTCATTGGTTGCTCTCTTCATTGCAGTGGAGTCCCTTATTGAGCAAAGTGGGACCCTTAATTCATACTCTTTCTTGCTTATAGGCTTCTTTGGGTTAGCCATATCGATATACATGCTTTTGCAGAGCAGGGGAAAACCAATGCACGTGACACTTGAGTTGCCACGAGTGATAACCACGCTGGAGTGTCCAAAATGCGACTTCAAAAACGTCCGAGACTTTCAGAGAGACGACTACATCTTCAAAGAAACCGGCTCTTGCCAGAAATGCAACGAAACGATGAAAATAACCGCAATCTACCGCGAGGCTAAGAAAAACGATCAAAGTTAACCGCTCAGGTTAACACCACACACCCGTCTTTTACAATCATGACGGTGTATTCTGCTTGTGCCACAAGGTTTCTGCTGGCTTCAACAAAAACGGGGTAGCTTATCACGGCTTTAGACGAAAGAAGCTCAGAGAAGGCGCTTTTGTAGCGGCTGGAGGACGCAAAATTTCTAAGCCACCTTTCAGTGAAGGGCAGGGTCAGAAAATTCTGTTTTATGTACTTTAGAATCTGTTTAGCGTACGGGTCCTTCAGGGACTTGTGTTTTGAGTAGCGGAAGATGTGGGCTTCCCGCAGTTCCTCAACTCTGCCCGCGGCATTCGGAACTGTCACGAAGGGTTCAACCCCGTAGACTTCTCCCTCCTTTATTCTGGATGTGGACAGGTTAAAGATGTTGGGCAGAGACTTTCCCGCATGTATTATGTATCGTCTGATCAGGTGACCTGTCAGGTTGGAGATAGGTTTGAATCCCCGTGTCTTGATGACTTTTTGGATTGTTGAGCCGAAGCGGGTTATGGAGAGTCCGGGTCGAAGTATCTCCACAGCCTTTTCCAGAGCCTCTTCCGTCGTGTTAACCATGTCAACATATTCTGGATCAAAACAGACGCTCGTTGCCGTGTCAGCTATAAAGCCGTCAAAATGAACGCCGATGTCCACTTTGACTATGGACCTTTCAGGTATGGTCTGCTTGTCGTCTGGCGGCGACGTGTAATGTGCAGCGATTTCGTTGACAGACACGTTGCATGGAAAAGCTGGCTTTCCCCCCTTTTCTCTTGTCAAGCCCTCTACTTTTTCGCAAATGTCAATGATGGGCATTCCTTCCTTGACTGTTCTCCGAATCTCCTCGCGAATTTCTTTTGCAATTTTGCAGGCGCGCTGCTGTTTCTGTAAATCTTCTTCAGGGATTGCCATATTCGTGCACAAAGTCATTAGGTGTGTGGAGCGTTAAAAAAGTTAAGGATACAAGTTTAGGTGTGGAGTGAATGTTTTTCTTTCGAAAACCTTTAAACATCTAAACTCTACGGTTTAGCAAAGGTGGAACAGAATTTGGCTGATGTTGGCGATCGGAAGTCCGTGCTTGACCCGTGGGGAACAACGGTGGTTGAAGACTACAATCACCTTTACGAAGAGTTTGGCATACAGAAGTTCGAGCCTCTTCTGCCGAGTATACCAGACCCGAGTATGTACATGCGGCGAGGAGTCATCTTCGGTCACAGAGACTTTGAACGTGTTCTAGAAGAGATGAGGCAGGGCGGAGAGTTTGCGGTGATGAGCGGCATCAAACCCACGGGGGAATTCCATCTGGGAACCCTCATGACCGCCAAGGAAATCATCTATTTCCAGCAGCAGGGAGCCCAAGCCTTCTACGCCATAGCAGACATAGAATCATACGAAGACAACAGGCTGCCCTTTGAAAAGACCGAAAAAATCGCTGTCGGCAACGTTGCAGACCTGCTGGCGCTAGGCTTCGACCCCAAAAGGGGACACATCTACAGGCAGTATAAGGAGCAGCGTGTCCGAGACTTGGCGATCTATTTCGGAGCTGGCGTGACATTAGCCACCATGAAAGCAATCTACGGTGAACGGCACATCGGATTATATCTATCAGCTCTTGTGCAGGCAGGAGACATTCTTATGCCCCAACTCAAGGATTTTGGGGGACCCAAACCGACAGTGGTTCCCGTGGGCGTAGACCAGGATGCGCACCTTCGTTTGACCAGAGATTTAGCCAACAAGTTTCGCCGCAAATTCAAGTTTGTTCCCCCATCCTCCACTTACCACAAGATTCTGAAGGGGCTGGACGGTTCTCCCAAGATGTCCAAGCGGAACCCCATGAGCTACTTCACCCTGAACGAGAGCCCCAAAAGTATAGGCAAGAAGATTATGAGCGCCTTCACGGGCGGAAGAGCCACTGTGGAAGAGCAGAAGAAGCTGGGGGGAGTCCCGGAGTTATGCCCCGTATACGAGATTGAGATGTGCCATTTCGTGGAAGACGACAAGGACGTGGTGGAAACCTACAAGTGCTGCAAATGCGGAAGCCTCCTGTGTGGAGAGCATAAGGCTCGGACAAAAAAGATAGTTACGAAGTTTGTTGAGGACCACCAAAGAAAACGAGAGAAACTTGTTGACAAAGCACGTGAAATATTAGGAGTTAACTAGGTCGAAAGCGGCTATGACGCTTGTCTATCCGATCCAGCGTTGAAACCTTTAAAGCCTTCTTGCGAATAAAGCTAAACAAAGTTCACAATGTCATATTACAAACTGGAGTGCCAAGGAGGAGAAACAGGTGCCTGAACTTCGGGAAAATGAACAGAAAACCTTGCTTGCGCTAGAAAATCTGAAAGGAAAAGCCCCAGTTGATCAGATAATAAAAACCAGCGGTTTAGCCCACGCAGCAGTTATGCGGGCTGCCCTCACCCTCACCGAAAAGAAACTAACCACAACACATGAAACAAAGCAAACCTTGATTCTGTTGAACGAGGAAGGGAGAAGGTACGCAGAAGTAGGTCTCCCAGAGAGGCGTCTTCTCAACTCCCTAGTCAAGCTGGGCGGCGAAGCAAAAGTCAACTCCGCTGTCGAAGAGGCAGACTTAGAAAAGAAGTTTATGTCCGTGGCGTTGGGGTGGCTTAACCGAAAGGGCTGGGCGACCATACAAAGAGGTGTCCTCAAATCCTTGAAGGAGCCGCAGCTTGGAGAAGACGAAAAGCTTCTTCGTCTGTTGTCTGAAAAGGGGTCTCTGACCTTTGAGGGGTTAAACCAGGAACTGCAGGAGACTGTTTCTGTTCTGAAAGGACGAAAACTTGTGGAAACCGAAGAGAAGACCCTGAGAGAACTAGAGTTGACCGACGATGGGTGGAATCTGGTTAAGAGGGGCATTGAAGTTCAGGAAGAAGTCAGCCAGCTAACCCCCGAGCTTATCAGAACAGGAGACTGGCGAAAAACAAAACTCAGAAAATTCAATGTGAAGGCTCCGGGTCCCGAAGTTCTTCTCGGAAAGATTCATCCCGCTCAGCAGATAATTCAGATGGTCAGAGAAATCTTCTTGGAGATGGGCTTCACCGAGATTCGCGGCTCTATTGTTCAGACGGCATTCTGGAACTTCGACGCCCTGTTCCAGCCTCAGGATCATCCAGCCAGAGACGTGGTGGACACTTTCTATCTGGCTCATCCAGAAAAGGGGAAGCTGCCAGAAAAAGATGTTGTGAAAGCGGTTGCTGCCACTCATGAGAACGGCTGGAAAACGGGTTCAAGGGGCTGGGAGTACTCTTGGAGCCCAGAAGAAGCAAAAAGATTGGTGCTCCGAACCCATACAACAGCTGAAACCATCCATTACCTTTCTGAACACAAGGAGCCGCCGGTTAAGGTCTTCTCCGTGGACAGGGTATACCGCAACGAGAAGCTGGACTACAAGCACCTCGCAGAGTTCCATCAGATCGAAGGAATAATCATGGACAAGAAGGTGACGCTGCGGGACCTCATGGGAACCCTGACAGAGTTCTACCATAAACTTGGGCTCGAAAAGGTGCAGTTCTGGCCAAGCTACTTCCCCTACACAGAGCCTTCCATGCAGTCCACAGTCTATGTTCCGGAGCTGAAAACTTGGGTTGAACTCTGCGGAATGGGCATTTTCCGCCCCGAGGTTTTGGCTCCTTTTGGGGTGAAGCATCCTGTTTTAGCTTGGGGCGGCGGCTTAGAACGGGTGATACTTCTTAAGCTGGGCATCGAGGACATCCGGCTGTTGTATAAGAATGATTTAGGTTGGATAAGGAGGACTCCGGTATGCCAACGATAACCTTGGATAGAGACCGTTTCTCTTCTTATGTGGGACGAAACGTCACCGTGAAGCAGATGGCTAAATGGCTCCCGTGGCTGGGAACCGACACAGAAGAGGTCGGCTCAGACTACGTGAAGATCGAGTATAACCCGAATCGCGTGGACTTTTGCAGCTACAGTGGAGTAGCCAGAGCCTATCGGGGACTCATGGGCTGGGAAACTGGCATGCCCAACTTTAAAGTGAAAAAGGGAAACATCACACTGACTGTGGACAAGAGTGTGGCTGAGGTCAGACCATACGTTGTTTCCGCTGTTGTCCGAGACTTAAACATCGACTATGAGACAATCAGGGAGCTTATGGAGATGCAGGAGGCTCTCCACTGGATGGTTGGCAGGGACAGAAAAAAGGCTTCCATTGGGGTGCACAACTTGGATGCTGTTAGGCCTCCCTTCTCGTATGTTACCTGTGCCCCCAACGAAATCAAGTTTGTTCCGTTAGACAAGACAGAAGAGATGACTCTGCAGGAGGTTTTGGAGAAGCATGAGAAAGGCATGGCATACAAAAGTGAAGTGGACTGGGCTTCAAGGTATCCTTTGATTGTGGATCGAAATGGTGATGTTCTCTCTTTTCCGCCCATAATCAACGGCGAGTTGACCCGTGTTGTCGAGGACACGCGGAACCTTTTCATCGACGTTACTGGCACCGAAATGAACGCCATCTCAAGAAGCTTGAACGTTCTCGTCACTGCCCTAGCAGACATGGGCGGCACCATAGAAAGTGTTCCTGTTGAGTATCCTGACCAAGTTTTGGTTACTCCAGACCTTACTCCTCAAAAGATGAAGTTGCACGTGGATTACTCCAACGAACGTTTGGGTCTCAGCTTTTCGGCGGCACAAACCATAGCGGCTCTTCAGAAGTCTAGGCTTGACGCAAAAAAGGCTGAAAAAGGAGTTTTGGATGTTACGATTCCCGCGTACCGAACCGACATACTGCATGAGATCGACTTGGTTGAAGAGGTCGCCATCGGCTATGGCTACTATAATCTGACACCAACAATTCCGGCGACTGTGACAACAGGCAAGCAGCATAGGGTCAGTGAGGTGGCGGCGGACGTCCGGCAGATAATGGTTGGTTTAGGTTTCGTGGAAGCCCTTAATTTTGTTCTCACCAACGAGGTTGATCATTACCATAAGATGCGGCGAAAACCTGAGGGGCTTGTGACTCTGGCGAACCCAGTTTCCACCGACTATTCGATAATACGGAACGATCTTTTGCCTAGCCTAATGAAGAACTTGGCAGACAGCAAACACCACGTTTTTCCTCAGCGAATGTTCGAAGTCTCCGACGTAATCAAACTAGACGACGACTCTGAAACAGGCACAGAACGGAGAATACATGCTGCAGCAGTTTCATCTCATCCAACAGCCAACTTCACCGAAATCAAGTCCATTCTGGAGGCTTTGCTGATGAACCTTGGCTTAAGAAAGTGGACTATAAAGGAGGCTGAGAATCCGAGCTTCTTGCAGGGAAGAGCAGCCACTGTTTCATTCAAGGGCACGGAACTTGGCGTTGTCGGAGAGATTCACCCAGAAGTCCTCAACAACTTTGAACTGGAAAATCCGACAGGCGCATTCGAAATAAACCTCCAAAGAATAATAGACGCAGCCAAGTGAGGGCTCCTTTTTGAATAGAAAAGCTTAATGTTCCCTTGTGTCAGTTTCTTTATTTGCGATGATAGTGGGCTGGAGCATAATCCCGCCGGAACCTTAATGGGCTCATGCAGACGGACCCGACAGAGGATGGTGACTTTCATCTACCGTTGACGGAGGGTTTACCCAGGCATGGGACACGGTGGGCGCGGGCAAAACCAACCCACGTTTGAGAGAGCTCATCTGAGAAGAGCGCCTTTGCTCCCTCTGTGAGGGTGAGAGTTAGTTGCGTGGGACACAAAGCCCGCGATACTTGTATTGTGCTTTTGGTCATGGAGTTGAATTAGACGAGAAGCTTTCAAGCCAATTTTTGCCTGTTTAGAAGCCTTGTCGTCAAGTCGGTCATACTCCAAGCAGCTTTTTTCATGTAGATAACACGTTTTTTTGAGTCAAAAGCTTCTAATCGGTCATTTTCCGAAAAGTTAAATAAGACTTCTCGTAATTCACTTCATTCTTAACCAGTTTAAAGGGGTTTAAACGCTTGACTAGGAAAGGTTTGCATGTGAAAGCAAAGGAGTTAAAGACAGACGTTGCGGTTGTAAAGGATCTGGAAGTTTCCATCGGCAAGATCGTCGATGACACTTGGGAAGAGCCTGAAGGTCCAACTCCTTTTCCATCAATTACTGATCTGAGGGATTGGGACTTCAAGCTTCTCAATCGCTACAAACCATTTTATCTGCCCTTCTGTGATGTCTGCTGTCTATGCACATTCGGAAAATGTGACCTATCAGGAGACAAGCGAGGGGCATGTGGATTAAACATGGCTGCTCAGCAGTCGCGGATCGTTCTCCTCGCCTGTTGTATCGGAGCCGCCACCCACATCGCCCACGCCAGGCACTTGGTTGAACATTTGATAGAAAAATATGGGCGAAATATTCCCCTTGATCAAGGAGGCTTAAACATTGATGTAGAAGCCCCTGTTACACGTCTGGTTTGCGGCATCAGACCTAAGACACTCAAGGACGTGGAGGAGGCCTTGGATTGGGCTGAAGAACAAGTTACACACTGTCTTTCCGCTACACACACTGGGCAAGAAGGAAACAATATTGATTTTGAGTCAAAAGCTTTCCATGCGGGAATGGCTGATCAGGTTGGAATGGAAATCGCTGATTTGGCTCAGATTTCAGTTCTAGGTTTTCCAAAAGCTGATCCTGAGGCTCCACTTGTCGAATTGGGATTCGGAGTAGCTGATGTCAAAAAACCCACAATTCTTGTAATCGGACACAACGTTCCTTCAAGCGTTGGAATAATTGATTACCTGACTGAAAAGAAGATGATGGGCAGAGTTGAAGTTGTAGGAATATGTTGTACAGCCCACGACCTAACACGGTATAGTCCTTCAGCTAAGATTGTTGGCCCCATCTCTTGGCAACTAAAATACATCAGAAGCGGACTAGCTGACCTTATTGTCGTTGACGAGCAATGCATCAGGGCAGACACTTTGGAAGAAGCGCAAAAAGTCAAAACCCCAGTGATCGCATCGAGCCCCAAAAACTGTCTAGGTCTCGAAAACAGCACCGACAAACCCGCGAATGAACTTGTATCTAGTTTGGTTGAAGGCAAGGTTCCAGGTGTGCTGATTCTGGATACTGACAAGGTTGGAGAAGTTGCAGTTGAAACTGCTATGGCTGTAGCCCCAAAAAGAAATAGGTTCAAGATAATTCCAGAGATAGATGAGATAATTGAGGCGGGCAAAGCCTGCACTGGATGTAATGAGTGTATTCGAGCCTGCCCCAACAACCAGCCTATCCCTGAAGCCATGAAGGCAGCAGCAGAAGGCGACCTTAACCCCTTGGCTGCAATCCTTGAAGAATGTGTAGGATGCGCCCGCTGCGATAGTGCATGCCCCAACGACTTTCCTCTCCACAGCTTCATGGTGAAGGCGGGAGAAGAAGATTTGACGCAAGAAAAGTATATGATGCGCTGTGGACGAGGCGCCATCCAAGATGTGGAGATACGAGAGGTTGGCGGTCCCATCGTTCTCGGCGAAATTCCTGGTGTAGTGGCTATAGTAGGATGCGCAAATTATCCTGACGGCAACGCAGCAGTTGCAGAAATCGCTGAAGAATTCGCTAGACGCAGATTCATAGTTGTCCTTTCAGGATGCGCAGCCATGTCCGCAGCCATGGTAAAAGACGAGGAAGGAAAAACCCTATACGAGAAATACCCTGGCGGATTTGAAGCTGGAGGCATCCTAAACGTGGGCTCATGCGTCTCTAATCCCCACATAGCAGGAGCCGCAATAAAAATTGCAAGCATCTTTGCAAAAAGGAACCTGCGGGCTAACTACGAGGAAATCGCCGATTACATTCATAACCGAGTTGGAGCCGTAGGTCTAGCTTGGGGCGCCATGTCTCAGAAGGCAGCGTCAATAGCCGCAGGTTTCTGGAGGCTCGGAGTACCCGTAATCGTTGGTCCGCACGGATCCAAGTATAGGCGCATGCTTCTTGGAAGAAAAGACAAAAAGGAAGATTGGTACGTCTATGATGCCAGAACCGGTGACAAAGTTTACGTGGGTCCCGCTCCTGAGCACCTGTTCACCACGGCTGAAACCAAAGAAGAAGCAATAGTGATGATTGCGAAGCTCTGCATGAGACCCAACGACACCACTAAAGGTCGTAGCATGAAGCTGACCCATTACATCGACCTTCACAAGCGGTATTATGGGGTTATGCCCGATGACATACACCTCTTTATCCGAAACAAGATGGACATACCAATCACCATGAAGACCGAAATCCAAAAGATTCTGGAAGAAACAGAATGGAAGGAGACAAGAATTCCAGACCCAACTCTTCTAAAGAGGATGGTTAGAAAAAGAGGTTGATAAAAATGAGTGCAAAAGCAGAACCTTGGCAAACAGCAGAGATAGCTGGACCTAAAAAGGCTCTACTCATAATGAAACCTGAAGTTGTGGTGGCAATGATAAAACGGGCTAAACGGTCGGTTCTCATTGTCGGCCACTTAGCCACTGAAACCGACTCAGAAAAAGGAAAAATGATCGATTACGCCATCCGCCTTAACAAGGCCAGCGGAATTCCCGTAGTCGCTACAGCTCACACAGTCCGTGATTTTGTAAAACAAGGATTTCATCCAGCTGCCCAGATGTCAGCCATGGACATCGGCAACAGGCTCAAGGACCCAACTTGGAGTGGCTTAGACGGTAAAGGTCCATATGATGTGGCTCTCTTCATGGGACTACCATATTATATGGAGTTCGTGATTTTATCAGGACTGAAACACTTCTCCACAAATCTTAAGACTATGACCTTAGACAGGTACTACAATCCTCATGCAAGCTGGTCTTTTCCAAACCTCAATGTCGAGGATTGGACTCAAAGTTTAGAGATTATCATAAACAAACTAGGAGGTAAATAAGACAATGTCAATGTTTGAAGACATCCCAGTTGATGTTGGAGTAATATATGAAGGAGAAAGAATCCGAAGAAACAACATGCAAGTAGAACTGGGAGGACCAAACCAGGAAACAAAGTTTGAGCTAGTGCGAGCCAAGAAACTAAACGAGGTGGAAGACGAAAAGATAACCACCATCGGACCAGACCTCAAAGACCTAGAAGAAGGAAGCAGCGTCCCCTTCGGCATCTACATAGAGATCGCCGGCAAAAACGTTGAAGAGAACCTTGAGGGCGTAGTAGAACGTCGTATCCACGAATACTGCAACTTCATCGAAGGAATCATGCACCTGAACCAACGCTATGACATATGGATACGAGTAAGCAAGAAATCATTCCAGAAAGGGCTGAACTCCTTCACCTATATCGGGAAGGTCTTAACAAGGCTCTACAAGAGCGAGTTACCCTTCATAGAAAAAATCCAGATCACCTTCCTAACTGATCCAGCAAAAGTTAAAGAAATGTATGGTCAAGCACTGGAAATTTATGATGCCCGAGACGCAAAAGCGCGAGGAATGAAAGACGCAGAAGTTGACACCTTCTACGGCTGCACGTTATGTCAATCCTTTGCGCCGACACACATGTGCGTAATCACTCCGCAACGATACTCCAACTGCGGATCCATCAGCTGGTTCGACGGCAGAGCCTCTGCGCAGGTTGACCCAAAAGGACCAGTTTTTGCCATCGATAAAGGAGAGGTACTTGACAAAGAAAAAGGAGAATTCTCTGGCGTAAACGAGTCTATAAAAAACAAGACCTTGGGCGCTGTTGATCGAGTATGGATGTATACCGGTTTCGGTTATCCACACACCTCTTGCGGTTGCTTTGAAGCCATAGCTTTTTACATTCCAGAGGTAGAGGGTTACGGCATAGTGGACCGAGGATTCAAGGGAGTAGCCGTAAACGGCTTATCGTTCTCAACCCTGGCGGACTCAACTGCCGGAGGCAGACAAGTAGACGGTTTCCATGGCATATCCATTGAATATATGAGGTCACCCAAGTTTCTGGAGACAGATGGAGGCTGGGACCGAGTGGTCTGGGTGCCCCAAGATATTATGGAACGCGTTAAAAACTTCATTCCCGAGGAAGCCGTCGACAGAATAGCAACAGAAAACACCGCAAAAACAGTTGACGAACTAAAAACCTTCCTGAAGGAAAAGAATCATCCTGTTGTCCAAAGATGGAAAGAGGCTCCAGCTGAAGAAGCACCTGCCGCTGAAGGCGAAGAAGCCCTAGAAGCAGCAGTATTTCCAGTTTCTACAGCAACTTTTGCCGCAGGCGGATTCAAAATAATATTCAAAAACGCTAGAATCCACGCAGAAAAAGTAATAATCAAGCGGGAAAAACAAAAAAGGTGAAAGCACATGCCCAAAAGGGCGGAAAAGAACTCTGACCTCAAACTTCCCCCCGAACTTTTAGACCTCCTTGCCGGCAACGATGAGATTGAGCTCGAAGATGTCGAGATGATAATTGACGAACTGCAGTTCTTGTTTCAGCCAGGAGTTATGCCTAGTCCCCCAAGAATGGTTCCGCCAAAAATAGCTAAACCAACATCGCTTTTTGATGCACCGTTCACTCTTCCAGTGCAGAAGTATCCGGCGCAAATCGTCGAAGTCAAGCTTGGAGCCACAAAGAGCGAAGGGGGAAGCAGAGGAAGATCAATCGTTGTTGGTGGAGAGAAGTCTCCAGCCTTCTATACATTCGAGAATCTCACCCCTAATCCACCCATCGTTTCTTTCGACGTTTTCGACTCCAAGGTGCCCCTGCCGAAAGCTGTGAAGATGAATTTCAAGGACGTCGTAGAGGATCCTGCAGCATGGGCAAAGTTTTGTGTTGACAAGTACGGAGCAGACATGATCACTCTACACCTTGTCAGCATCGATCCCTTGAACGAGAAACCTTCAACCCCGGCGGAAGCCGCGAAAACGGTAGAAAATATCCTGCAGGCCGTTGACGTTCCCCTCATCGTGGGGGGCTGTGGTGACCCCGAGAAGGACCTAGCAGTATTTGAGAAGGTTACTGCTGCAGCTGCCGGAGAACGGCTGCTTATCAGCACAATCACCTTAGACATGGATATTGAAAAGTCTGCTAAACTAATCAAGGAGCATGGTCACGTTGCTTTGGCTTTCTCGCCTATGGACCTGAACCAAGCAAGGGAGCTGAATAGGCGCCTCTTCGAGTTCCTGCCAAAAGAACAGATAGTTATGGACACTACAACAGCCGCTCTGGGATATGGGCTTGATTATGCTTACACTATCATGGAGCGGGCTCGGCTAGCCGGTTTGATGGGCGACCCAGAGCTTCAGCAACCCATGTCATCTGGAACAACCAACGCTTGGGCTGCAAGGGAAGCTTGGCAGAAGATGGATCCCCAATGGGGAGCCAGAGAACTTCGAGGACCCCTCTGGGAAACTGTCACGGCGCTGACACTGCTGTTGGCTGGCGTCGACGTGTTCATGATGATGCATCCTGCAGCCGTCAAAAGTCTCAGAAACGCAATCAGAGAATTGTCGGCAAAGAGAGGCAGAGGAGATCCCGAAAAGGTCGCCAACTGGATGGCAGCGAAATTTTAAGGAAGGGTTAGAGATGACAGAAAGAGAAATTAAACGTGGAATGAAGCAACTCAGCCCAATCGACATTTACATGCTGCTCCCCAAAACAAACTGCAAAGAATGTGGAGAAGAAAACTGCATGGCTTTCGCCACAAAAGTGGTGAACAGAGAAATTACTATAGATCAATGTCCTCCACTTTTGACGAAGAAATACGAAAAGAACTACAAGCAGCTCAAGGAGATGCTTAAGCCAGCCGTCAAAGAGGTAACTGTTGG
>Ga0209427_10007085_pt1 | contig 12722 bp, 11 predicted proteins | sample DeeMarSWOR136_30_FD_187465 | JGI IMG/M metagenome (GOLD analysis project Ga0209427, IMG submission 187465) | Marine sediment microbial communities from White Oak River estuary, North Carolina - WOR-1-36_30 (SPAdes) (version 2) | ecosystem: Environmental > Aquatic > Marine > Intertidal zone >... | reverse complement strand
GGAATTACATACCGACCTTCACGTTCGGTAACAATGGGTTCCTGGATTATTTTCCGTCCTCTGGGTGAGGCGATTATGGCTTGCAGGTGAGTGAGCAGCTCCTGGCGTACCTCTCGCATTCTATGTCTCACCGACGCCAGTTTAGGTGAAGCGGTATCCAGCAGGTCACCGGTCGGGCTCAAGCAGCTATCAATATCCTTTTGAAGCTGGTCCAGTGCTACAATGTCTCGGGCCAGACCACTTAATAACGGGAGTTCGCTTGACACGTTCATCAGGTGGTTTTTTAGCTTGCGGGCAGAGACCAGCGTCTTTTGAATTTCCAGCAGAGATTGAGGGTCCAAGACTTTGCCGCGTAGCGCCATCTTCACCACTTCCCGGATATCAGTAACTTCGCCTATATGGGTATCGGGACTGAGTGACAGCAAGCGGCGTGCCTCAGCCGATTCCCTGAGCCGCAGGCGAACCTCTTCTTCATCTGAGAGAGGAGTTAGTTCAAGGGTAAGCTCCCGGCTGGCGGAAAAAGAAGTAAAGCCGGCCAGTATCTCCCTTATCTTGTGAAATTCCAGCAGTTCTAAATCCCTGTTGCCCACGGTAAACCATCCCGAGTCGCTTATACTCTCATCGCCATATTAATCACGAATAGTATAAAGCAATCACCCGAGTTTTTAAAAAATCGACTTCTCTGGCCAGGGGCAGACAAGACTACTTACGTCTTTTTAAAGAGGGCTCCGAGGTATTCTGCGACATAATACCCGATTTGTAGTAAGCCTGACGGGCACGGTGGCCCTGGAATTCCCAAGGGCAATAGGGACAAGAAGATGCTATACTATAAATAACAGTGTAAGCGGTTGTATATGAAACTCTGCAGTTTACAGTAATTCCACGAATAATGTACTGTCCTTGTAGATTATACATAACCAGCGGTCGTTTTTGAAATCCGTGTTAAGCCATTACCATTGATCGAATATGGACAATAAAGAGGCACTGATATGTCAGAGCTAGGTTTAGGCGTCCCTTTCTGGGTAGTTGCTTTGATATGGCTAACTAAGGTCGTGTTGCTGGTTTTCATATCTGCTCTTCTGGCATGGCTTGGAGTCAGGGCATTGGATGCCCTTATCCCTCATGTCCCTTATCGCGAGCGCATAGGTGAGAGCCCGGTAGCTACCGGGTTGTTCGTAGCCGGCTTCTTCATCCTAACCGGTCTTGTTATCCACGGCGCGATTACCGCCCTCACTGCGGTCACAGCTCCAATAGTGAATTACATCTTCGATTTCAAGACGTGGGGGTTATTAGCTATGAGCTTTGCGATAAGCTTACTTCTGGGAGTAGCCCTATTCCATATCGTGGATAAGTTAACGCCTAGGATATCGTTTGGCAGTATTAAGGAGAGCCCAGTGGCTGCAGGGCTACATGTCTTTGGTTATCTCGTCTTCTTTGGCTTAATACTCCATGCAGCACTGACCGGACCGTTATGAAGAGAGCCGGGGTTTTACTGGGTTTAATAGTTATCTTATTAGCTGCGGTGGTGACTGCTGGTTATGCCTCGGCATTTTCATCTGAAGGTTTCTATGAGAAAGGCGGTAATATCTTTGATAATTGGGAAATATGCAGAACCAGAGCCTTTGGTGTAGACGGTTTTTATCAGATAACTGAGATAGGATTTCGCCCGGTTATAGCCTTCGAGAGTCTCGGGGAACAAGCTAACATGGCCTACAGCCTGGGTGAGCAAATTGCCGATGAATATCCAGACCCACTACAGAGGGCAGAGGCGGTATTTCATTTTGTTCGTGATAGGGTGGAATATACCACTGACATAGACCAAAATGGAAGTGAGGAATTTGCCCTGAATGCCGACGAGCTGGCTATAGCTATCATGGAGAATGGAATTGGTTATGGTGATTGCGAAGATATGGTGGTTTTACTGGCGGTTATGTATAAGGCTGCCGGATTTCGCTCTGCTATAGTGCTCGTCCCGGATCACACTGCGATATTGGTTTATCTACCTGACTATAACAAGGCAACGGCCATTTTCGAACTGAAAGATGAGCCAGGTTGGGTATGGGCAGAGGCTACTGGCAGAAATAACCCTCTGGGTTGGGCGCCTGAGCAGTATCTCGACACCGAAATAGCCGCCTACGAGATTTCTGCCGAGATACCTGCATACGAAATACTTGCCGAAGCAGCAGCTCCATTAACACCACCTCCCGCCCCGGCGATAGCGATCGCCGGAACCAGTGGGGTAATCACCTATCGACCGTATCTTTTTTTCATCGTAATTGGTTTATTATGGTTCATGTCGTTGTTCAGACGGAGGCGAAGACACTAAGCCAAAACCCGGCGTATATCGTCAGCAATTGGGTATTCGGGGATATAATACCTAATTTGTGGTAGGCCTAATTGGTGGGGTGTCCCTGGGATTCAAGAATTTTTCTGACTATAATACTTTATGTTCAGCGATCAATGATTTCATTGTAGATCGATTCATATTTTCCTATTATTTTGTTAATGTTGTGATCTTGAATAATTTCCAAACTCTTTTTTGACATTTGCGTCCGCATTGATTGATCGGAAAGTATTGCGATAACTTTTTCAGCAAGCATTTGACGGTCCCCATCAGAAAAAAGGTAACCATTTTCTCCGTCGTGTACTAATTCGGGCAAGGCCATTGCATTCACGGCAACAACAGGTAAACCAGACGCCATTGCTTCCATCGTTACAATACTCTGCAGCTCTGCTATACCTGCTATCACAAATAAATCAGCAATCTTATAGATATTCGGGAGGTCTTTATCGGGAACAAACCCGGTAAATGTTACTGCCTTTTGTATGCCCAGTTTCTCTGTTAATTCCTCGAGTTTTTGCTTTTCTTTACCTATGCCAGCCAATACTAAATGGACACTAGTGACGCGCAAAATATCCGACAATGCTCGCAAGATTAGGTCAATTCTTTTTTCTTTGTCTAATCTACCCACATACAACAACACCGGCGTATTGATTGGTATAGCGAAAATTTGCTTTAGATACAAGCCATCGTTGGTTGGCTTGAATCTCTCCAAGTCGATGCCGCACGAGATTGGCATAACATCTTTGCTAAAACCAGCGTTTTTTAACAGCGCCACCGCGGTTTTTGTTGGTGTTGTCACATAATCAAGTTGTTCAAAAGTTCTTATACATTGTCCCCAGGCAAACTTTCGCAGCCACCTCTCGGCAATTTCTGGTAGATGAAGATAGTGCACCAGATTTTCGGGCATGAAGTGATTTGTGCCCATAACAGGGATACCAAGTTTTTTTGCTGCACTTACTACTCGTTTACCGATCAGGAAATGATTTTGAATATGAACGATATCGGGCGAGATTTCCTCAATCGCTCTCCGGATGGTCTTGGAAATGAAGAGCGGTGAAATTCTAAAGTTTTGATATACCGGAATGTGGATGGAGCGAATTCCGTATACCGTAACTCCCTTATCATTTGACACTATGTTTCTCAATGATCGGGAAGGGCACATGACAAAGACATTATGGCCTCTTTTTGCAAGTATGGTGGTGAGCCGATATGTGAAATAAGCCGCCCCGTTGACGTCCGGATAATAGGTATCAGTTGCTATAAGTATTCTCATGATTTCATCATGTTGATTTGTCTTTTCATCCGTATATTTCTAATTAATATAACTTAATATTATACAGTGGGTAAAGAGAATGCCAGCATAACCGCTCAGTACTGTGGTATCTCAAGGAAGAGCTTTCATACGTGGTGCAATCGCTTATTCTGGGGATATAACATCTAACTTGCAGTAGGCCCAATTGGTATGGTGTCACTGGAAAGCACCGTCACTTAAACACATTCTCCCCGTTGGGAGGTGTTGTTGATAGCTGACTTAAGGTTGAAGATAATATCACCTGTGGGTCTGGTTGCATCATGGGCGATCGTACTTTATAGCCCCTTTGTGCTTTCTCCTGCGGAAGACCACGAATATTGTTGCGACCACAATAACTGCCAGTATTAGAAGGAGCCACCCTACCAGGGGGAAAGTCCAAATTTTGTTGATACGCCCGGCAACACTTACATAATAATTAAGTATCTGTGGTGCCCCGTCCACTCCCGGGAGTTGGTCCGCGGCATAAATAACCACCGCCTCCCATACTTTGAGCTCTGTTCCGTCGGCCTGATGCACTATAAGTTCTTCATATCTTTCCGGCGGTACCGGCTCCCCATCAGCATTTTTGGGGACTATTCCCACATAAGGCAGCATAGCTGTCACTCTAGAGGAAACGAGGAGGATGTAGCCATCGGTAACCAGGTGGTACAGCTTTTCATCTCCTCGCTTTAAGGAGACGTACCCTTCACTGTTTACAGGTTGAACTCCGTCACCCGTGTAAAGCTCCACTGTGGTAACCGCAAGGGTCGTGGGAATAGGCAGGTTTATAAAAGGTATTGTCAAGAACACTGCATTGGCGGGGTTGTAGCTGTACCGCAGGCCGGAGAACTGTGGAAAGGAATAATCTCCCATAAACTCCGGCAACAGTGTGAGTACTTCCAGCAGACGGCGTACTTCTTCGCCGGTGAGGTAGACAGATACAATAGGACAACCTGGGTAGCCATCGCGTCCGTGTCCCATGCCTGTGGCCACGACAATCTCGTAGAAAGAAACGTTTCCTCCAGAGTGTTCCATACTGCCGGGAACGATGTTTGTCCGAATGCAGCCGCTAGCCTGACCTGCTATGTCGACCTTGTTGCCCGTGACTTCTTGGGCGACCATGCGCATGGCGTCCGTGACGAAATTGCCAAGTGGAGTTTCATTCATGGGTGGATGGTTGGACAGGACAAAGTCAGATTTAACTACTGTATTCATGATATCGTCGAATTTGCCGTCGGTCATTTCATCTATATATGCATTCAAGATGAGGGTATATTCACGGACGAGGGCATCGATTTTCGAATGGCAGGCAAAGCTGTCGTTAATGGGAATAAGAAAGGGGCGGTCGTTTTTTTCGTTGCGAACCCGTACCTTGCCAGTGCTGAAGTTGTATGCTAGTTCCAGTTGCCCCAGGTACCTTCCCTGAGAACCAGCCTGGACAATTATGGTATTGCCCTCTACGACCGGCTTGTACAGGACGGTCTCACTATGGCCGCCTATGATTACATCGATACCCCGGATATCTCGTGCCAGTTCCCGGTCCTCATCCACGCCGGAGTGACTTATGGTCACAATGACATCGGCACCCTGTTCCTTCAGCTCATCTACCGCCTGGCGGGCTGCCTCGTGCTGGTCCAGGAACTGCACGTCCCCGGTTTCACCAATTGACAGGATTGCGTCCTTACCTATAAGGCCGAAAACTCCTACTTTCAGGCCGTTTTCTAGCTCAAACATACCAGTATCCCTGTAGAGACTCTGGGCAGCCAGCGGATGGTCAAGTGGCGCCTCCGTATTGGAGGCCAGTATCAATGTTTTCTGGTGGGCTTCGGGGTATCCAGCCTGAAAAAGGTATTGCGCCAGTACGTCGGGGCCATAATCGTATTCATGGTTGCCAATGGCTACAGCGTCGTATCCAATGTTCTGCATTATGGTTAGCTCTGCGGCATAACCACGAGGTGTCAGCCAAGAGAAAGCAGTACCTCCCAGGAAATCACCGGCGTCAAAAAGAAGGATAGGTTCACCTTCCTCCATCTTATTCTCTCGGATTTCGTCCACGGCGGTAGCCAGGCGAGCAAACCCTCCTAGGGTGGAGTCTTCCTTTTCGGGATGGTAGTCCACTGCCGGTGAATGGGGTATGAGCGCGGACTGCATATCGTTGGTATGGAGTATACAGAAATACAGTTCTTCGGTTTCATCTGCATCACTCTGCAAATTTCTTGGAATAACCACGAATGAGGTGACTACCAGGATAGCTATCAGAATACAGAACAACCCTTTGTTGGTTCTGGGAAGGCTGTTTCTGTTACGCATTAACAATTCTCGTTATCTCCTCAAGATAGTACAAACCCGGTCGACAACCAGTGTCTTAAAGGAGAGAATGCTGGATGTTATCATACACTATCTGGGGACTGCCGGAAAGAACCCAGGCCAAGGTGAAGGGCATTCTGGTGACATAATGCCTGACTTGTAGTAGGCCTAACTAAATTAGTATGGTGTCCCTGGAATTAGCTGCGTTTCTTAAGCATAATCTTCATCCAGATATCTGTTAGCGCCATCTGGTAGTTGCCTTTGAATGCCGTTTGCTCTAGAAGATCCTTTATTTCAGTCTGGTATTCTTGCCTGCTGAAACCATGTAGTGTAGAGACTCTGTGTCCAAGTCGACTAACCAGGAACCCATATTTTTTGTTTAGTTTCTTTCTATCAGCCGGGTTGTTGAAAACCTCAGGACATCCATCGTATATCCGGGCTTCTTTGCTGGTTTTTAGCACACGATAGCATTCATCAAACACCATGCGTGGTGTCTTCCAATGGTGCGAAGCACCCGTACTGATCACAAGGTCTATTGAATTATCCTTGAAAGGGAGTCTGGCGGCATTACCAAACACAAATCGAGCATTATCAACGCCTTTTGCATGGCGTCTGGCAATCTTGACCATTTGCCTACTGAGATCGATGCCATAGACCCGTAGGCCGGGTGACCTCTTGGCAATCTCTATTGCCAAATATCCTGTTCCCGAACCTAAATCAAGAATGGTTCCCTTCGCCATCTTTTCCACTATGTCATTAGCTATCTTCGTTTCAGGCTTACGAAGAACTTTTGCTACTGTCACATTGTAGAATATGGCACCGGGGGTTGGGATTGCTTCACGCCTCCTCAGTACATCCTTGATGAATCTTGTTAGAGACATGACCATTCCTCGAGTAAGATGGCGCTGAAATCATGCCACAAAGGGAGGTCCATCTCACCCATATTAGCATATCCTTTTTTAGTATGGTGAAATAATGACTGACTTGTAGTAGGCCTAATCGGTATTGTGTCCCTGGAATTCGCTGGTCATTGGAAGCGACCGTCGTCTATTGTATAATCTCTGGGAGGTAAGGCAGGCAAAACCTATGCTTGAAGCCTATTTGATATCGGGATTACCGTCCTATCGCTGCGTATGATGCTATCTATTACCATGATCGAGATAACATACGGCGAAGAACGGAAGGGGTAAAGATGACCATTCTAGGAGATCACGGAGCGATGTAGAAGGTTATCAAGAAATCAAGAGGATATATAATAAAGAATCTGAGGTTCCCAAAGGAACGGTTATAATGAAAGAAGAACTATTCAGGAGGGCAAAGAAAATAATAGGAAATCTTAATAGTCGGAGATATGAGCGTTGTAGAATATGCTTAGCAAAATGGAGGATGGCATGTTGATAGGATCTGTACTCGCACCACTAGCATTCTTCTCAGGCTTCTTTGCGGTTATTATCCTAGGTATCGCGGTTCCTGCATGGATTCTGGACTGGATAATTTAGCAGGAGACGGCATATTCCTGCTTTTTCTCCAGTGGCATCAGATTCTGGGGTGTAATACCTAATTTGTAGTAGGCCTAATTGGTATAGTGTCCCTGGAATTCTGTTATTACTATATATGCTACAATTCTCTTAATTGTGAAGCAAATTATTACACATCGATATTTGGTTAATATTCTTTGGTATCACCCACGATCAGGGAGGAGCTATTAGCACCTTATTTTTTGTGTTGGCTCTAATAAGTGTTGTTTGTGGGATTATAACTTCCATTATGATCGCTTCGTTTCTGTCCAAGCGTGGCATTAAAATCAATTATCTATTCTTCAGAGTATTGATCTTTGGATATATCCGACAGTACCGAAAAATAACAATGGAGGAAACCGGGAAACCTGGGCCATTGTTCTACTCGTTCATAACAGCATGGAATCTTGCCTTAATTTTTGTAATAATCGCGATAATACTCTAAATCACCTAGGGACATAACACCTGATTTGTAGTAGACCTAATTGGTATGATGACCCTGGAATTACAGGTTCCAGCGTCCCCATTGGTGTACTAGTATTTGGCAAACTGGATTGAGTCGGCTATATCAGGTATAGACTTGTGGTTCCCAGAGATGGGGTGACGCCAGAATGAGACGAAGCGCAGTAGTCTGCATCGTTCTTGCCGTCATATTCGTAGCAGTTGCCCTGTTCAGTTACTTCTATGAATCGAGGTCAACCGGGCTTTTGCCCGTGATAACCTATCCATTGCGCGTTTACACAATCCCGTTTGCAATCATAAGCGTCATTCTTGCATCCTGCGGCGTCTTCATACAGAAAAGGAGGAGGAAATAGATGATCTACAAGTTCCTCGCTGTCTTTCTCTCCCTGGGTTTTATAGCAAAGATTTTAGGCGAGGTAATTCACGAGCTCATGGGCCATGGTCTATTCCTCCTGGCGTTTGGTGGGAGAATAACAGGCATAAGCATCTCTTTACTCTGGCCCTATAAGATGTCCTACATTAGATTTGCACCCCCGTCCTCTGGTTTCCAGTCCTGGCAGGAGATTTTATTCTATGGGAGCGGCATACTCATATGCTTAATAGTCACATTCATATTACAGTTCATCTTGCTACTGGGCTTCTCGAAAAAGGGAAATTGGGTCGTTTCATCAATGCTTTTCTGGCTGGCTTTTTGGACGTTCATAAACTCGGGTGGCTACCTTGTCGTAGGAGGTATTCAGCCATTCGGTGATGTTACCAGCCTCATATCTGCGGGGGCCATGACGAAGGAGATTGCCTTCATTCTGGGACTTTTGATATTTCTCGTCAGCTTCTTTTCACTTTCCATAATACTCAGAAATGTGCTCAGTAAAGCCGGGGTTAAAGAAGACGCAAGATGGAGTATCGTTCTCTTCTGGCTTATAGTTCCCTTGCTCACACTTGCTAACGTTATTGGTCAGGGTCGACCGTTGCTCTTTGCCTTACTGAGTTTTATTCCAGTCATAGCAGCATCCGCCGGACTTTTTTTGCATAATTTAGTCTTATCTCGCAGAAAAAAAAGGGAAATGCGTGCGTGAAGGAAGCAGACTCAGCGGTGTGATTCTGGGGCATAATACCTGATTTGGAGTAAGTTTAATCCTTCACGAGATGAAGGATGGTGCCCCTGGAACTCTCTAAGGCATTGCCTTGATAGCGATGATAATCTCCGCAGGTACTCGGAATACTTTGACTTTTTCTTTGCTTCTTATCTGATATCCTGCGTCAACCAGGCATTGTTCGGCATAGATTGGCCTGGAGCCCAGGTACTTGGGGCATTTCTTGTGCAACCATTCATAGCCCCACAGGAATAAGGACTTCCCGTTCTCTTTTGACATGTCAACAATCCCCAGCCTTCCGCCCGGCTTTAGCACCTTCAGTATCTCGGCAAGCACCTTGGGAATATCGGGTGTGTCAAAGACCTCAAGAGTAAAGCTCATGAAAACCGCATCGAAGGTGTTCTCATTAAAAGGCAGACGCGTTGCATCTCCACAGCACAGCTCAACTGTGCCTACCAATCCCGCCTTCTCGAGGCTTCTTTTCGTTCTTTCTATCATGCCTCGAGAAATGTCAATGCCATAGGCTTTTCCCGCTGGGCCGACGAGTGCTGGTATCTGCTTCAAGCAGTCCCCGGTACCAAAGCCGACTTCCAGTACAGCCTCCTCTTCCATAATTGATAGGCGCTGCAATGCCGTCTCCGCGGAGTTGTGCCGAATCAGTCCGAGGGTGTAAGCATAGATCCGGCTGAGCATGTCGTAAGCTTGCTTGGCTTCTGCTTTGGTTCTGGGGACTGGAAGTATATCGCGTCCCTTTGACTTATTTTCTCTATCCATGACTTCTTGTCTAAGTTTACTATATCCTTCGCCAAGGCGGAGTACCTATTTCCCGTTAGACTTCACCATCTGGGTATTCTGGGGTATGACACCTGATTTGTAGCAAGCCTAATCCTTCACAAAGTGAGGTATGGTGTCCCTGGATTTCTTTGGTTGAGGCTTCATACCGAATAGAAAACGCGTGACATTGGTTCGCCTGACCAGGATATCATAGGCCAGTATAGTCCCCACAAAAGAAAGTGCTACGATGATTGCATACTTAGCTCCAGCACCAAAACCCCACTGGACCACAAAGAAAGCGATTATGACGATAATAGTCTGGTGCAGGATATATATTGGATAAGCTCCTTCGGCGAAATATTTGAGAAACCTGTTGGTGAAGTTCAGAAGGCGTCTTCCATAGACCAGTAGTGCCAGTATAAAGAACCAGGGATGGAATGCATTTCTATACGCATCCATAATACCGTCGGCCCATTCCGGGATATTTGAAGGCCACGAGTTCGTGGCACTCATAACGATAAGGCCTGCGAGGGGCACGACTCCCAGGAGCAACAGGATAAGCCTGTAGCTGTCTATCTTATCCATCAAGCGCTGGTCGGACATTAGTATGAAGCCGAGGATGAAGAATGTAATATAAAACAGGGGATTCCCACCGAGGACCCAGGGGAATTTGCTGATCAGTACCAGCAGCGCAGGAAACAACAGGAAAAGTATAGCGGGTTTCATCAATATACCGGCTATCCGTTTAATCCATCGGCGCCCTGAATCGCGGTTAAAATAAAGAAAAAGCGGCAACGCTATCAATGAATATACGAAGAGATGAAGTATGAACCATAGGTGTCCCACAGTGAGTCCTCCCAAAAAATAGCCACTAAGATCTGTAGTTTGCAGATGGAAAAAGCTGGCGAACCAGGCGATGAAGGATTGTGAATAGTCCGAGTGGTTGAGCAGTCCCAGATAGGACAACGGGGGAACAAGCACTAGTGTCCCGAAGATCAGGGGGATGAAAAGTCTCTTCAAGCGTTCCTTGACGTATTCGACGCCGCTCCGTTTCTGTAACGCAAAATATGTAGAGGCGCCTGCTAGAATAAAAAACAGGCTCATATGCCAGTGACCCACCGCCCAGACAAAGATATAGGTAATCACAGGACTCAATTGGTCATTCTTGATGTAATAGTCACTCCAGGGATGGAAAATACAGGCGGCATGGAAGAAGAAAAGGAGAAACACCGCCATCAGACGCAGCCAGTCAATGTCATAGCGCCTGTCTGGCGTGCCTATCAATTAACCCACTTCCATGTTAAGAAGTTCAACTTTATTGCATTCATTCGCTGTGGTGTTCTGGGGGACATTATACCTTATTCATAGGTAGGCCTGATTGGTATGGCTTCTTTTCGAATTCTATAGCTCTATTGGTCGCTTTTTGAGGGAAAGGCCCAAGCTGTATGCTGATATGCACAATAGCGGGATATGCAATACTCCGTTCCACCAGAGCAGGTAAGGCTCCATAAAGAAGTTCAGTATCACGTTATAGATGGCAAGGATTATCCCAACCAGGCTTGTTACTCTCATTGTGGCTATATTGACCTTCGGGTAATAAAGCGTGAGTATTGCGAGATACACAGGTGTCATCATGCAGAATGTCAAGCCAGCACCGGATGTCAATAAGTAGAGCGGATTGAAGTCTGGCATTATTGTATCCGGGTTAAGGGGATACCAAAACGCCAGGAATGCCAGAGGAACAACCCAGTATCTCCAAACCGGTCTCTTTATCGATGTGAAGTCGTTCTTACATGCCCTGGCCTCCCACATCCAGAAGCCCGCAACAATGAGGAACATAACAATATTTCCAGTCACTATTGCCAGGCCATACTCGTCAGTTATGGCTACATTCTGTACAACGGCAAATAGGACGTATGTAATACCTACATAGATACTGAAGATACGTGTAACTCTGTTATGAAGGAGAATCATGCAAACGATAAGTACAATTGGGATTATTCTGAAGATCACATAGAAAGGTGCCAAAGAGTTTATAATAGCTTGTGAAAAAATTGTACCTAAGATACTTCCTATGTCTGACCAATCATAGGCCTTGGACACATAGGGCGGGATGATAGAACCACTCAAGACTATCAGCAGAAAAAACCACCATCTACGAGTTGCGTATTCTAATCTGGTCTGCATTCTGTGTACCTTGCTAGTCATGTCACTTTTAAGTGGTGGTGATAAACAATCTGAGAAGGATATTTTAGATATGAACTCAGCATCATGTTGCTGAGCAAGACATTACATCATGCATTTTGCGATTGTCAATGCCTTGGGGCGTGTAGGCTCGATTGAGTAGATGGCCTAACGAAACGTCATTCAGTGGAGGACCAACAAAGAGAGTCAATATGATATTGAGCGTAATATTCTAGAGAAATAATATCTGATTTGTAGTAAGCCTGATTGGTATGGTGTACTTGGAATTCCAGCGGGAATACGTTTGAGAGGTCCGAGAAATGGTATTAAACCCTCTAACAGGGCTTCCTTTCTCTTGATATAATTTCCCTCGAATTCGGACGCAAAGCTTCTGACCGTAGATAAGAGAAATCGAATGGTCGACGAAAATAATACGGTAATTGAAAATTCAAATGGGACATTGACAACCGCCCATTTTGCTGGTCCTAGAAAGAGATTGGTTGCCTTCGGATTTGATTTCCTGTTGATATTCGCCTATGTCTTGATCCTGCTCGGAATTGGTATTGGTATCACCCTAACAATCGGACCGCTTGACCAAATTCACCCTATGTTCGCCTCGCCAGTTTTTATGGACCTGGTGGCGTTTCTTATCCTGGTCTTACCTGTGATCTTATATTTCACACTGCAGGAGAGTTCTTCGAGACAAGCAACTTGGGGTAAGCGGAAAGCAGGAATACAAGTGGTAAATA
>Ga0209427_10007084_pt1 | contig 12722 bp, 11 predicted proteins | sample DeeMarSWOR136_30_FD_187465 | JGI IMG/M metagenome (GOLD analysis project Ga0209427, IMG submission 187465) | Marine sediment microbial communities from White Oak River estuary, North Carolina - WOR-1-36_30 (SPAdes) (version 2) | ecosystem: Environmental > Aquatic > Marine > Intertidal zone >... | reverse complement strand
GGGGCAATGAGATGAACCCGGCCATGGGGCTAAGGGCGATTCGGTTCAGTATGAAGGAGACCGAGATTTTCAAAGACCAGTTGAGAGGTATCTTGCGGGCAAGCAGCCATGGAAAACTGAGAATCCTCTTCCCCATGATTTCAGGGATTGAGGAGATCCGCCAGGCGAAGGCGATCTTAGAAGAGGTAAGGAAGGATCTGGTGAGGGCGAAGATCTCTCTCGATCAAGGGATCCAGATTGGGGCGATGATCGAGATCCCCTCTGCCTCTATGACGGCCGATATTTTAGCAAGGGAGGTCGATTTCTTCAGCATTGGAACAAATGACCTGATTCAATATGCCCTGGCCATCGATCGGATCAATGAACATGTCTCCTATCTCTACGAGCCCCTTCATCCGGCGATTCTAAGAATCATTCGGGGAGTGGTTCAGGCGGCTCATCAGGCCGGGATTCCAGTGGCCATCTGTGGAGAGATGGCCGCAGAGCCTGCGTATTCTCTCATTCTTTTGGGCTTGGGCCTGGATGAGTTTAGTATGAATCCGGTCGCCATCCCCAAGGTAAAGAAGATGCTCCGAATATCAAGGTTTGAAGAAACCCAAGCATTGGTCGAAGAGGTGTTCCAATTGAAAACGGCCTCCGAGATTGAATGCTATGTGCGTAACTGGATGGCTGAGCGCTTTCCTGAAGATTTTATCCGGTGCTACACAGAAGAGTCTAAAGCATAAAATCGCAAGAGAAGGAGGAGATGTGTCATGGCCATGACAGATTTTTTATTCGCCTCTGAGTCGGTTACGGAGGGGCATCCCGATAAAGTAGCTGACCAGATTTCTGACGCCATCTTGGATGCAATCATTGCTCAGGACTCGAGAGCGCGAGTGGCTTGTGAGACCATGGTGACGACAGGAATGGCGATCATCGCAGGAGAGATTAGCACTTCTTGCTATGTCCACATACCGACAATTGTGCGTGAGACGATTAAGGAGATCGGATACAATGACTCCGCTATGGGATTCGATTGGGAGACCTGCGCCGTGATTACCTCGATTGATGAACAATCCCCGGACATCGCTCAGGGAGTGAACGACTCCGACGAACATGAACAGGGGGCTGGAGATCAGGGATTGATGTTTGGGTATGCCTGTGACGAGACGCCTGAGTTGATGCCTATGCCAATCGTTTACGCCCATCGGTTGACGGGTCGATTAGCACAGGTTCGAAAGCAAGGGGTTCTTGACTTTTTGAGGCCCGACGGAAAATCTCAAGTGACGATCCAATACATCAATGGAAAACCCATCCGGGTCGATTCCGTGGTCATTGCCGCTCAGCATTCAGATCGGGTGGCTTATGAGACGTTGAAGGAAGGGATCATTGAAGAGGTGGTCCAAAAAGTCATCCCTGCAGAACTCCGGGATAAGAAGACAAAATATTATATCAACACCACGGGACGATTTGTGCATGGAGGCCCGAAGGCGGACTGTGGTCTGACAGGGAGAAAGATTATCGTCGATACCTACGGAGGAGTAGGCAGTCATGGCGGGGGATGTTTTTCTGGAAAAGATCCTTCGAAGATGGATCGGAGTGCCTCTTATATGGCCCGACATATCGCTAAAAACATTGTGGCGGCCGGGCTCGCGGAGAAGTGTGAAGTTCAGATTGCCTATACCATCGGAAAGGCAGAGCCCGTCTCATTGATGATTGACACCTCACGAACTTCCAAGATTCCGCCGGATGAGATTGCGAAGATCATCAGGGAAAAATTCGACATGAGGCCGAAAGCCATCATCAAATACCTTGATCTTCTCAGGCCCATTTATAAAATGACCGCGTGCTATGGTCATTTCGGTCGGAATGAACCTGAGTTCACATGGGAGAGGACTCACCGGGCAGAGGAGCTGAGAAGGGCAGCAGGACTGTAAGACATTTCAGATCGCAGATTGCAGATTGTAGATTTGAAATGCGAAATCTGAAATCTAAAATCTGAAATCTAAAATCTCAAATCTAAAATCTCAAATCTGAAACTTGGAAGAGGAGAAATGGATTACCACATTAAAGATCTTTCACTTTCCGAAAAGGGGCGTCTCCGGATGGAATGGGCTGAAATGGCGATGCCTGTTTCAAAACTGATCCGGAACCGTTTTGAAAAGGAGAAGCCACTAAAGGGAATTCGTCTCTCAACGTGCCTTCACGTGACAACCGAAACGGCGGTTCTGATGAGAACCCTCCTAGCCGGAGGGGCCCAGGTGGCCCTCTGTGCTTCCAATCCTTTGAGCACACAGGATGATGTGGCTGCCTATCTCGTCAAGGATTTGAACCTTCCTGTCTTTGCCATTAAAGGAGAGGATAGCGAAACCTATTATGCGCACATTCAGAAAGCCTTAGCCTTTTTTCCCAACCTGACTATGGACGATGGGGCGGATCTTGTCTCTTCTTTCCACTTTATCGCCTTGGAGAAGTGGGGAGAACTTTCTCTATCCGTCCGAAAATGGGCAGAAGGCCTTTCAAGACCAAAGCGGGAGGAGATGATCAAGGGGCTCATTGGAGGAACAGAGGAGACCACCACAGGAGTGATCCGGCTCCGCTCCATGGAGAGGACAGGGGTTTTGAAATTCCCCATCATTGCCGTCAATGATGCAGAGACCAAACACTTCTTCGACAACCGTTACGGAACAGGACAATCCACGATCGATGGGATTATCCGGGCCACGAACCGGTTGATGGCAGGATCAACTTTCGTTGTCTCAGGATATGGATGGTGTGGGAAGGGCCTTTCCATGCGGGCCGACGGCATGGGGGCCAATGTGGTCGTCACAGAGGCCAATCCTCTCAGGGCCTTGGAAGCGGTGATGGATGGGTATCGCGTCATGCCCATCGCTCAGGCAGCTGAAGAGGGAGATATTTTCTGCACGGTCTCAGGCAATGTGAATGTGATCCGCAAGGAACATTTTTTAAAGATGAAGGACGGAGCGATTGTCGCCAATTCAGGCCATTTCAATGTGGAACTCGACCTAGAGGGACTCCGCGACATTACGGTTTCCCGCAGAGAAATCCGCGACTATGTTGAGGAATTTCAACTCACGAATGGCCGAAAGATTTACCTTCTAGGAGAGGGAAGGCTGGTCAATCTGGCTTCCGCGGAAGGCCACCCTTCCAGTGTGATGGATATGAGTTTCGCCAACCAGGCTCTTGCAGCTGAATATCTGGTGAAGCATCACTTGACCTTAGAGAGGAAGGTCTATCAAGTTCCGGATGAAATCGATCAGGAAATTGCCCGGATGAAACTCCAGGCCATGGGCATTCAGATCGATCGGCTCACTGAGGAACAGGAACATTACTTGGCCTCTTGGGAGAAGGGGACATGAATCCTGAGGAACCTCGCAAGGTCCCGTTGCAAAAGGCTGGAAGATACCGAAAATGGGTTGTTCTGCCTCCGGCGTGAGGGAATCGAATTAAGAGAGGCCATCACCGAGGCAGGTAGAACCCGCCTCCGGCCAATTTTGATGACATCCCTTACCTCCATTTTTGGCCTCTTTCCCATAGCCCTGGGATTTGGAGAAGGGGCCGAAGCCAATGCTTCTTTGGCTATTGCTGTGATTGGAGGGCTCGCGGTTTCAACCTTCCTCACTGTGGTTTTTGTACCGACCCTCTATATGGTTGTTGAAGGGTGGAGGGCCTCCCGGCAGAAGCACGAAATTCCAAGCTCATGAATAGAATCCTTTTGGACATTTGAATTTGGGGATTGAGATTTATTTGGGATTTGGGATTTCATTAAACCTATGATTGAGCGCCGAAAAACTCGCCAAATATCAATTGGTTCTGTCAAGGTGGGGGGAAATGCCCCCATCTCTGTTCAGTCCATGACGAAGACCGATACGCGGGATGTCCCGAGGACGGTCCAACAGATTCGACGTCTCGAAAAAGCGGGCTGTGAAATCGTCCGGGTCGCTGTGGTCGATGAAGAGGCAGCCCGTGCTATTGCTGAGATTAGGAAAAAAATTCGTATCCCCCTCATTGCTGATATTCATTTTCACTATCGATTGGCTTTGAAGGCAATGGAAGCAGGGGTGGATGGACTTCGGATCAATCCGGGTAATATTGGGGGAAGAGGTCGCCTAAGGGCCATTGTCACCGAGGCGAAATCGCGATCCATTCCGATTCGTATCGGAGTCAATGCGGGATCATTGGAAAAAGACCTTTTGAAGCGTTTTGGGGGAGCCACTGCCGAGGCCATGGTTCTGAGTGGTCTCCAGACCATCGAATACATGGAGGACCTTGGCTTCTATCTTATTAAAGTTTCATTGAAAGCCTCCGATGTCCCGAGGACCGTGGAGGCCTACCGTCTCTTTTCAAAAAAATCAGATTATCCACTCCACCTTGGAATTACAGAAGCCGGGATGGGTTCCGGGGCTATCGTCAAATCATCCATTGGCATTGGGTCTTTACTGAATAAAGGGATTGGAGATACCTTGCGAGTATCTATGACTGGCGACCCTGTGCAAGAGGTTCGTGTGGGCTTCGAGATTTTGAGGGTCTTGGGGATTCGAAGACGGGGTGTCGAAATTACATCCTGTCCTACCTGCGGTCGTTGCGAAGTTGATCTGACTCCTATCGTGAGGAAGGTTGAGAAGGCCGTTCAGGGAATCTTGGCCCCCGTGACCGTCGCCATGATGGGGTGTGTGGTCAATGGACCGGGAGAAGCCAAAGAGGCAGACATCGGAATTGCTGGAGGGAAAAGGGCAGGGGTCCTTTTCAAGAAGGGGAGGGTAGTGAAAAAGGTAAAGGAAAGGGACTTCGCCTCAGTGCTGCTGAAAGAAATCCGTGAAATGGCTGGAGGACTTTAGGAAATACCAAATTCCTACCTACCGGCAGGCAAGCACCAAACACCAAAAAAATTCCCCTGCCTGCCGGTAGGTAGGAATGACTAAAATTCCAAACCAATTCATTCCAGTTTAAGGGTTGTCAGAGGAAACTTCTTTTGGTCATTGGTAATTGGAACTTATTTGGGATTTGGGGTTTTCGTTCTCCAAAGGAGAACGTAGTCTCTTCCAAACATAATAGATTCGATGGAGAACAGTAAAGTGGGTGAGGACGGCCATGATCCAGAGGACTGGCACCATCCAGTTAAATAGGGCTCCAGCAGAAAGGAGGATGATTCGTTCTGCCCTTTCCATGAGGCCAACATTACACGGGACCTGAGCAACTTCAGCCCTTGCCCTAGCGTAAGGGATGAGGGCTGTCCCGATACTCACAATAGAGGTGAGCACAACAAGAGAGGAGTCTCCTTTTCCTAAATAGTAGATCATGAGTGCGAAAAGGAGAAAAAGATCTGAATATCGATCCAAGACCGAATCTAAGAAGCCACCGAAACTTGTGACCTTTCCGAATTTTCTGGCTACCACACCGTCAAAAAGGTCAAAAAGCCCTGAGATGATGATCATGAATCCTGCTGTCACCCAAAATTCTTTGACGATAAGGATAGAAGCAATGAGGGTTGCAAAAAACCCCATCAAGGTGAAAGAGTTAGGATTGCCCCGTTCTCCAAAGGACTTGCTAAGAAACTTGTAGAGAAAAGAGTCGAGTCGATGTCCAATTTTGTTGCCGATCATCGGTTCTTGTTGTAAATTGAAAGAGGGGTTTGGCTCCAAAATAACATGTTTATAGGAAAAGTCAATTACCCCTTTTGGAATAATGGAGTGATGGAAGACTGGAATAATGGGTTGTAATACACTGAACCATTAAGGTTTTTTGATGTTTTTACCCAATACTCCATCACTTCTATATTTAGCGGCCATGAATTCGAAAGAGGATTTGAAGAACATTCTGATTCGCATCGACGGCAGGGGATATAGGGCTTATAAGGACATCGAGGGAAGTTTTGACTATGGGGCATTCCATCTCCATATCGACCATGTTCAGGGAGATCCCTTTGCCACTCCCTCCCGATTAAGAGCGCATGTCCCTCTTTCAAAAACAGGATTTCCTGCTTCTCTTTTCGAGCGTCGGATAAGGCGAATAGCCTTTCAGGATTTCATCGCAAGACAGTTCGAATCGATTCGGGCAAAAGTAAATAAAGGTCACCGTGGAATCGGCAAGGGTGGTCTCATCAGCATCGATCCAGGGAAACAAGAGATTTTAGAACGAAGTGCAGTCTCCATCGATGCTCAGGGAGTAGAGGTCCGATTTACCGTTCATCTTCCGGCAGATGGAAGAAAGATTCTGGCCAGGGAGGCTATTACAGTTTTCTCCCATGAGATTCCTCCGATCATTGAACAATCCCTCTCATACCAATCCTACGATCCGTCGAAGGCGAAGTTGCATGTGGATGTTGCGGAGGATCAAGAGGCGATCAGGGGACAATTGGAGGAGAAAGGGTTAGTGGCTTTTATCGGTGATATGTCCACACTCCCAAGAAGAAGTGGGGTTGACGATCGGCCGCTCACTCAGAATGTGGTCCCCTTCTACTATCCTCCGGAATTGGAGGTTGAGGTAGTCCTTCCAAATCAGGGTCGCATGAAAGGAATGGGGATTCCAAAGGGAGTGACATTGATCGTGGGAGGCGGTTTTCACGGGAAGAGCACTCTGCTGAGCGCTATAGAGAGAGGGGTCTATCCTCATATCCCCGGAGATGGAAGAGAGTATGTGGTCACTATTTCTACAGCTCTTAAGATTCGCGCAGAGGATGGCCGGAGCATTGAAAAGGTAGATATCAGCCCATTCATCACTGATCTCCCACAAGGGAAGGATACTGTCAAATTTTCGACTGAAAATGCAAGTGGCTCTACTTCCCAGGCTGCCAATATCATCGAGGCGCTTGAAATGGGCGCAGAAGCCCTTCTCATTGATGAGGATACTTCGGCGACGAATTTTATGGTTAGAGATGAACGAATGCAGGAGTTGGTAACCAAAGACAAGGAGCCGATTACCCCTTTTGTGGACAAGGTCCAGCAACTCTACAGGGACCATGGAGTTTCTACGATCCTGGTCATGGGTGGTTCAGGTGACTATTTCGATGTCGCCGATACGGTGATCATGATGGACAACTATCAGCCTCGATGTGTCACCAAGAGGGCGAGGCAGATTGCAATCAAGCATGCAAGCAAGCGAATCAAAGAAGGAGGGGAACGGTTTGGGAAGATCACTCCACGTCAACCTCTTTCGGAGAGTTTCGATGCGAGCCGTGGCCGAAAGGATGTCAAGATCGATGCAAAAGGCATGCGGACAATCCTCTATGGCCCCACCACCATAGACCTTTCCGGCTTGGAACAGTTGGTCGATCCCAGTCAGACACGGGCGATTGGCTTAATGATCCATTATTATTCTGAGAATGACCTCGATAAAACTCAAAATCTGAAGGAGGGATTGACAAGAGTGATGGAGGGTATCCGGGAGAAAGGTTTTGATATTCTTCTCCCCTATAAGGCCGGTAATCTTGCCATGCCCCGTATTTTCGAACTCGCTGGAGCCATCAATCGAATGAGAACGTTGAAAATAAAATAGAGGGAGAACGTAAGTCGCAAGTCGTCTGGCGCAAGGGGAAGACCACAAATAATTAGTCTCTGACTTTACACCTTGCGCCTTACGCCTAACGATTGACAGGAGGAACTCCAATGCCATCCAACGTAATTTCAACAACTGAATTTAAGTCTTTGAAGCTGAAGGGGAGAGGGAAGGTGAGAGACATCTATGATCTTGGAGATAAACTCCTGATCGTTGCGACCGATCGGATCTCAGCCTTCGATGTGGTCATGCCTAATCCAATTCCGGATAAAGGGAAGGTGCTGACACAACTTTCCAGGTTCTGGTTTGACCTGACAAAAGAGATCGTCCCTAACCATGTCATCTCAGTGGAGGTGGAGGATTTTCCAAAGGAGTGCCAGCCTTATAAGGATATTCTGAGAGGCCGTTCTATGCTTGTGGTGAAGACAGATCCTCTTCCAGTTGAATGCGTGGTCAGGGGTTATCTCTCTGGCTCAGGATGGCAAGAGTATCAAAAGACAGGCGAGGTCTGTGGCATCAAGCTTTCCGCAGGACTTCTGGAGTCCTCAAACTTGGAGGAACCCATATTCACCCCTGCGACCAAAGCAGAGATCGGTCTCCATGACGAGAATATCACTTTTGACAAGGTCGAGAAGATTGTAGGAAACGAACTGGCAAGAAAGTTGAAAGGTCTTTCGTTAGCCATTTACAAACAGGCGCGGGATTTTGCAGACCAACGGGGCATCCTCATCGCCGATACAAAGATGGAATTCGGTACCAAAGAAGGGAAACTCTTTCTGATCGATGAGCTTCTCACCCCGGATTCCTCAAGATTCTGGCCAAAAGATGATTACCGGCCTGGCGGTTCTCCAAAAAGTTTTGATAAACAGTTCCTAAGGGATTACCTTCTTTCTCTGAAGTGGGATAAGAATCCTCCGGCACCTGAATTGCCCGAAGAGATCGTTCGAAAGACCCGAGAAAAGTATCTGGAGGCTTTTCAAAGGTTAGTGGGGAAGCCTTTGAAATAATCCCTTTTTTAAACATTGACCTCCCCAGGGCATTTTGGAATAGATCTCGGGGAAAAGGTGAGTTGACAGGAAAGGGAATAGGGGGTATCATTTTTTCAAGGAGTAAGGATGGACCAGGTGACCTACCTTGAAAAACCGAATCTTTCTAACCCGACCTTGGTCATCGGGTTTGAGGGATGGCCCAATGCGGGGGAGGTTTCCTCGTCGACGCTTCAGTACCTGATCGAAAAATTAGATGCAAAAAAATTTGCCTCCATTCCCATCGAAAATTTTTATCAGCTCTCTTCCTCCCGACCAGTGGCGGTCATCAAGGAGGGCAGGTTGAGGGAATTGAAATTGCCAGGCAATCATTTTTACTATTCCAAACCCCCTTTTTCAAAAGACTTCATCCTTTTCCAGGGGGTTGAACCCCATTTTCATTGGAGCCTCTTTGTTGACCTTCTCTTCGGCCTCGCAGAGAAATTCGACGTCTCGCAAATCTTAACGATCGGCGGAACCTATGACTATATCCCTCATACCTATCCTCCGATGGTCAGTGCCCTTTTCAACCATGAGAATCTCAAGGAGAGGGTGACGCGGGCTGGACTCGGATTGACGGAATATACCGGGCCCATTAGCATCCATACCTTCATTCTGGAGTCCGCCAAAAAGAGGGGCTTGAAGGCGATCAGCCTTTGGGGCCATGCCCCCCAGTATCTCCAGACGAAGAACGTGAAGGTCGCCTACTCGGTTCTCAGAAGTCTGATCGATTTGACGGAGATGAAGATTGACCTCTCTGAGATGGAAAGAGCCAGCGACTATTTTGATCAACAGGTCAACCACTTAGTGGAGCAGGACCCAAAACTCTTGGAGGTCATCAGTAAATTAGAAGAGGTCTATCGACGGTCCGAGAAAGTTCCTTCGCTGTCGAGAAAGGAGGAGGGGATGAAAGAAGATAAAGTAGTCTATATTCAGGCCTTCCTCAAGAGACAGGATGACGAGGAGAAGAAAGAAGGTTGAACCGAACTTCTCCCCTTGACTCCCACCTTATCAATTACCCATCCTTGACCTGATCAAAAAAGATTTGGCTTGGTATGACAGTTTAAAGGCTTCGGATAGAAAAGACGAAGCTTATTCCTGAGCGGCACGCCTTTACTTCGTTAGAAATAGTGCCCCGCTGCTCTGCAGCGGGGTTAAATTTTAGGATTATTCCGGCGGAGTTTAATGCCCCATTGGAATTTCTAACAGGGTTTACTAAGAAGTGGTCGCCTCGACAGCGTGGATGAGTTCGCCGAGACTTCTTAATAGTCGTTTCGGTTTATTCTGTGAGAGTTCAGGTTTTGAATAAAAGCCAGTGGAGAGGGCATAGACATCGACCCCAGCCTGTTTGCCCGTCTCTATGTCGGTCAGCGTATCTCCAACAAAGACGACTTCTTGGGGAGAAAGCTCCATTTCCCCTAGGACGGCATGGATCATATCAGGGAAGGGCTTGTTTCGAAGCACATCCCCGGCGCCGATGATTGATTTGAAAAGGCCTGACACTCCTAAGTGGGTGAGCGCTCCCCTTGAAAAGCGACCCAACTTATTGGAAGCCACCCCTAAGAGAATCCCTTTGGAATGAAGCGCTTCCAAAACCTCCCTTGCCCCATCTAAGAACTGGGTTTTATCTAGATAAACCTCCTCATACTTTTTCCTCATGATTGGAACAGCTTTTGGAATTTCCTCTGGAGAAAAAAATTCTGCGAGTGTCGTCTCCAAATCTGGCTTCAGATATTTCCTCAGATCGCTGAAAGGAAATATTTCCTTACGAAGCCTTTGGAGTGCCTCTCTTAATCCTTCGTAGATTGCTTCATAAGCCTCGATGAGTGTCCCATCCAGATCGAAGATGACCCCGCGGATCTGTTTCTTCAGATCGCCGAGGATTTCATGGAAGTTCTCAAAAAAATGACAGGTGATGTCCTGATCGATACAATACGTGTAGAGGGAGCTCTTGGCAAAAACGAAATCCGCTTCCCGGGCAGCACACCTGTCGGAGAGCCCATTGCCGACAAAGAGGATGGAGTCATACTCTTTCCGGTGAATTTGGATGAGCCTCTTTTTGCATGTCCCACAGAGGCCGCATTCCTCACTGGAGTAAGGGAAAGAGATGTCCATCCCTTCGCCATTCCGAAACTGGGTGCAGTTGGCATAGAAAGGGATGTCTGAAAGATGATGGACTTCTAAAATGGTCTTGATGTAAAAGTCGAGGCCATCGCTCACGATTTTGACATCGATGCCCTTCTCTCGGCAATAACGGTAAAACGAGGTGAAATAGGGATCGATTTCCGAATGACTTCGGATGAAAGAGAAGACAGCCCCCTCATCCCCGTTGAGGATCTCTGCAATTCGGGAATAGGCCTCCTTCGAGCCGATCGTTCCTTCAGTGAAATCACGATCAATAGTTTCCCAATCTCCAGAAGAAAATCGATTGAGCAGGACATACCCCATATCCCGGATGCTGATCGTCCCATCAAAGTCGCAAAGTATGAGTTTTTTCATTACAAATTTAATAGGGTTCAGGGGGTCGAGGCTTCAAGGGTTCTGGCTTATCGTGTATAGACAAAAGGTTTTCACTTGAACCCTGGACTCCTGGGACCCTGGAACCCTTTATCCTCCGAAGCCTTGGCGTAGGAGGGTCAGTCGTCCCAACCGATCTGTTTTTTCTTCGTGACAGGGAGCTTGAACTTTTCCTTCAATCGCCTGACGACAAGGTTCGGGACTAACCCCTCTACCGCTCCCCCTAGACTCGCGACTTCTTTAATTGTTCTCGAGGAAACAAAAAAGTAGTCTTTGCTGGTCATCATAAAGAGCGTGTCCAGATGAGGATCGAGGCTCCGATTCATCGAGGCCATGTGAAATTCATATTCGAAGTCGGAGGTAGCCCGAAGACCCCTCAGAAGGACTTTGGCGTTGGTCTTCGCGACATAATCGACGAGGAGCCCCTTAAAACTATCAACGATGACATCAGGTGTGTCCTTAAAAACACTTTTTACCATTTCAAGCCGTTCGTCAACAGTGAAGAGAGAACGCTTTTCCGCATTGCTTGCGATGGCTACGATCACTTTGTCAAAGATCTCGAGAGCCCTCTCGACGATATCGATATGACCGTACGTGATGGGGTCAAATGAGCCTGGATAAATGGCGACTTTTCCCATATCCTTTTCCTTTCTTTTCGGTTTTCGAGGCATATCCTTTCACCTGTTTCCTTCCTGCCTATTCACTGTCCGAGAAAATAGATCGGAAAGACGAGGGGTTAGAAAAGAGATAACCGTATCTCCAATTCGCCGTTGTCGGATGAGATTCCATCCATCGATCTTGTCTGGAAGAGGTTCCCGGCGGTCATGTTCGATGACCAGGATTGAATCTTCATGAAAGATTTCATGGAAAGTGAGCTTGCTCAATGTTTTTTGGGTCAACCCTTTCTCATAGGGAGGGTCCATGAAAATCAGGTCGAAGTACTCACCTCTCTCTTTCAGAATTCCAATCGCCCGGTTAACATCCTTTGGAATGATTTCAGACCGCTCCGCCATTCCGAATTGAGAGAGATTTTTCTTAATGAGTCGTACTGCCTGCCTTCCTCTCTCAACAAAGAGGGCTCTTTTGGCCCCTCGACTCAGTGCTTCGATCCCCAGATTCCCCGTGCCCGCAAATAGATCGAGAACAATCTTTCCATTTACCCGCTCTCCAAGTATGTTGAAAATCGATTCCTTCACCCGGTCAGAAGTAGGGCGGAGCACCTGCCCCTTTGGGGTCGCCAACTTTCTTCCCTTCGATAGCCCACTGATGATCCGCATTCGCTAGCGCTCCCATTTTAGATTTTAAATGTCAGATGTTAGATTTAACGTCTAAGATTTTTCAATCTACGATCTGCAATCTGAAATCTGCAATTCCTTTATTTTTTTTTGCATGTTGTCCTGATGCGATCCCGGCCAATAGATTCTCTGGCATTGAGGGCATTGAAAGAATTCTTTGTGCTGATGAAAAATGAAATCCGGAACCTTTCCCTCGACCTCCATCCGAAGTATTGGATCGAGAAGAGCGTTGCAAAGGAGGCACCTGGAGAAGGCCTCTCCCTCATCCATTTCAATGTTTCCTTTTTGAATGAGTTCTTTCAACTGGAGCAGAGGATTATCTTCTGTAATTCGAAGGATCACATCTTCCGGTCTTCTTGGGGTCAGTTTGGTGCTTCGAGTTAAAATGACC
>Ga0209427_10007082_pt1 | contig 12723 bp, 10 predicted proteins | sample DeeMarSWOR136_30_FD_187465 | JGI IMG/M metagenome (GOLD analysis project Ga0209427, IMG submission 187465) | Marine sediment microbial communities from White Oak River estuary, North Carolina - WOR-1-36_30 (SPAdes) (version 2) | ecosystem: Environmental > Aquatic > Marine > Intertidal zone >... | reverse complement strand
AGGCCCCCCGGGAACTGGCAAAACATTGTTAGCTAAAGCAATAGCAGGGGAAGCTGGTGTCCCATTTTTCAGTATGTCAGGGGCAGATTTTGTAGAGATGTTCGTCGGGGTTGGAGCATCCCGGGTTAGGGATCTATTTGAGCAGGGTAAGAAGAATGCACCATGCATCATTTTTATCGATGAATTAGATGCAGTTGGCAGGCATCGCGGCGCCGGTTTAGGTGGGGGACATGATGAACGGGAGCAGACTCTTAACCAACTTCTGGTAGAAATGGATGGATTCGATTCCAACGAAGGTGTTATCCTGCTCGCTGCCACGAACCGACCTGATGTATTGGATTCAGCGCTATTACGACCCGGTCGGTTCGATCGGCAGATTGTGGTAGATCGCCCGGATGTACGAGGACGTGAGGGCATTTTGAGGGTGCATACGCGGAAAATTCCTTTGAAAAATGATGTGGAGCTTTCATTAATTGCGAAAGGAACTCCTGGATTTTCTGGCGCTGATCTTGCCAACCTGGTTAACGAATCTGCACTCCTTGCTGCTCGAAAGAATAAGAAAAAGGTTGATATGGAGGATATGGAAGAGGCAAAGGATAAAGTTTTAATGGGAACTGAACGCAGGAGCCTGTTAATTAGTGACGAAGAAAAAAAGAGTACCGCCTATCATGAATCTGGTCATGCACTGGTTGCGAAGTTAACACCAGGTTCCGATCCAGTGCATAAAGTTACTATTATTCCACGCGGACGTGCGTTAGGAGTTACAACTATATTACCAATGGATGAGAAACATAATTATTCGAAAGAATATTGTGAACAATTTTTAATTCGACTATTAGGAGGAAGGGCAGCAGAGAAATTAGTATTTAATCAATTAACAACTGGTGCCAGTGATGATATTGAAAAAGCAACGAAAATTGCCAGAAACATGGTATGTGAATGGGGAATGAGTGAAACAATGGGACCAGTTACATTTGGTAAAAAACAGGAAGAAATATTCCTTGGTAGAGAGATCGCGCAACATCGAGATTATAGTGAAAAAACAGCTCAAGCAATAGATGAAGAGGTTCGAAAAATTATCGATGCGGCGGTTGAAACTTCAGAAAAAATATTAAGAGAAAATACTGATAAACTGCATAAATTGGCTCAAACTTTGTTAGAAAAGGAAACAATTGATGGCAATGAAGTTGATGAGATTTTGAAACAAGTCGATGAAAAAAGAAAGAAAAAAAGTGATAATTCACCAAACAGTGAGAAAACCAGGGTATCAAAAGTAAAACAAAAAGCTAATGTTAGTGTCAATAAAAGACCAGTTCCTAAAAAGAAAAAACAAATGGTTGAAGATAAACAGTGATTGGAGATGGGAAAAAAATTTCGTAACTATTCAGGTAATCCTATTTTGTGCCTGATAAAAATAAATGTCAAAATAATTATGGTCAAAATAATTTTAAACTAGGGCGCATCAGCCTTTAGACTGATCTGCCGAAAGAAGTCTATTTTGTCCTGAAATTATTTTTTCAAACCGTTGAGGTTTTTTCATTGATGGGTACAAGGAGATGAATGATGGTGGGTAGTGTGTTAATAGGATTGGATAATGTAAATTATGGCTTGCAGTTTCATAAAATCTTATTAGTTAATGGTATAAAAAATAATATTAGCGATACAAGTCTATCGCACCTGTTAAATTGGCTGTGGAGAAATTTATCAGTCTTATCACCGATTCTTCTGGTTGGTTTAGCTGCCAGTGTATTCATCCTCATATATTTGTACAAAACCTCAGAGCTAATGAATAAAAAAAAGCTTGCCTGGATATTAGGGATTGTCATATTTATTTTTATAATTGTAAATATTCGAATTTTTCTGAATAATCGCTTGCCTGAAGTTAAGTTCCGACTCACCTTAATTCCTATAAAAAGCGATCCAAATTCAGCGAGCTCGAATTGGATTGGTGAAGCACTGTGGCGCATAATAGCTCGTCAAGTGCAACATTCAGCCGGTGATCAGGCAATTGTCTCACCAGTTGAATGGACTCAGGAAATGGTAAAAAGTGATTCTATTTACAATTTAGATTATTTAAGAAAATTAAATCGCCAAATCGCTGCAGAATACCTGTTATTTGGCAAACTTTCCAGTAATGAGTCGTCGCTGAATTTCACTTACCAGGTGATAAAAACAGTCGATAGAGAAGTCATTCTTGAACGATCCTTTTCATTAAATCCTCAAAAATTACCTGAAATCAGTATTCAGATTAGTAATGAGCTGTTGTCCCATTTTAATATTGATTCAAAAATTTTACAACCCGGGATAAGATACACTTCTTCAGACGCGTTTCAAAAATATTTAACTGGGGAAAGATATTATCAGCAAAAGAAATATCAATTTGCTATAAACTTCGCTCGACAAGCGATTGCGGCAGATAGTGGAATTGTTGATGCTTATCTGCTGGCTGGTAAAAGTTTTTTCATGCAAGGATTGGAAAGAAAAAAAGAAGGCGATTCGCCTGTCGAAGAACTTGAAAAAGCACGGGAATGGTTAAACCAGGTTGTTGTATTGGATTCATCGTATGACGAAGCCTACAGCTTTCTGGGTGAATATTATATCTATCGAGAACGCTGGTCACTGGCAGAACAGATGCTGAAAAAAGCATACCAGTTGAATCCCAATAATCCACGTTTTTATCTTTCACTTTCTCGACTTCATAAATTTCGTTATCAAAGATTAGGTTTCAATAGCGAAGAGCAATTGTTCAAACGCGCCATATTTATCAATCCCTGCTACGAAGATGCTTATTTAATGCTGGCTGATTATTATTTGTTTAAAAATGAACGAAAAAGAGCGATTCAAGTCCTGGAAAAAATTCTTAACATAAAACCCAACTCAGTCCCTGTGCTTATGGGTTTGGGAAAAATCTACCTGGTAAGAAATGAAATATTGAAGATTATTGAAATTTATAATCGAGTGCTTGAGCTGGAACCAAATAATTCTGATGCGTATTATAATTTAGGAATTCTTTATTATAATTCTGAAGATTATGATAATGCGGAAAAATTGTTACTTCGTGCCATTGCGATTGATAATCATCTCAATGCCCATTTATATTTAGCCTATCTTTATGAAAATAAACAAGAATACGACAAAGCAATTGAATATCTTCGTAACCGGATTCGGTACCGTAACGGGCTTGATGATGAATTCGCAGAAGAAGCGAGAGAACATTTATTTAAACTGTTGCATCACGATTCGACTCATAAAGATATTAATGAAAAATGAGTCGAGAAATCTAATAGCAGGAATGATGGTTTAATGGAAAGCTGGAAGAATGAAGTGACGGCGATTTGAAACCAGTCACAGATTTTAATTTTCCACTATTCCATTATTCTAAAATTCCAGCAATGCATTAATAGTAAAATTATCAGATGGAAAAGTTGAGAACATTTAAGATTCAATGTGGAAGCAATATTCTGGATTTGACCAGTCGCACTCATATCATGGGGATTTTAAATATAACCCCGGATTCATTTTCAGATGGCGGGAAATTTCTTCAACCAGGCCAGGCAATTGAACACGGGCTTCGAATGGTTGAAGAAGGCGTTGATATCATCGATATTGGCGCCGAATCAACACGCCCGGGTGCTGAACCTGTGTCGGTTGAGGAGGAATTGAGACGATTGCTTCCAGTTTTGGAGGGGCTTCTGAAGCGTGTGGACATTCCGATCTCCATTGATACCTATAAAGCTTCTGTCGCAGAAACGGTTTTGAAGACAGGCGCGAGTATGATAAATGATATTAGCGGACTGCGGTTTGATAATCGCATGAAAGATGTTGTGGCAAAATATCAAGTTCCCATCATTATTATGCACATCAAAGGGGAACCGCGAAATATGCAGCAGAATCCATATTATGATGATTTGATTGGCGAAATATATGAGTATCTTGCCGCAAGTATCCATCTGGCAGTGAAAACAGGAATTGCTCGAAATAATATTATTATTGATCCTGGTATTGGATTTGGTAAAAGGTTGCAGGACAATTTTGAAATATTAAAAAGGTTATCTGAGTTTCAAGGGCTGGGCTGTCCCATCTTAATCGGACCGTCAAGAAAGTCCTTTATCGGGAAAGTGCTGGATTTATCGCCAGATCAGCGGTTGGAAGGCACACTGGCAGCCGTAACAATTGGTATCCAGAATGGTGCGCATATTGTTCGTGTTCATGACGTAAAACAGGTATCACGCGCGTGTCATATTATTGATCTATTGGTGGGGAAAACATCTATTGCTGATTAGATTGCTAAATTGTGATTTAAACCACTTGACATATAATATTTTTCCAGTATATTCAATCTTTAAAATTCGATTCCAGATTCCAGGTTACGAAGTATGATTCTTAGATTAGAATTATTCAAAATTGGTTTTTTAACAGTCACTTTGATTGATATACTGGATATTGCAATCATTTCGTATATCCTGTACAAGCTCTATTTTTTCATCCGGGGGTCTCGTGCGGCTCAAATGTTTATCGGGCTTATTGTTATTCTGGCGGCTTCAGTCGTTGGTCAATTTTTAGGATTGAGTGGATTGAATTGGATTTTCGAAAATCTGCGAACGATTTGGTTGATCGCGTTTGTGATCTTATTTCAGCCAGAACTGCGAAGAATTCTCATTTATATTGGTCAGATACCAGTCATCCGCAAATTATTAAAGGTAACAATTACACAAAAAATGACCGAAGAGGTGGCAAAAGCTGCCATGGAGTTAAGCAAGCGAGGTTTTGGCGGGCTTATTGTTCTTATTAGAAATGCTGGTATTAAATCGATTATAGAGACAGGCAAGAGTATCCAGGCAAAAGTATCTGTACCACTGATTGTTTCCATTTTCAATTCACGTTCGCCCTTGCATGACGGGGCAATTGTAATCCAGAACGATGTTATTGAGGCAGCACAATGTATATTGCCGCTGAGCCAGAATCCTGCTCTTAGCTCCCAATATGGCACCCGCCATTTAGCTGCTTTGGGATTATCTGAAGAATCAGATGCGGTCATTGTAGTTGTATCGGAAGAAACAGGAAAAGTATCTTTAGCTTACGAAGGCGCGTTGCACACTGATCTGGATTATAATAAACTACAGGGAATGTTGCATGAATTTTTGCAGGTGATGCCTGGCAGGTGAGTTTTAGAAATTATATAAAAGTTATCGATTATCGGTTCCAGGTTGTTGTTAATATATCCAGTTAAAACATTCTCTCTTCTATTGATTTATAACAATCCCTTTATGAGAATAGACAGCTTTAAACCCAATACGAAAAAAGAAAAATTGCTTATGCGGATATTTTTCTCTACACTTAAATCCTGCTTGTAATACCGTGTCACCTATAAAATAATCCCCACTATCAACCTCTATCGCGACTATTTTTCCTTTTAGGATTTCATCTGCCTCGAACTTGTTTTGCCAAAAATGTGAATTTAAAAATAAATAAATATTTGCATTTTTCCCATATTTTTAATAAATTAAATTTTACGTTTGCATGAACACAATAACACAAGGAGGTTTTAGTGAAGATTTCAGTAATTGGAACCGGGTATGTCGGATTAGTAACCGGAACGTGCTTTGCCGAAACAGGTATTGATGTCACCTGCGTTGATGTCGATAAAGAGAAAATTGAAAAATTGAAAAAAGGAATAGTACCGATCTATGAGCCGGGATTGGAGGAAATCTTAGATCGAAATGTAAAAAAAGACCGGCTGAGATTCACCACTGATATTAAATCCAGTTTAAAAGAATGTGAAGTTGCTTTCATTGCGGTTGGTACACCACCGGATGAAGATGGCAGCGCGGACTTGAAACATGTGCTAAATGTTGCAAATGATATCGGAAAATATATGGAAGATTATTTAGTTGTTGTTACGAAAAGTACGGTTCCTGTTGGTACTGCGAAAAAGGTAAAGGAATCAGTCCAACGAGAATTGGATAATCGAGGGATTGATATCCATTTTGATATCGCGTCAAATCCTGAATTTTTAAAAGAGGGCGCTGCTGTTAATGATTTTTTAAAGCCAGATCGGATCGTAATCGGCGTTGAGTCTGAGAAGGCTGAAGAAATTATGAAAAGGCTCTATAAGGCATTTCTATTGAATGGTCACCCGATTATTTTTATGAATATTCCTTCTGCGGAAATGACAAAATACGCAGCCAATGCCATGCTGGCAACAAGAATCAGTTTTATGAATGAGATAGCCAATTTATGTGAAATTGTCGGAGCCGATGTAAACCTGGTCAGGATGGGAATTGGCAGTGATCCCCGGATTGGGAATCAATTCATTTACCCCGGTATCGGGTACGGCGGCTCATGCTTTCCCAAGGATGTTAAGGCGTTAATCAAAACGGCAAAAGCGAATAATTATGACATGAGAATTCTGACCGCAGTTGAACACGTTAATAAGGATCAAAAATCTATTTTGTATGAAAAAGTGAATAAATATTTTAGTAATGATCTAACAGGAAAGACAATAGCAATTTGGGGATTATCCTTTAAACCTGAGACAGATGATATGAGAGAAGCGCCTTCATTGATAATTATTGATAAATTATTAAAAGCCGGCTGCCATGTAAGAGGCTATGATCCCCAGGCGCAAAATGAAGCAATGAGAATATTGGGAGATAAAATTGAATTCGTGAAAGATCAGTATGAAGCATTGATTGACGCCGATTGTCTGCTTCTGTTAACTGAGTGGCATGAATTTAGATATCCCAATTTTAAAGTCATGAAAAAGCTGATGAAGGAGAGTGTAATTTTTGATGGAAGAAATATTTATGATATTAAAGAGATGATGGAGTTTGGATTTAGGTATTTTTGTATTGGAATTAAGGATTGTGATTAATTTCTCAACTATTGGAATGGAACTCTGGCTCGATCAAAAACACTGTGTGATCACAGGCAGCACGGTAATTCGCTGTAAGGATTCTGTGATCGTGATACGATCGAACAACAAGGAATGGTCACTTTTGTCGTTTGGTCAAGGGAAGCAGTGGATTCATTATAAGAAAAACTTCAATCGATCTTCACGACGGAACCAATTGAAAATGAAAAATATACGATTTATCAATTTTTTGCAAAAGATCCAGAGGGTCGAATCCAAAAATTCCAGTGTTTTTTACATCTGCTTCCCCCTATCTCAGCAGTGAATTATAAATGATTTTGTTGATTTAGTCCAATTGTATCATTCGATTTGCATGTTATCAACGTTCATTACTATTTCTAGTAATTGTTGCTTTATCATATCTTTAATCCGAAATTCCTGTTTATTGAATTTCATCAATTTTGCACCTTCAATCCAGATATTATATTGAAGCTCTTCTGAAAATCCCAGAACATAACCGTCACCACAATCGCCTTTCACATTGGGACAGGTACCTGGAGTTAAACAGGGGCCTGTTATTGCCAACAAATTTAAGTTGTAATACATCCCGCCATCCGTGGCAAAAGCGACGCGGGGATTTTTCGTCGTTGCTTCTATATCTTTGGAATTACAATCCCACTTATAACTGAAATAATCATACGAATCGCAAGCCCAGGAAAATTTCACAGAGTCGGAATCTGATAGTAGATTTAATTCCGTTTCAGTTAATAGCGTGCCATTACATTTCACATTTTTGGGATTGGCTGGCATTGTGATTTCATCAGCGGTTTTCTGATGGTTGGCACTGATTTTATAATTGTAAACTTTTTTATAATGTAGACCACGTAATTCACCCCGAATCATCCCATCATGAAAATCAATTGTGGTTTTCAACGTCTCACCATCAATAGTAACAGCGGGTATGATAGTCAGGCTGTTAGTACAAAATTCCACATCCACTGTTTGATCTCCATTAACCTCGAATAATAAAAAGAAAATAGGCTTTGAAGCTGTTGAAGTTACGGGATTCAAATTATCGCCAGTATCACAGTGAAACAACATAATCACTAAAAAAGCCAAAGCAGTTAATCTTAATGTTTTCATTGTACCCACCTCAGACAATATATTGTTGTTGAATTTACCTTATGATGCAATAATCAATATTGATCTGTTACTCCCATGTCCCCTCACAAATTGCAAAAAAATTTACCGTTAGATTTTCTTTATCAGGTATTCTGCAAACATCATTCCAATTCTGCCCGGACCACCTGCAATGGAGTAGACTCTCCTTTCTCTCAATCGAAGTCTTCGTTATTCTTCAACCTTAATTGGAGTCTATTCGAAAGTCTGAGCTTAATTCCTGGCAGTCCAATCTCATAAATGGATTTATTATACTAATGCCGAATAGGTTTTCGGAGAGCGGGATGCTTCGGTATTTGCTAATACCGAGGCATCGCTCAATTTTAAAATCCGAAAACCTCTTTATGTTGAGTATCCCCACACATTTCCGACATTCCTAAAAAAAATTCCTAAAAATTCAGCTACATTTCAGTTTAGCATGTTATATTAATTTTCATGATAGATTTGGGATAAGGAATGTATATGAAGATAAAATACCTGGCAATTCTATGCGTTTTTGTTTTCTGGGGCTTAATCCAGGGCTACACTTTTGCTCAATTGAAGGCTGATTCGTTAAAATGTAATTCAGCTAAACCATTTATCTCCGATATAGCTGATGATATTTGGCACATTGTGTCTTATCCTTTCCAAATCTCAAAAAATGATGCATTAATTTTAACGTCTTTTACAGTTTTTAATATTGCTATGATTTATGGACTTGATGAGCAGATCGATAATGAATTAAAGGTTGAAAAGCATAATAGTTATCTTAAATCCATAGATGGTCTTGCTGACATAGGTGATAGTTATGATTTGCTCCCTGTTAGAGAATTAATTTTTTCCACTACGGTGCTAACTACTGGTATAATTTTCAATGATAAAAACTATTAGAAACCACAAAATTAATGGTCGAGTCTCTTATTATTACCAAGGCAATCACCTCTTTAAGTAAAGGGCTGTTTGGTCGGTCTCATCCCTATACAGGAAATGCCCCTTATGATTTTAATTTATTTAAATTCAGTACCAAACATGAATTTTTATCCATACCTTCGGGTCATACCAGTGGAATTTTTTCCATTATGACAGTCATTGCCAAGCAGTACGATCAATGGTTGATAAAAATCCCTGCTTATACATTGAGCGTTTCTGTTGCCTTGCAGAGAATCGATGATCAACAGCGCTGGACTTCTGATGTCATCGTTGGTGGCGCGCTTGGATTTTGGGTGGGCAGCACATTGGTTAATAAATATCAGAAAAAATCACATACTATTGCCTTTAATGCTTATTTTTCTACAAATCGTATTGGTGTCGCTTTGAATTTTTAATTTAGTTTTAACAAAAATGAGGGGACCAACAATGAAATGGTTCATCAAATTATTGGTTGTTATTTTATTCTCCGGTCATTTGACGTTCGCAGCAGAATTAAATTCTGAACCAAGTAAGGGGACAGGAACAATTACCGGAGTTGTTTTAGATAAAAAAACACAAAAACCATTGGCAGGAGTCAACGTTATTGTGGAGGGTACACGAAAGGGAACGACATCGGGCCAAAATGGAGAGTTTACCATTTCAAAACTTGCTGCAGGCAAATACACGCTATTATTTCAACACATCGGTTACATAACGAAAAGATCTGAAGAGATTGAGGTTGCGACCGACAAAATAGTAGATTTAAACACTATACCCCTGGAAGAACATGCCATTCCTTATAAAAGAAATCGTTGTGACTCCTGGCAGTTACGCCATCATGGGCAGCGAACCATCACCCCGGCAGACCCTGACAAGTGACGATATTAAAATGATGGGTTGGGCAGAAGATATCACCCGGGCTGTTCATAAAATTCCCGGCATTTCATCGAGCGACTATGAAGCTAAATTTAATATCCGCGGCGGTGAAGCGGATGAGGTATTGGTGCTGCTCGATGGCATGCAAATTTATAAGCCATTTCACCAAAAGGATTTTGGCGGTGGATTATTTAGCACCATAGATATTGAAACTATTGAAGGAGTTGATCTTTTGACCGGGGGATTCACCGCTGAATACGGCGATCGTATGAGTGGCGTTTTAAATCTGAAAACCCAAATTCCCAGGGAGGGACAGCGCCAGTCTTCACTGGGTTTCAGCCTGATGAACATGCGATTATTTTCAATGGGAACTTTCAATAAAAATAAAGGATCATATTTATTTTCTGTGCGAAGAGGTTACTTAGACCTGCTCAATCGTCTGATGAAAAATGAATTTAAACTTGAACCGAAATATTACGACCTGTTCGGAAAGGTTGAATATCAATTAAATAAGAATAACACTTTATCGGCAAACACATTCCTTGCTACTGATAATTATAAACTGGATGAAAAAGTCCTGGAACCGAGCAAAACAAAATATAATATTGATTACTCCAATACAAAATATGGAAATTATTATGGATGGTTAGCGCTACAGTCATTTTTTAAACCGACAGTTTTTGCGCGGACAATTCTCTATGCAGGCAAGCTGAACCAAAACAGGTATTGGAACAATTATGACGATGATATTATGGCCCATCTCAGTACAGCAACAATTAGTGATGATCGTAATTTTACATTATTAGGATTGAAACAGGACTGGAGCTGTGACATTTCAAATAATTTACAATTAAAATTTGGGCTGGATGTCAAAAAACTAAAAGCGACTTACGATTACAATAGTAACATTTTAAATGAATTTATTTCGGCAGACGACAGCCTCACCTACAAGATCGATTCTCACAGCGCTGAAATGACCCAAAATGGCAAGCATGCCGGTTTTTATTTGTCCAGTCGATTTCAAATTTTTAAACCTCTCACCTTTGAAACAGGCATTCGGTATGATTACACATCCTACTCGAAAGATAAATTATGGAGTCCCCGAGTAAACGTTGTTTATTCATTGACAAAAAAAACCTTCCTGCGAGCCGGTTGGGGAAAATATTATCAAACCCAAAATATACATGAACTGAACGTCCAATACAAACAAGCAAATTATTATCAGGCTGAACTGGCAAAGCACTATGTGCTTGGTATTGAACACTTTTTCAACAATGGCATCCAATTTCGTGCAGAAACTTATTTAAAAGAGATGAGCAATGTGCCACCGTTTTATTATTCATTTGCCAATATCGATGAATTTTACCCGGAAGCCAGGGATGACTTGATCCAATTATCCATTGACAAAGCCAAAACAAAGGGGATCGAATTCTCCTTAAAATATGACACCGGCAATAAATTCTCGTGGTGGCTTAGCTATGTATTGGCAGATGCACAAGATAATGTTACTGACGTGATTTATGATGGCAGACTTATCAAACAGACCGGCTGGCTGCCCCGTCCCTGGGATCAAAGACACACGATTAATTTAGATGTAAATTATCGTAAGAACAAAAAATGGCATTTTAATTTCTCCTGGTATTACCGATCCGGCTGGCCATATACTGAATTTGAAGTCAAGCGCAAACAACGGGAAGATGGTTCTTTCGCCTACTATCACGACTATGGTTTATTCGCCGGTTCGCGATACCTGGCATACCATCGGTTAGACGCCAGAATAAACCGGTATTTTTACCCATCGCGCGGCAAAGTGACTGTTTTTCTTCAGATCATCAACCTTTATAATCATGAAAATATTTATAATTACGATCACGATATTTTAAAAGAGACCGCCACCGATTACCAGGTTGAAATTGCAAGAGAGACTTATTTTCCCATTATTCCATTTTTAGGAGTCAGTTGGGAGTTTTAAACTTTGAGAAATAGGCTGATCATGAAACAAAAAAATACTTCATAAAATTAATAAACAAGGAGAATTAACATGAAAAAACATTTATCACTTCTGGTAGTTACATTTATTTTTCTGTTTGGATTTATTGGATGCGATAACAATAATGACGACAATCCATTAAGCCCAAGAGATAATTACTATGTTCCCGTTATTGATCCTGAGAATTTCGTCGATTCCATATCCAATCCTTACTGGCCCATGATACCGGGAACAACCTGGAATTATGAAGGAACAGACAACGAAGTAACCGAAACAATTGATATGGAAGTATTAAGCGAAACCAAGACAATCATGGGAGTTACGTGTACGATCGTCCGTGATAGAGTATATGAAGATGGTTCTCTCGTTGAAGATACCTACGATTGGTATGCACAGGACAAACAGGGAAATGTTTGGTACATGGGAGAAGATTCAAAGGAAATGGAAGATGGCAAAGTCGTTAGCACAGAAGGATCATGGGAAGCAGGCGTCGATGGTGCACAACCGGGAATTATTATGTGGGCTGATCCCTTTCCTGGTATACCTTACCGTCAGGAATATTACTTTGAAGAAGCAGAAGATTGGGCACAGGTTATAGACATACTTGATTCTCTTCAAATTGGTCTCGGCACTTTTTATCATATTGTTAAAACAAAAGAATGGACACCACTTGAGCTAGATTTTGAGGAACATAAATATTATGCTCCCAACGTAGGCCTTATTAAAGAAGAAGTCATTCGTGGCGGTTCTGGCGTCGTAGAACTTAAAAAAATGAATTGATCGATCTGACCACATTCTCAATAATTAAAAATTTATGTCATGCGAACTGTTGATTATCGCAGGGCATGAATATTTGTAATAAGTGTCTGTCTGGGAAATAAGTTTGTGTCATTTCGACCGAAGGGAGAAATCTGTAAGTCCAATATTTTCGTAAAAA
>Ga0209427_10007081_pt1 | contig 12723 bp, 14 predicted proteins | sample DeeMarSWOR136_30_FD_187465 | JGI IMG/M metagenome (GOLD analysis project Ga0209427, IMG submission 187465) | Marine sediment microbial communities from White Oak River estuary, North Carolina - WOR-1-36_30 (SPAdes) (version 2) | ecosystem: Environmental > Aquatic > Marine > Intertidal zone >... | reverse complement strand
AGCGTACTGTAAGTACGCCTCATTCCTCAGGATTTGCGCGCCTTGAATTTGGAGCTTTTTACTTTGCCATCGAATTTTGACTTTTTACGAGATCATCATGAATTGTTTTCCAAAACTTAAAGGGAAACCCCTGGTGATGTCAAGATCAATCGCCATCAGAGGGGGGATAGAAAAGCTTCTACCTTTCGAGGTAACGCGACTGTTCGAGTTTGTGAAAAAAAGGACTTGCATGTGACCTTGTGATTGGTTACATTTTACACAGATTCCCGTTTGCATTGAAAGGGGACTGGAAGCCTCCTGGAGGCGGGATGAGGTTCCAGGAGGCTTGTGTGTTCATTGTTCTTTTGCCCTATGGAAAGGGACGTACGCATGAAATCAGGGAGTACTCTCGAAAAGGTGTTGAGAGCCGGGAAGTTCGCCTTTACCGGGGAGTTGGGCCCACCCCGTGGAGCCAATGTCGAGGCCGTCAGGGAGAAAGCTCGGCATTTAAAGGGAATTGTCGATGCGGTGAATATAACGGACAATCAGACTGCCGTAGTACGAATGTCCAGTTGGGCCACCTCGCTGATCGTACTCCAAGAGGGTCTGGAACCCAATTTCCAGATGGTTTGCCGGGACCGGAATCGTTTGGCAATGCAGAGCGATATCCTCGGCATTTATGCCCATGGCATTAGGAATATGCTTTGCCTCTCCGGAGACCATCAGCAATTCGGGGACCACCCGAAGACGAAGGGTGTTTTCGACATCGACTCCATACAGCTCATCAGCATGGTAAAGAGGATGCGCGATGAGGGCACGTTTCTCAACGGTATCGAAATTGACGGGCCGCCGGAAATATTTATCGGTGCTGCTGCCAATCCCTTTGCGGAGCCCTTCGAGTGGCGTGTATACCGTTTAGCGAAGAAGATAGAAGCCGGGGCGGATTTTATACAAACCCAGTGCATTTATAACATGGATAAATTCCGTGATTGGATTCGGCAGGCCAATGACATGGGTCTTACCGAGAGGACTTATATCCTGGCCGGTGTCACACCCCTGAAGAGCGTTGGTATGGCGAAGTACATGAAGACCAGTGTTCCGGGCTTGGATGTACCTGATGAGTACATAGACCGCCTTCAGGGCGTGGAGAGGAAGAAGCAGGGAGACGAGGGTATCAGAATTGCGTGTGAGCAGATTAAGGAATTCAAGGAGATGAAGGGTGTGGCAGGCGTACATCTTATGGCCATCGAGTGGGAACACAGGGTGCCCGAGATTGCCGAGCGCGCTGAGTTATTGCCCAGGCCTCAGGTGTAAAAAGGAGGGGACTGCCGTGCTGCCTCCGCGAAAACAATGCCTTCGGTCCGTTGGGACAAAAGAGGGGAACCGAGGAGGGATCAATGTTTGATTTTATCCGGGGACCACTGCTGTGGGTTGCCTTCATAGTATTTTTCGGAGGCCTCGTTTTCCAGCTCCTTCAGTTCTTCACCCTGACGAAAAAAAAGGAACGGCTATTCCTTCCCGTACATGGGAAAACCAAGGGGCGATGGTCAATCGAGTCCATGAGACAATGGTTCGAGTCCCTCCTGGCCACCATCATCGGTACCCACCCGATGATGACAATCCTCACACTCATTTTCCATTGCTGCCTCTTTGTAACGCCCATTTTCCTTTTGGCCCATAATATCCTCTTGGATGAATCCTGGGGCATCAGCATCTGGAGTTTTTCCGAATCTACGACGGATATCCTGAGCGTGGTTCTCCTGGTATGTGGTGTGCTTTTCCTTCTGCGCCGCATATTCGTTCGCCGGGTGAGGGCTATAACGACGGTTTCTGACTACCTCATTCTTTTCATCACCGTTGCGCCTTTTCTGTCGGGTTATATGGCGTACCACCAGTGGTTTCACTACAAGTCTATCTTGTTCGCTCATATCCTGGCCGGAGAAGTGATGCTGATCGTGGCCCCCTTTACCAAACTAGGACATATGCTCTTTTTCTTCCTCTACCGCTTCCTGATTGGGAGTGAGTACAGCTTCGGGCAGGGCACACGAAGCTGGTAGTGCTGAAATATACATCGTAACGGAGAAGCCGATGGCTGAGCACGGGGAAAAACTCATCGACAGGGAGAGGATTAAAGCATTCCTGGAACGAAACAAGGGCAAAATGAAGCGTCTCTTATCCCACTGCGTTCATTGCAGCATCTGCGCGGAAAGTTGTTTTCTCTATATGGGCCACGATAAAGATCCACGGTACATGCCTTCATACAAAGCAATACATTCCCTGGGGAAGTTGTATAAGAAGAAGGGAAAAGTCGACCGTGATTTTCTGGAGAGGATAAAGACAATGGTCTGGCGGGATTGCGTGCTCTGCCGACGTTGTTATTGCCCCATCGGTGTCGACATTCCCAGCATGATCGCCCTCGGTCGAACCATTTGCCGGTCGCAGGGCGTGTACCCGAATTTCGATGAAACAGATCAGAAAGAAAGCTGGTTGTAAGAGGGGGACTACGTAGTGAGGCCTTAGGGTGCAGTGAGAATCCCTGTTTGGAAGGGTAATGAGCACATGAAGGGGAAATGCATTACAGTGGTTCTGGGAGGTGTTATCGCGGCGATGATGATCTCTATCCTCAGTGCACAGCCGGGGAAGATTACGCTCGAAAACGTGGAAGCCTATAAGAAGAAGCAACGACCACCTGTGCATTTTCCCCATGAGGCTCATATGGCTGGAGACCTGGCCTGTACCGATTGTCACCACCGGTATGAGAACGGTAAGAACATCTTGGATGAGAGCGAACTGGAGGAGGGGGCCCCCAATATTCAGTGCCGTGCTTGCCATACAACACAGTCTCGCCTGAATTTGCGGCGAGCTTTTCATCGCCAGTGCATTGGGTGCCATAGGAGGGAGAAACGGGGTCCGCGGCTCTGTGGGGAATGTCATATGAGAACCCCACCGAAGTGAGTGAGTTCGCTGGTAAGAGACACCACGGAGTGGATCCAAACAGGGCGGCGCAGTTCAGTCGTCAGGTCGAGAGTTAAGGGCATGCAGACGCCATTGGAGGAATCGGGATGATTGTCGGTGAAAGAAAGCCTCTTGAAGAGATAGTGGAAATGATCAAGGGTTACAAACGGGTTTTGAACGTGGGCTGCGGAGGATGTACCTCTATCTGTCTGGCAGGAGGGCAGAAGGAAGTGGACATTTTGAATGCTGAGCTGAGAAAGGCAGGTAAAGCGGAGAACCTTTCCATTGAGATTGGTGCCTTTACCATTGAGCGGCAATGTAACGCCGATTTCTTCTCAGAATTGGATCCGATGATTGACGATTATGATGCGGTGCTGTCCATGGCCTGCGGGGCGGGGGTCCAGTTTGTTGCCGACCGATATCCGGGAAAGCCGGTATTCCCCGCACTGAATACGGTCTTTGTCGGGGTGGACCGTGAAATCGGATGGTATGAGGAAAACTGTCGGACCTGCGGAGAGTGCGTCTTGGGAGAGACCGGTGGTATTTGCCCGGTGACGAGGTGTGCTAAGGGGCTCTTCAACGGTCCATGCGGAGGGACAACGGTGGATGGGAAATGTGAGGTGAATAGCGACGTCCCCTGTGCATGGTATGAGATCTATGAACGCCTGAAACAACAAGACCGTTTAGAGAATATTCTCGCGGTGAAAGTCGCAAGGGAATGGGAGAATCAGACACAGAGGAGCCTGATCCAAGAGGCCTATAAGGAGAGGTACGCGAAAGAACGATAGTTGAAAAGAACATCAAGCGACCCGCTGGAGAGTAGATTAGTCTGTTTCGTATCCAGAGAGAATATCACATAAGGGCCGCAAAGAATATCCCGATCGAAACCATTCCCAGGATAAATTTCATCAGGGTTCCACCGAAGAACCCCAATAGGCTCCCCCAGCCAATCTTCAGTGCCCCTTTCACGCTTCGGTCGGCCAGGATAATTTCCGGGATAATTGCCCCCAAGAATATACCCAATACGAGGCCACCGATATTGAGGATCATGAGGCCGACGACCCCCCCTATGATGGCACCCCAAATCCCGTATTTCGTTGCCCCAAATCGTCTTGCCCCATAGGCTTCTGCCAGATAGTCAAGTACTTGAGCTCCAATGGAGATTACCCCCAGGGCAGCAAGCACCCAAAGGGTTACCTCCTGAAACTCGGTAAATATGCCATAGATGAGGGCCCCACCAAAGATGAGGAGGTTCCCGGGCAACGTAGGCAAAATAGTCCCCGCCAATCCGATGAGGAAAAGGGCTATCACAACGACCCACAGGATGATTTCCCAGATCATTATATCGCTATTGTAGCAGGGACTGGTGAAAAAGCTATCTTTTTCCCGATGGTTTTTTTACATATGCCCACACCCGCGAAATAGGAGGTTGCGATTGGGCTTTTAAATTGATATAGAGGGGTAGTCCCCATAAGAGGGAGGAATAGTGATGAATTTACCTTCATTGGATGACACGGAGAAGTTGGCCCGCGATAGACGTGAATTCATTCCAAGGGGAGTCTTTAATATGACTCCCCTCATCATATCCGAAGCCAAAGGTGCTCGGGTGAAGGACATAACCGGGAAGCAGTACATCGATTTTGCCGGCGGTGTGGGGGTCCTGAATGTGGGTCATTGCCCCGACGCGCTGGTCGAAGCCCTAAGGGATCAGGCGGGAAAATACATCCATACCTGCTTCCACCTGATGATGTACGAGCCATATATTACCCTGGCCGAGAAGCTGAGCCACATCGTTCCGGGGGATTTTCCGAAAAAGACCCTTCTGGCCAACAGCGGCGCCGAGGCGATTGAAAACGGGGTCAAAATCGCCCGCTATTTCACCAAAAGGCCCGGTGTCATTGCTTTTGAAGGGGGATATCATGGTCGAACCCTGCTTGCCCTCAGCCTAACGGGCAAGGTGAAACCCTATAAATTGGGATTTGGCCCCTTTGTCCCAGGGGTTTACCGGATTCCCTATGCCTACTGTTACCGGTGTCCCCTCGGGATGGAGTATCCCTCGTGTGATCTCCGGTGTGCGGACTACGTGAAGGAGGTATTTCGTGTCCATGCCCCCTCGCAGGAGATAGCCGCCCTGGTGGTGGAGCCCGTTCTCGGGGAGGGAGGTATTGTTGTCCCCCCGACGGGATACCTGGAAAGGGTGAAAGGGATCTGCTCGGAGGAGGGGATCGTTTTTATCGCCGATGAGGTTCAGACGGGAATGGGGCGGACGGGAAAGATGTTTGCGTGCCAACACTTCGGGCTTGCCCCGGACGTCATAATTGTGGGGAAGTCCCTGGCGGGAGGTCTCCCCCTCAGCGCGGTAACGGGAAGGGGGGAAATCATGGATGCCCCTCACGTGGGTGGTCTAGGAGGCACATTCTCGGGAAACCCGCTGGCCTGCCGGGCTGCCATGGAAGTGATTGCAATGATACAGGATAATGGCCTCACCTCCAGGGCAGTGGAAATAGGAAGGAGGACGGTTGATAGATTGAAGGGGTTCCAGGAAGAATTTCCCATCATCGGGGACATTCGGTGGTTGGGCGCCATGATCGGATTGGAGCTGGTGCGTGACCGAAGGACGAAGGAGCCGGCGACAAAGGAAACGAGGCACGCAATCAAGAGCTGCTACGAGGGGGGCCTTGTCATAACGCGTTCGGGTGCCTTCAGCAATGTTATCCGTACCCTTATGCCCCTAGTAATCACTGATGAGGAGATTGATGAAGGGCTCTCTATTTTGGAGAAGGTGCTGAGGGAGATACGAATCTAGAATCCCTTGGTCAATATTTGCCACGGGAAAAAGACTTTTTCTTCTATGGTTTGCGATATACGTGATATTCCCCAAACAAATTTGTTTCGTTCCACCCACTTTTTTAGAGATGAGCCTCACTTTTTAACAATGGACCTTAAAATATCAGGTCGGTCCGTAATGATACCATCAACCCCTTGTTTAATCATACGTTTCATGTCCGATTTGTTGTTTACCGTCCATACAAAAACATCGAGCCCTGATGCATGAGCTTTCTTAACCAACTTCGATGTCATCCCGTGACCATGACCACTTGCATGAATATAATTACTTGCCCAGCACTCTCCACCACCAGCTTTGATCGCCTGCGGAATCGAATCAAAGTCATCAATGTCAAATCCAGCCATCCATGGGGAGGGACCAGGTTTGTTCTTTTGGATTGTGTCACGATATTGGTTTGCTCTTGTTACGTGAGCAGTATGAACTTTAGGCATAATTTTCTTACTATACCTAAGGCTTCTCCAATCAAAGGAAATAATCCTTGCCCTGTCTGTGAATCTCTCTTCCTCAAGAATTTTCGCTATCGCACGCACGAGAACTTCCGGAGAACTTGACTCTTCGGGCTTTACTGGCGTCGTTTTGATTTCAATAAATAAAATTGTTGTTTCATCTGTACTTTTAACTAATTTTATGACGTCACGCAGGGTCGGAATACGTTCCCCGTCAACATTTTTTCGTTTCGGATACCTTTTGGCATATGTTGTTGAACGTTTTAACTTACCTACATCGTAAGACTGAACTTTTGCTAACGTTAAATCTTTAATAAGAGCCCTCTCCTTTACCCAATTCCCCCGGGCATCACGAGTGATTGCGGGGTTTAATCTGTAATCATGGATAACTACAACCACGTTGTCCGAAGTAAGATGAACGTCCAGCTCAATAGCATCGACTCCGATTTCCATGGCTTTCTTAAATCCCGACAGTGTGTTCTCAGGCATAAGCCCTGCTGCTCCCCTATGGCCTATTATTTGTATGTCATTAGCTAACACCAGGGATACCTCCAAAATCAAAAATACGAATATGAAAAACAATGTGGTTGTTTGATTTTTTAGTGATTTCTTCATTGTTTTTTCATTCTCATAGCATCCCGAAGATATAGCCGTTCTGCGTTCCGAGTTTATGCTGTTGTTAGGCACGCCGCACACATTTGGTTCTTCTTGTCCCACTTTACAAGACAGTTGAGTATTAACCTATAGCGGCTAAGGAACGCAAATGATCTCGTCTTTGGGCTTTGGGGATGGCCGTGCATGCTTCTCGCCAAACGTGCGAACTGACTTGTGCACATACCATGCCCGAACCCTAGACATACCATCTTCTAGGCAAATCTTCTTTAACAGGTCATCTGCGTACTCTCGATGTTCTTGGTGGTCAAGGTGTCCCTCACGCATCAACTGATAGAGCGCATCATGAACGAGAGACCCGCGCATGAAAGACTTGGTATCAGTCGTTGGGCCACTCGGACCATCCCATGCATACCGATTCTTGATCGTCAACTCGCCATCGGTTGTCAGGACAATGAAGCTCGTCTCGATGTCTTCCTCCGTTTCGATCTCAATACTGATTGTATAGTCCTGCATCAATTGATACTTGTAATGTCTGAGTTTTCGGTAATAAGCTTTAGAATCGGTCATTATCATTCTCCTCAAATTGTCTCTTCAAAGTCTAAATACTATTTCAACTATGTGCCTAACGCTGCGGTGAGTTGTTGAGCGGACTCAATCAAGCTGCGAATTTGCCTGTATTAGTGCTTCGTTGGCCAGTACAACTTCCGTTCCCGCCAGACCAACGGAGCAAAATAAGGTGATATCAGTGACCGATAACCTGCCCCTTTGCCTTCCGACTACAATCTCACTCAACTCTACCATCCTATTACGCTCTGGCGTATCCAGTAAGAAGAACGGTTTGGGGTACGAATCTACTTGATCCAACGAGTCGGTAACAATCATGTGGCTATTTTGGGCCACTTCGGTGGATAATTCATGCGCTTCTTTGAATTTTGGTCCGATAGTGTTGATATGCATACCAGGTTTGAGCCACCCCGCATCGAAAACAGGGGTAGAACTATTAGTGGCACAGATTAACACGTCTGAATATCTGACTACTTCTTCTGATGATTGTACTGCCTCAACTCGAATGTCTGCCCTATCGCTCATTTCTGCCGCAAAAGCTTCACGGTGGCTTGCCGTTGGACTATGAACTCTAGCATATTCAAACGGCCGTACCACCATTGCAGCTTGCATATGGTATCGGGCTTGAAGCCCGCTGCCAAGAATCCCTAAATTCTTTGCATCTGAACGGGCCATATATTTGATAGCAATAGCGTTAATCGATGCTGTGCGCAATGCTCCAACCAACACCCCAATGACAAGACCTTTGAAATTACCTGTTTGGCTATCAAAGACAGCAACCAGTTGTGTGCGATCTGGAGATTTACCGCCAAATGTATCATACACGCGGAAACCAAGTGATTTAGAATGTGCTGTCTCACCGCCAGCAGTAAAAACCAATGCCCCGCTATCAGCGCCAACAGAGAACCGCGGCGGGGCAATCAAAGCACCTGTCGCTCTGGCACGTAGCGCCTGCTCAATTGCGTTGATAGCTGTTTCTGCCGTGATAATACGATCTATATCCTTATCAGTCAAAATTCGGTACATAGTTTCTCTCACTGTAATTGGACCACGCGCGCCCAATGATCGAACTCAGCAGCTCTGAGCCATTGCTCAGCTGATATTTTGGACGGCATAAGGGGGCAATCTTACAGATTCAGTATCCATCCACAAGGTGGTCTATTCGCTGAGCTTGACAGCGGTGCCGTAAGCTAGAAGTTCAGCCGCACTCCCCACAACACTTGTAGTCATATAGCGAACATTGATTATTGCATCCGCCCCCATCTCTGCAGCCTGGGAGATCATCCTATTAGTGGCTGCTACCCGGGCTCTTCCCATCATCTCTGTGTATTCAGTCAGTTCGCCGCCAAGGATCAACCTGACTATGGCTGATAGATCTTTGCCAATCCAGATAGCAAATACCGTATGACCCTGGACGAGACCGAGAATTTCCGTGATCTCTCGGCCAGGTAGTGCTGCGGAATTCAATAGCACAACCGTATGATCAATGTCAGTAGGCAGGGGCCCCTCTCCTGGTGTCTTGGTTTTCCTTTGTTCGAAAGCCACTGTCAGCAGAACCACGAGGATACCCCCCAGAATGAAGAAGACCGCTATCCTGAGCCACCAGGGCACGACCGGATCATCGGCAACGATCATGTACCACGGTATCCCGGCAAATACTGCAGTAAAGAGTCCCAGCACAAAGGCCAGCGAGCCAATATGTCGAAGTATTCTCATAATTCCTCCTTTGGACCACTAGAATCCAAAATCTCAGCTAATGGTCGATGTTGAGTAAGCCCAAAACATCAAAGGGCTTGTCCTGAGCCTGCCGAAGGGCCTGCTGCCGCGAGCGGTTAGGCCACAAAATAATTTGTCACATATCAAGGGGTGCCCCGGTTGTATCTTGGAGATGAACTATCCCACTTCCATTGGCAGCGTGGGATCTGCCGCCCACTCCGATAACGAGCCGTCATAGACAGCCACATTCTCGATTCCCAATAAGGTCAGCACGAATGCATCACTGCTTGCTGCGATGCCACCCCCGCAGTAGGTAATTACTCGCCCTCGGCTGGTGGCCCCGACTGGCGCGAATTTCGCGCGGAGCTGTTCCGCAGGAAGATAGGCAGAGGTGTTCGGGTCCACGATCGCCCTGGCAGAGATATTGATGCTGGAAGGAATACGTCCTGGTCGACCGTAACGCGCCGTGGTTCCGACATGTTCCTCCGCTGTCAGGGCGTTGACGAGACAACTCCCGCTGTCACCGATGGCAGCGAGCACATCGTGTTTATCGACGATGAACGCCGGGCGTGGTCGTGCGATGAAGCGGGCAGGGGGGAATGCGGGTGGTTCGGTAGAGATCGGGCGTCTCTCCAGTGTCCACTTGCGCCAACCCCCGTTCAACACAGCGGCGTTGTCGAAGCCGAAGGCCCGCAACATCCACCAGACCCGTGCTGCCGGTATGTTCATACCGTCGTCATACAGGATCACGCGGGTCCCCTCACCGACACCATAGCGGGACATCGCCTCTGCGAACTGCGCAGCGGGCGGCATCATGAGGGGAAGGTGGCTATCCCGGTCTGAGAGGTCTCCTATGAGATCCGCGAAGCCACTGCCCGGGATGTGGCCCGCTACCCACGCGTTGCGGCCGCTTTCGCGCCGGATACTGCGGTCATCAGCGTGGAAGAAGACGGTGCAATCCAGGACGCGCAAGTCGGAATCTGCGAGGTGCATTTCCAGCCAATCGGTCTCCACGAGATATTGAGGATTTGAGAATGTCATGTCATTTCTCCTTAGGGTGGATTTGTTCTTACTCGGGCGAATGAGAAATCAGGGGACGTCCTTGAATTTGGCAACTTAAGCTTGGGATTCTCCTGTTAAGCTAATCTCAGTAGAACCACCGGAAAGTATTCATTCACGTAATGTTTCATGGCAAAAGGTATTCAACAAATTCAACTACGTCCCGCATTTTTTCTCGAAATAAGCCGTATTCACAGTTAGTTTTCACACAGTCTGTCGATTGGTTAGGCCACATATTACATTTATCCTTTTTATAAATGATCCCTTTCCCGATTGTGATGAACTCAATTGTTTGATTGAACAGGTTTTTTACTGTAACGTATTTGGTTACTATCGGTATGTAATAGGAATTAATCAAAATTATTAAAAGAAATTGTATCACCCTTATTGCTACCAAGGAATCCTGTATAACGTGTTTAACTTAATGCTTGAATAGAGTCTTAAAAATGGATACCATACAATCCATTAGGTGTCAATTTGATGTGACTGGAAGATCTTGATTTTATTCAATATTCATTATTAGACGGATTTAATTAACAAGAAAAATACGTTATGCATGATTTTTAAGAATTCCTTCGCGAATAGGGGTTACTACCAGAAAAACGAAGGCCCTGTTACTTGAGGTGGGGCTTAAGGTCATCTTTTATGAAACTACACTTTTATTGGTTGAGTCACGGACATTTGACTGGACCCGGGAGAAAGAGAGCCTATGGAGATTCCCGTTGAAGGCGAGGGTATGCATTACGAGGGGTACTGCATTCGTCCGCCCAGCGAGGCAAACAGTATTCTCCTGCAGGTAACCGTCGGCTGTTCCCATAACAGGTGCACGTTTTGCGGGTCCTACAAGGAGAAGAGGTTCAGGATAAAGGACGAGCGCATCATACTCTCCGATATCCTCTTTGCCTCGAAATACATGAGGGGGCAGGAGAGGGTCTTCCTCATGGACGGGGATTCCCTTATTATCCCGCAAAAACGGCTCATGTGGATCCTCGACCGGATCAGGGAGCATCTCCCCTGGGTGAGAAGGGTCGGTATTTATGCAAATGCCAAGGGTGTGAAGAAGAAGTCCCTTGAGGAACTGATCCAGCTCAAGGAGAACGGCCTCGGAATCGTCTATTTAGGAGTGGAGAGCGGGGATGAGGAAACCTTGAAAAACGTTCATAAGGGAACCAGCGCCCAGAATCTCATAGACATGGGACGGAAGGTCCGGGAGGCTGGTATAAAGCTGTCGGTGACCGTGCTGCTCGGCATCGCCGGAAGGGAAAGGTCGATTGAGCATGCCAGGGCCACCGGTGAACTCCTGAGCGCCATGGATCCCAACTACGTCGGCGCCCTGACCGTGATGCTCATTCCGGGTACTCCTCTTTATGAGGATTTGAGGATGGGTAACTTTCAGCTCCCGTCGGAGAGGGAGCTCCTTCTGGAGCTGCGGGAGATGATCGTCCATACGCACCTGACAATGGGCCTTTTCTTCTCCAACCATGCCTCAAACTACCTCCCGATTAGGGCGAGGCTACCCAGAGGAAAAAAAGAGGCACTCTCCCTGATAGACAGTGCGCTGCGAGGGGAAATTGCGCTGAAACCGGAATGGCTGCGGGCTCTTTGATGGAGAGGCCGGAATGGATGAAAGTATGAGGAGAGGACTGCTATGAAGGAGATAGACACCGAGGAGCTGAAACGTATGAATGGAAAGGACGGGAAGCCCGTCTGTATCGCTTTCGGGGGAAAGGTATACGACGTCTCCGAGAGCCCCCACTGGAATACCGGAATTCATATGGCGAGACATCCTTCCGGTCAAGATCTTACGAGGGAAATAGGGCCAGCACCTCATGGCACTGAAGTATTTGATACATTTTCCCAGGTTGGTATCCTCAAAAAATCTCCTCCATCTGGTCATGGGAGGAGGATACCCAAACCATTACAAAAGGCATTCGACCGTTATCCCTTATTGAGGAGGCAGCCGCACCCCATGACGGTACACTTTCCCATAGCCTTTCTCATGGCCACCCCCCTGTTTTTCATCCTCTACGCGTTAACCGGGAATAATTCCTTCGAGGCCACGAGCTTCTATATGCTCTGTTTGGGAGTCTTGGGCTCCGCGGCAGCGATTGCTACGGGGTTCTTTGCCTGGTGGGTTAACTACGGAGCGGTGCTCACGACCTATGTGCGGTATAAAATCGGCCTCGCCATAGTGCTCTGGGTGGTGCTGAGCATCCTCGTTATCTGGAGATTCATCGATCCCGTGCTCATTATCCAATCGGGAAACCTATGGTGGGTATACGCCATCCTTATCTTTTCCTTAGTCCCCCTGGTAAGCCTCCTGGGACATTTTGGGGGAAAGATGACCTTCCCGGCGTAGATTTTCCACTTATTCTCAGAGATACCGTCTAAGAACTTCCACACGGGCTCTGTTTGGAAGCATACCTTTCAACCCAAAATCCACCGTCTAATTTAGGTATTAAACCTGAAATCAGCAGGTTATGGAGTATTCCTGATAACCAGCAAGGTATTAGATGCAAGGCGCCGAGGAGCGACGACTGA
>Ga0209427_10007079_pt1 | contig 12724 bp, 7 predicted proteins | sample DeeMarSWOR136_30_FD_187465 | JGI IMG/M metagenome (GOLD analysis project Ga0209427, IMG submission 187465) | Marine sediment microbial communities from White Oak River estuary, North Carolina - WOR-1-36_30 (SPAdes) (version 2) | ecosystem: Environmental > Aquatic > Marine > Intertidal zone >... | reverse complement strand
ACGTCCTCTAGGGGGTCATGTGACCCTTTTTTGCAGAGTTTTCCTTCGCAGTCTGTTGAGCCTGAGGCGTCGACTACGTGGAGTAGGGCGTCTGCTTTTCTGATTTCGTCCAAGAACTGGTTTCCCAGTCCCCGTCCCTTCCAGGCGCCGGGAACCAGCCCAGCCACGTCAATCAGCTCTACGGGAATCAATCTGATTCCGTCTAGGCACAGGCTGTTTTTTGGGTTGTCTTCAACTTTGAATTCGGGGTGGACGCAGGGGGTCCGCAGGTATCCTATGCCTCGGTTGGGTTTGATGGTGGTGAAGGGGTAGCTTCCGATGTCCACGGGAATTAGGGTTGCAGCCGAGAAGAATGTGGATTTGCCAGTGTTTGGTTTGCCGACGATTCCCAGCTTTTTGGAGTAAGATGGTGCGCTCATGGCTGACTCCTTCCCCGTTTCTCCGCCACTCGATTTTCGGAGAAGTGTTCATCATGTTTATTGTGTTATCACGTGTAAAAGCTTTGTTGAATGTGATCCTCAGGTTCCTATCAGATATTTTTCTGCGTCCAGCGCGGCTTTGCATCCAGAACCGGCAGCGGCGATGGCTTGGCGGTAACGGTTGTCTGTGACATCGCCTGCAACGAACACTCCCTCTATGTTGGTTTGGGTGCCGTCTTTAGCTACCACGTAGCCTGTTTGATCCAGTTCTATTTGGTCTTTGAAGATGTCTGTGTTGGGTTTGTGACCGATAGCTACGAAAACAGCGTCGCAGGAGAGAACGGATTCTTCGCCGGAAACAACGTTTCTGAGTCTAACACCCTCCACTCTGTCTTTGCCCAGAACATCTTGAATTGTGCTGCTCCAAACAAACGTTATTTTGGGGTTCGCGAAAGCCTTTTCCTGAAGGAACATGCAAGCCCTCAGCTTGTCCCTTCTGTGGATAACCTTGACTTCGCCCACGACTTTGGAGAGGAACAATGCCTCTTCCATGGCTGTGTCCCCTCCCCCAACAACCACAACCCTCTTGCCTCTGAAAAATGGAGCATCGCATGTGGCGCAGACCGAAACGCCCCTGCCCCTCAGCCGCTCTTCGCTTTCTAAGCCCAACCATTTGGCTGATGACCCAGTGGCTATGATGACCGTTCTTGCTTCGTAAACTTTGTTTCCAATGGTTATCTTGAAGGGGTTGGATTTGAAGTCTGCAGAGGTGGCGTTTTCGAAGATCAGCTCTGCGCCGAAGCGTTCAGCCTGATTCCGCATCTTCTCCATAAGGTCGGGTCCAAGGATTCCGTTTTCGAATCCCGGAAAATTCTCCACTTCCTGTGTAAGCATAAGCTGACCGCCCCACAACATTCCGGCGGCAACAACAGTCTTCAGCCCAGCCCTGCTGGTGTAAATGGCGGCTGTCAAGCCAGCGGGTCCAGAACCAACAATTATCACGTCATACAGCGTCGTCACTTCCTAACGGAATCATAGAATAGACGAAACAGAGATATATTTTCACCTCTTAAAGTGCGACGTTTACTCTTCGAAACAGCCACTAAAAAGGCACAATATTGTCTTGCTTGGTTTCTGCAGAAAAAAGACTGTTTTCAACAATCTTCTGTTATTAGTTCCCTAATATGCTCTGTGGAATGGTTGCGCTTTGGGAAAGCAATAAATTTTGTTCAACTGAAAGGGTAATCATATCTGTTTAGATGGTGGCTACGATGAGACACAAGAGAACAGTGCTGCTCTTAGCAATATTCACCTTTGCATTCCTGTTTAGGGCAGCCCTCCTCTTCCACAACGAATACCCGCCAAGCTCAGACATCGGCTTTCACGGCAGCATCATAAACCTGATGTTAGATCAGGGAGAACTGCCCAGCTGGAACCCCTACCACATGGGAGGAGAACCTCTTGCCACTCCCCCCGGCTTCCACTTCTTCATATCCACCCTCATTCTGTTAACGGGAATGCCGCTGCTCCTTGCACAGTTAATCACCGCCGCCTTCTTCAGCGCGTTCATAGTTTTCCCCGCCTATCTGATATCTAGAAGAGTCTGGAGAAACCCTAACGCAGGTTTGATAGCAGCCTTTTTTGCAGCGGTTTCAGCGTTAAGCACTGAGATGATAAGCTGGGGCGGCTACACCAACATCGTATCCCTTGCCCTGATTGCAGTGATCTTCTACCTGTTTTTCAGGGATATCGATCAGCCAAGCCACTTTCATCTACTGATGGGAACGCTGCTCTTCGGCAGCCTCATCCTAACCCACACATTCACTCTGTTCATCTTTCTTCCAATCCTGATGCTATACTTTGTTTTGTTGCTGATAGGCAAACTTCGGAAGCTGAGGGAGATAAAAATGCTAAGTCCCATGCGTTTCTTCGGCGTTACGCTAGCACTCGGAATCTTAGTGGTCTCGCCGTGGATACTGAGGGTCGCAAGCTTCTACATGGATGTTTCAGCGGCGGGAGCCCTCACCGGAGGACTGGATAACAGAAACCTGATGCTTGCAAACCGCTCCGTCGAACCCGTAATCTTGACTCTGTTTATTGCTCTCATCCCAGCGGTTTTAATGTTTAAAGCGTCCAGAAAAAGATACTTTGACAGCGGAAGCCTGCTGCTGGTGGCATGGTTTATTGTGCCCATAGTTATGACTCAAGCCTACATTTTCGGCATATTCACGGACTTCTCAAGATTCATGTACTTCATCGACTTCCCCGGAATCATAATAATTTCAGCTGGGCTGTTCAACCTTTTCTTCTACACATCAATTGCCATCAACAGATACTCAAGAATCAAATGGAACAGAATCAAAAAAACACTTCCCGTAATAGTTTCCACCATATTCCTCTTCGGCTTCATCATCGCTTCGCTGTGGTCTATCTTTCCGCAAGAAGGCATTAAACGAGCCAACTTTTACACGACAATACAGAGACCTGAAGCCACGGCGCTGGAGTGGATAAAAGACAAAACCCCGGAAAATTCTGTTTTCGTCGCCGATCACCTTTATGGATGGTGGCTCTCTGGAATCGGCGAAAGAACCACCCTCAGCGCAGCCGGTATAGAGTTCCTGATATACTCTCATGAGGTGGAGGTTGCCAAATCAGCGCAGCTTCTCCTCGATACCGACTACTACATCGACAACGGCTTAATCCAAGTTAGAGAGGATGGACCGTACCTGTCGCGCCACAACCCCGAGTTCAGCATAGAAACGTGGAGCGGAGAACCCTACACACTATTCCAGTTCCAGAACAACGAAACCACACTCGAGTATAACCAAGAAAACACAACTCTGTCAGACATGAAAATAACTGAAACTCCTACACTAATGAAAACCGAAAACTCGGCAGTCCTGACAATAACGTTCGAAAACGACCTTTTCACGGTTAAGAAAACACTGACAGTTCAGCGGGGAGTGAGATTCGCTGAATTATCATACGAGATAGAAACAAAAAATGCGCAAATCAACGGTTTCGACGCCAAGTTTACACTGTACACAACAGCAGACAGGAACATAACAATAGATGACGAGTCAAAACCGATGATGATTGGAGCATACAACTCATTCTATGAGGCAGCTGGGCAGGTGATCTTCACAGAAGCCAATCCGCGGATTGAACTGAAACAGAATACCACAAACTGCGCTGAAATCATGTACAGCTCACAGAACGGTAGCGTACATGCCAAAATGCTGGTCGGCGTTGTTGACGTGGAAGACCTGAGCTACCCATATGAAGTTGAAATGGTATATTCTGAGCTTGCCAGTTCTCCCCTGGAAACTGTAAGCTCTGAGCCGCTCATCACATGGGATTACATTGAAATGATGAAGGAATACGACGTCTCATATGTGGTATGCAGAGATCAGAATGTTTGCCTGAAATTCTCGGAAGACCAAAAGTTTCAGATGGTGTTTAAAGGCGGAAAAGTCACAGTTTTTCAGGTGACAAAGTGAAACAAAAACAGGGAACCGCCTCTAGGAACCGCAGGATTTTGAGTTTACGCGTGTAATGGTTTCCAGCAACTCGTTCAACTCATCAACAGTCACATGTTTTACTAACAGCACCCTTCCAACCTCCTAACATATATCTTATTGTGGGGGTCAATTTAGTTCCATGGATTAGAACAGAGCGTTCGGGTTTCAGAACGTTTCCTGTTCATGCCTTTTTTTATCAAAGATTTCGTTTCTTTGACAGTCTGAGAAGGATTTGAGAAACTAGCCTCTTTCGTTTGAGGTTTATTTCCAGAGTTCCAGTCTCCATACAGTTTAGGCAGACATTAAAATCGCAGGTTAAGCCGTCATGAAAAACAAATTTGCATGGATACACGGCTTTGACTGCATCGCCGCAGCAATCACAGAACAGATGCTTCATGACGTTAACCTTAAGAGACAAGAGATGATGTATATTAAAAGGGAAGTTTCTTGCGCAAAAATGCTGAAAAAATGGATGTATTTGCGAATGTGAATATATTACGATGTGAGTAGAAGTTTGTACTAGAAAATTGGTTAGTTCATGTTACGAGAAATAGTCCACATGAAAACTGGATGTTTTTATATGCTTAACTCACTAGTATTCATCACATCCTGCTGCTTTGGAGGATAATCGGTGCAAAAGCTAAGGCTGTCCACATTTGAACTGCTTTTCGTCCTAATCGCCGCCTCCACCCTCTTCGTTGTTACGGTTCACCAGATGTCCACTAGCGGAGTTCTTCCCGGAAACGACCCCGCGGTTCACTTGGCAAAAGCAAAACAGATAGTGACAGACCAGAGAGTCAGCTACAGCGAAGTCGCATGGTACCCACCCTTCTTCCATGTCATCGTGGCGACGCTCCAGATTTTTTCAGGAACACTTGATGTTATGGTTGCAGCTTTTCTTCTAAAACTGTTGATTGCAACCCTCAATGTGCTAATCCTGTTGTCCACGTATTTGCTGAGCCGAAGACTTTTTGGGACAGTCGTTGCCGTTGCTTCAGCCGTCTTCACGATTCTGTCGATTCCGCTTTTTGAGATGGTTTTTTGGGGAGGCTACGCAAACTTTCTGGGTTTAGCATACATTGCCTTCATCTTCTACATACTGAACAAGGACTTCCGAATCTCGATCAAAACCTTCCTCCTGTTTCTGGGAGCCTTCACAATCGGGTTATCCCATCAGCTTGTAACATTCATTTTCGTTCTGATGTTTGTCCCCGCATTCTTAGTCAGCACCATCGGATCAAAAAGAAAACTCATGGTTTTTTTCGCCGTGATTGTGGGTGGCGGCTTAGCTCTGATGGCATGGTACGCGCCGATGCTAATCGAATACGCTGACATTGTTATAGAACACGTATTCTTTGCGATGAGAGAGAACGTTTACAACATCTCCGCAGTTACGCTTGATTCTCTAATCAAAAACCTTGGAGCAACCCTCTTCTTGGCTTTAGCAGGTATCCCCCTGACCTTCATTTTAGTTTGGAAGAAAAAAGCCTTGAAATCCTCGATACTGATTATTTTTTGGCTAGCAGTTCCCTTCCTTTTGGCTCAGCTATACATCTTCGAAATTTACCTGCCATACCATCGATTCATCTACTTTCTTGCCACACCAATAGCCATTCTTGCGGGCGTGACGGTTTACAGCATCGCAAAATCAATCACATACATAGAGTCGAAACTGATTCCGAAAATCGCAAGAAAAAGTTACATACGGGCTGCAGCCAAGATTTTTACTGTAGCACTAACGTTTTCCTTATTTTTCATCCAAGCCCTTGCATTTCTTCCAGTAATCGAAACTTACCCACAGTTTTACGAGAGAGCATCAATCCCCAGCTACAACTCCGGCATGTGGGTGAAGCAGCATTCAGTTCCTGACGGCACAGTGATTACCACCAGAAGCCCGGGGTCATGGTTTTACATCTTTTCTGATCACCAGACAATACAGGAAACGGATCCTCTTTACCAGAGAAGCACAGTTGCCGAGGCAGTATTATACAGCTTCTATGAGATAGAAAACTCTGTCACCCTCACCCGCGAGTTTGATCCGGTAAGCCCAAGCGCTGGACAGGCAATATACGTTTCACGCTTCAACATCTGGACTGAAGCACTAAGCATCCCCAACAACGAAGTTGAAGTCACCTACATTAATCCTGTCGGCGAATGGGTGACTGTTCCACTCTCCGAAACTGACGAAACCCTTTACTGGACACAGAACTCCACAGACAAAGCACAACTGGTTTCCGAGTACGTCCACGAGCACTTCACGTTGAAGAAAACAGTTACAGTTTCAAGCAGCAGCCCCGTAGTCGACATCGAATGGAACGTCGAGGCACACCAAAACTTGGAATACATCAAAATAACCCTCACCAACAATTTCGAGATTTCCCTAGATTTCAAGGAGGCGCTTATCCCTCAACGTCTTGAATGGCAAAACCCATGGAACAACCCCACACACACAAACGCAACCGAATGGGCATTAACAGAAGTCTCAGGCACATTACCCGAAAAACTTGTGGCAATACGGGATACACAAAACGGCATACTAACCGCTTTCGAATTTGATGAACCCACCGCATTTCTCAGCTTAGGCGCCTTAAACAGCCGATTCATAAACGCCCTGAGACTCAAATATGACTTGGGCGAGTTAGGCGAAGGAGAAACCCAAGAAGTCTCCTACTCAATACTTGCTTACGCTTTCGAGCCTGAAGAGATGGAACAGTGGACAATCGCAGATTTGAAGCAACAAATCAATTCACAAACAAGTTTGCCAGTGAAAGCAATAGACTTCCGCACCTACATCGAAGAACAAAACATTAAATTCGTAGCCGTCGACACCCAGCAAGTTCTATCGAACATCGAAGCGTCTCCCGCCTTAGACAAAATCTATAACAACGGCAGAATCATCGTTTACGCAACAAAAAGATAGAGCCCAGAATTGGGCGCTACATGCATCATTTTTCACGCAAAATCTTGGGCACGTAAGCACACGCTGGGTCAGATTGGTAGAGGTCGCCGGTGTAGATTTCTGCTCTGGTTCGGCATCCGCCACAGATTTCGCGGTACTCGCAGACGCCACATTTGCCCTCTAGGTTCCTTCGGTCTCTGAGCTTGCGAGTGAACTCTGACGTTTGCATGTCAGTCCAGATTTCTTTCATCGACTTGTCCCTGATGTTGCCCATCCGGTAGCCTTCGTTGAAGCCGCAGGGTCGGATGTCCCCGTTTTCCAGGAGCCCCATGTACCTGCCGCCGATGAAGCATTGACCAAGAAACACGTTGTTGAACCAGTAATCAAAGTCGGGCATGCCCCGTTGCTTTGCGATGCGGGCAAAGAAGGGACAATACACGTTAACGCCAACTTTACCCTCATATTCCTGCATCAGATCATAAATTCTGTTCAAAACCGCCTCATACTGCTGCGGGGTGGGAGCCAACTCCAGATGCTCCTCAGCTCTGCCAACAGGAATATAATTATGATAAACCACACGAGTGGCATTGAACTTGTGACCCAACTCGGCGATATAATCCACTTCCGAGCAGTTACGCCTATTCAGCGTAGTTACGATACAATCAAAAATTCCGGCATCCGACAGCTTCTCCATAGCCAGAAGAGCTGTTGCATAGGCGCCTTTGCCGCGAATAAAATCGTGCGATTCCTCTTTTCCATCAAGACTTACCGCGGTCATAACCTCGTTTCGGATCAACTTCTCGAGAATGTGCCCCTTAACGTAATAGCCGTTGGTTATGAGGCTCACGTTCATGCCAAGGCTCTTCGCATGCTCAATGATCTTAAAAATGTCCTTCCGTATGAGAGGTTCTCCGCCGCTCAGCCCAAACCATTTTGCCCCCAATTCATGAAGTTCGTCAACGATGCGCATTCCGCCTTTGGTGTCGATTTCGTTAATGGGGGCTGGGCTGGAACCGAAACTGCAGTGTAAACAGTTGTAGTTGCAGGCTCTCGTACATCTCCAAGTCATCATGTATAAGAGGGGTCTCTCGCTCATGCTTCGTACCATAGGTTAACCTTCCGGGATTACGTAGGAAGCCGAGAGATTATATTTAACTTTTCCGTTAATAAGGGTTATCGAGGTAAGTTCTGTAAAAAATTCTTGGATTTTAGGCAAAAAACAGGCGCATACAGACCTAAAAGAGGCAGCGTCTAGATGTGTGAACTGAAAATGCTTCGAAAAAAACGGGTAATGGACGCTTTTTCCCACCTGAATGAATTTATGTACATGCAAAGATTGTTTTAGAAACATTTAATTCATGATACACAGTAAAACCGTGTATGGTAAAACCACATGGGGGTAAAGTCGCCTATGACGCACAGAAGAAATCGCGGTTTTGCCCTAACACAAACTAATTCCTCAAGGTGAAAAGAATGAAAACGCCAAAGCACACCCATCTGATGGCTGCATCCGCGCTGGTTTTGTTACTGATTTTGTCGTCTTTCATGGTGTTCTCCGATTCTGTGAGCGGCATCGTTGACGAAGGTGATTTGCTTCAGTATGAGTGGCCACAGATTCACGGCGACCCCGGTTTCACTCGTTTCTCAGAGGGACCAGCCCCGGAATCGTCAGAGATACTGTGGAAAACAAGTATAGAGGGCATACAAAGTTACGTCACAGCCTTCAATGGCAAAGTCTTGGTTACAACAGCAAGGAATGTTATCGCCCTAGACAAGGACACGGGAGGCGTCGTCTGGAACACTTCCATTCCCGGCAATATGCAGTGGCCAGCAGTGTTCAAAATCGATGAAACCCGCCTTGTTGTGGCGGAATATTGTCTTGAAACAGAAACTGGAGAAATTTTGTGGACCAGCGACGATTTTTCTGCAAAAGTATCCTATTGGGCAGAGAGTGTTTACAGTCCAGAAGAAGAAATGTTCTATGTTCAAGGCGACTCGGTGGTTCAAGGCTGGAACTTCTCTAATCCCGCAGAGCCACCTATACTGGAATGGGAAACCTACGTGATCGGCAGCACATCAGCAGGAACTGGCATACAATATGGCGACGGAAGAGTCTTCCCCGGGTCATTTGAGACTCACCAGATGGCACTTAACGCCACTACAGGCGACGTTCTCTGGGATACGCAGACAACAGGGGCAATGAGCTTCTCTGGCTCCTACTATGAGGGAAAGTTGCTCAAGGCAAGCGAACACGACAACACGTTCTACTGTTTCGACGCTGAGACAGGCAAAATATTGTGGACGTACAACCCGGAAACTGAGCTTGGATACTGGGTCAGCGGCTGTGCTGCAGCATACGGCTTGGTCTACGAGCTTAACAAGGATGGGCATCTTTACGCTTTGGATGTGAACAGTGGCGAACTGGTGTGGAAGTATGAAGGCCCAGGTTACCTGTTTTGGCCAGGGTGGCCTGTGGTTGCGGATGGGAAGGTCTATGCTACTACGGGTCAAAGGGTGTCGTATCATCCTTACACTTTGGAGTACAGCGAATCCGAGTTTGTGTGCCTCGACGCTTTCACTGGGGAGCTTGTGTGGGAGTTGCCTATAGAGACTCATCCTCCAAGAGATTCGATTGCCGTTGCCTACGGTAACCTCTACATCATCCCGGGATACATCGAAGAAATGAAAATGGACGAATACATAACTCTCAACGAGGTTTGGGCTATCGGCAGCGACTCATGGTCTACGTGGCGCAGCGATGCTGAGAACAGGGGTGCTGGAAATTCAGGACCCGCGGAACTGAATCTCAGGTGGAAGTTTAGAACCGGCGGAGGGGTCGCCTCTACGCCAGTCATTGCCGAGGGGCGGGTTTATGTGGGTTCGCAGGACAAAAACGTTTACTGCATAGACGCAAGAAACGGAAGATGCTTATGGAGTTTCATGACTGAGGCGCGAATTAAGTCGTCGGTGGCTGTAGCTGACGGAAAGGTGTATGTTGGACCCGACGACGGGTATGTTTATTGTCTGGATGCAAAGAACGGCAGCCGCATATGGAGGACAGAGGCTGGAGGCTACATCGAAGCCAGCTTCAAGGCTGTAACGGGAGTACGTTCTTCTCCCCTAGTGGTGGGGGACAGGGTGTATGTTGGGTCGCTGGACACCAATCTATACTGTCTTGACGCCGACTCGGGAGACATCGTTTGGACCTACAAAACCGAGGGCTACATCACTTCTTCTCCAGCCGTGTCAGATGGCGCAGTCTACATCACTTCGCAGCAGCGCAGCAGCGGTGCACTCTACAAGATAGATGCCGCCGACGGATTGCTCATTTGGAGATGCGATATCCCGTATGTGCTGGTTGCGGATAGAGGCATTGACCTGCATGCGTCCCCAACAGTCGCGGATGGAATGGTCTTTGTGGCGGCGAACAAGCATAACTACTATGGAGTAAATGCGGAGACGGGTGACATGGAGTGGGTATACTTTACCACTGAGGGCACAGAAGGCATAGGAGGCTATCTGGTTGCCTCTATGGCGTATCATGACGGCGAACTCTACGTTATTGACATGTTCTTCATAACAGCCCTCAACGCCGAATCTGGGGAAGTTGTTTGGAAGAGCTGGATAGGAACCGAGCTGTACACCTCACCCGCCTACGCTGACGGCAAAGTTTATGTCACCACGGACAGGCGCTTCGTCTATGTTCTCAACGCCACAAACGGGGACAGGCTCTCCTTTTTCGAGACTGGCTCTAACAGCTGGTCAGCCCCCTCTCTGTATGAGGGAAGGGTATACTTTGGAAGCAACGATGGCTATGTTTACTGCCTAGACGAGGAAACAGTGACATACGGTCAGATTCTCGCCGAATTAGACAAGAATGAAGTCAAAACCGGTGAAACCATCACGGGTTGCGGTCAACTTACGCCTGCAATTGCTTATGCGCCCATAAGCGTGACTTTCGTGAAGTCCGACGGCACCGTAGACAGCATGCAAGTTGCAGCCCAAAATGATGGCGCCTTCAGCTTCAGCTATACACCGGACGTGGCTGGCGAGTGGACGGTTTCCATCTGGTGTTCAGGGGCAACGTATATCATGCAAAGTGCGGAGCTGCCCTTCAGTGTGGTTGGAAATCAGCAAGCAGATTCAAATGTTTCAGGTATACCCACAGAGTATGTCGCTGCCGCAGTTGTCGCCGTAATCGTGGTGTTGATTGCTGTTGGTGCTTACTTGGTCGTTAAGAGAGGGGATAGAAGTTCGCCTGTTGCGATTAGCGACTGACCCTTTGAAGAAAGATTGCTTAGGCTAAGTGTTCCGCTGCTTCAGAGTAGACCTGAAACAGTTTTTGGGCACAAACATCCCAAGAGAAAGTTTTGCTAACGAACTCTCGACCAGAACGCCCCATCCTTTCCCGAAGCGGCTTGTCCGAAAGAAGAGTCAAGATGGCGCTGGCTAGCTCGTGACTGCCCGGTTCAACCAGCAGCCCAGTTTCCTTGTTTTTCACGACTTCTTTTATGGCGGTGACGTTGAAGGCAACCACCGGCTTGGCTGTGGCTTGAGCCTCCAACAGTGTGATGCCCTGTCCCTCCTGAATCGAGGGGGAAGCAAAAACGTCAGCGCAATTGTATAACTGGTGAAGCATCTCTTCGGGGACGTAACCTAAAAAGGCAAACTTGTCCGAGACGCCCAGCTCTTTTGAGTATGAAATCAGGTGGCTTTTGAGTGGACCGTCCCCAACCACCACAAACTTTGTTTCCTTATTTTCTTTGATGACCTGCTTGGCTGCTTCGATCAGATAATGCAGCCCTTTTCTGGGTATCAGGTTGCCAACGAAGAGTATGAGGTGTTCGCTGGTTCCGCCGATCACATCCCTGATTTTTTCGCAGTCTGCTGTGGGCTTGAACCGTTGGGGGTCAACGCCGTTTGGAACCACCCTTATTTTCTTCTCGTCAACGCCATACAGCTGAACCAGTCTTTGGGCTGAGTATCGGCTGACAGTAACTATCAGGGTTGCCTGTGTGGCTGCCTCCTTTTCGATTCCTGCGAGGCGCCGCATGAAAACGTTAGAGAGCTTCGTTCTGAGGGACGGAGACACGCTTTTGGACGACTGAATATGCTCATCCGCCAGAACCCCGTGAACTGTCTGTATGAACGGTTTGCCGATTTTCCGTTTCTTGAGAGCCTTCAGGAAGCCGTAGCCGCTAACAGTGTGCGCCTCGTAAACGTCGGCTTCTATTGTGTCAACCATTTCGGAGAGGGAGCGGTTGAAAACCCAGTTGTCCAGCGGAAAGAGCTTGTCGGTGGAGAAGCAGGGAACGAAGGTTGTTCCGTCTATCACTGTGGTTTTGTTGAAGCCCTTTTTTGTTCCGCTGTAAACCGTGGTGTCCACTCTGTTTGCCAATCGTTTGGCGGTTTCGACTATTCGGCGTTCAACGCCTCCGAAGTAAAGGTGAGGCGGCTGCGTGTTGAAGACAGCTAACTTCAGCTTCCGGTTCATGGATGTGCGCCTCTAGGTTTGAAGCAATTACTGTGACATTCTTTGGCACACTAAGTATTAAAATGAGACTAGATGGGATAGGCTCCGCATACTTTGCAGAACTTGCTTTTCGGGTTGCCGCCTTTAGCCTTGCAGTGTGGGCACTGTTTGCCTTCCGCATCCTTGAAGACCTCGGAGGGTACACCAAAATGGGACCTGAAAATCTCGTAGTAGAACAGATGCTCCTTGTCTCTTATCGTAACCTGATCCGTCTCCTGATACTTCTTGGCTTTCTCTTGGAAGTATTTGTCGGAGATTTTTTTGCTGAAAACCTGTGGAAAAATGGTGGTTCCGGAGCCAAACTCTAGGGGCGTCTTTTTTCTCCACACAATCTCGTCGGGCAGGAGACCCA
>Ga0209427_10007078_pt1 | contig 12725 bp, 10 predicted proteins | sample DeeMarSWOR136_30_FD_187465 | JGI IMG/M metagenome (GOLD analysis project Ga0209427, IMG submission 187465) | Marine sediment microbial communities from White Oak River estuary, North Carolina - WOR-1-36_30 (SPAdes) (version 2) | ecosystem: Environmental > Aquatic > Marine > Intertidal zone >... | reverse complement strand
AACTGCGCCCCCTTGAGCTTTCTCGATAGCCATGAAGACATCCTCTTCTGATATCTGTCGGCTTTTTGTATCACTCAGGAAATCATCGAAACACTCTGCGACAACAGGGGAGACCATCCTATCTGAATCGCCCAGCTTGGGATTGATACGGGAAAGATATTTAACAGCTGCGCTGTAGACGATTCCGACATTATAGGTACCGGTGAGGAAGATTGGAGTTTCCAGCCTTCCGGTGTTTTCTATGTCGCAGATCCCTGTCATTTCTCCCCACCCATTCAGGTTAAAGAATGAGGCGAACACATTCTCCTCATAAATGTTGCCAGTGTGAGGGATGATGACCGTTACGCCTGTTCGCACAGCTCTTTCGCCTTCTCCTCTTATGACAGTCGTGTGTCCAACCTTTATGCCCTCCACATCTGTAATGGCGTTATAAGGTCCTGGTTCCATAGTGCCGATTTGGATACCGAGCTCACGCAGTCTTCTTCTAGGACTGTCAGCGGAAAAGCTCTTGTTATGGTATCCGTTGGGTGTGCATTTAATTAGAGCTTTGCTCGGCAGCATCGAGAATCCGAACAGTGTCCCCTTGATGAAATTCCTCCTTTTCATTCTAAACCTCCTCCAACAAGATCAATCGCACTTATGAATGATATCCTCTTTTTATAGATGAAATGAAATTGTTATTTCGAGTTGATAAGCGTAGATATTTCGTCGAGTTTAGAGATCACTTTTTTTATCGATTCTTCCAGATCCCGCAAGGATTGGACCACTCCATCCTCATCTCCTGCCTCTGCTGCTTCTGTCAGTGCTGGGAAAAGGAGAACGGCATATGTGTAGCGGGCTCCAAAAACGAGATGCTTGAACCAGTCTCTGTCCGGAATTCCCTTGGGATCGGTAAATTCTCTTTCAATCTGGATCAAAAGCTGATTGGCTTTTTGGATTTTTTCCTCAGGGATGTGCTCGGTCTCCCATTTTTTGCCTATCAAATAGGGGGTCAAGACTGAGGCTTTTTTTTCCATTTCGCCAATGAGATGGAAGAGATCTTTAGACTTTTTTCTGGAGGAGTCATACAGATCCGCCCAGTCCTCGAGATATCCCTTTAGCTCTCTGGCGCAGGTTTCATAGTCGAGAGGGACCAGAGGACGGCAGGAAAGTTCGATCACCATGTGGGCCCATATCTTGGCTAAAGTTGACGTGTAATGCATCCCAGGATCCCCAAAATGGCTCATCCAGTAATAGTTGTCATACATGGAATGGTAGACACCATAGTCTCCGGAAAAAGTCATATCCAGCGCAGGAGCTCCAATATGATTCAGAAAAACGGCATGATCGGTCCCGCTCCCGATGGGATTGATCTGACCGCTTCCTGAAGCGATGGCGATCGTGCCCTTTTCCGAAGGACCTGATTTCCAGGAATCGTATACACTCTGTCCGGAACTCGGATCTTTGACTTCCTTCAAAGCCTGGATAATCAAAGGAAACAGACTCGGAACCGCTTGCACACTAAAATTTTTTCCTGAGGCTGAACTGTCCACATTCAAATAAGCTACAAGATTCTTCTTCAGCCATTCACGGTGGTCTTCCCCCCATTCGGTTGAACCGGTCAGCGTGAATTCTTCTGCATCCCAGTTCCCAAAATAAATGGTGCGCCTGGGGACAAATCCTTCTTTTTTTGCTCGAGCCAGAGCCCGAGCAAGCTCTATCAAGCATGATGTTCCACTCGATGGGTCATGACCTCCAAAAACCCAGGCATCCCGATGATTTCCGACCAGGATAATTTCTTCTGTCTTTTCCGTGCCTTTAAGACATCCTATGACATTGTAGATTCTCTTGATAGGATCGTTCATCATGACTTTCATGCGCACCACAGGTTGTGATCCTCCAATTCTATAGGTGACCGGAAGCGCTCCTCTCCACGCCTCAGGCACTTCGTCTCCATCCATGGCTTTGAGAAGTGGAAGAGCATCTTGGGCTGATATCGGAACACTTATGATTTTAGGCAGGGACGCTGCAGCTTCAGCAGGAATCCTCTGACAGCCGGGAGTCGAGGCCCATCCAGGAGTCAGAGGATCTCCAGGATAGATGAAATCATAGGGGATACCCCCTCGCTGGATGTGACTCATAGGTCCCCATGGCCCATCGGGAAAGACTGGACCTCTGGCATAACCGTCTTCCTTAGGATCGGAAAAAATCAGCAATGCAGCAAGCCCTCTTTTCTCCGCAGTATAGGCTTTGAATCCCCGGTAACTGTAGGGTGCGGAATATCTGACCAGTGCGATTTTTCTCTTGAGGTCGATTCCCTTTTTTTCCAGATAATCATAATCCTGAGGGTTACCGCTGTTGGCATACACAACAGGAGCCGTGATGTCGCCAGACCGGGAATAAGCGTTGTAGGGAATTCCGACATCTGTTCTCTGTGTGTCAGGGTCTTCTGGGTACCTATTTTCCTTAAGGCTCAACTTGTGATGGTGAGGGGAGATAAGTTCGACACTGATTTTTTCTGGAAACGACAGCAGGACATCGTAAGGGACGAGATGGACATCCTCAAGACCGAATTTTTTCCATTCTTCGAGCACATACTCAGCCAGTTCGTTATTCCTCGAGGAGGCTGCCAGGTGGGGGACAGAGGTCAGGTACTTTAAATATTGGTCGATTTTCTCTGGAGAAATGATGTTATCAACGAATGATTTAAAAGAAGCGATGTCTTTTTTAGGTGAAAGATCTTGGCCATCTGAGAAGGATGGAAAATGGATGTTGCAGATGAAGATTAGAAAAAGCGAGAGATAGAATGTACGTTTAAGAAATATTCTTGACAAAGATATCTTCAATGATAATAATTTCGACATACGAAATATCATTTTACAATGCGGAAAATCCAATTAGCAAGCCTGGATAGAAAAAAGGATAGAAAATTTATTTCGTCTCTTGCACGGGGTCTGTCCATTCTTGAAGCCTTTGATCAGGCTCATTCTCGATTAGGGATCGCCGACCTGGCGAAGAAGACTGGTCTTTCGAAAAGTACAATTTATCGTTTAATCTATACCCTCCGTTCCCTGGGCTATGTCATCCCAGATGGCCAGGGGAACAAATACACCCTTGGACCGAAAGTCTTGAGTCTAGGGTATGCCGTACTGTCCGGTCTTGATCTGAGAGAAATCGCACAGCCGTATTTATCGAGACTTTTCCGCAGAATTAAGGAGACTGTGAATCTTGCTGTCTTGGATGAACAGAAACTGGTTTATATAGAACGGTTAAAGACTCAGCGAATCGTGAATATCAACCTTCATGTCGGCTCTCGGTTAGAACTCTACAACACTGCCATGGGCCGGGTTTTAGCAGCTTTCAACAGCGATGAATGGCTCGCCGAATATCTGAAATATCTGGAAAAAATTCCTGAGGCGAAGCCATACTGGAAAAACAAAGGGAAAAAACTGCTGAAAATACTCGAAGAGGTGAGAAGGAATGATTTTGCCGTTAATGATCAAGAGCTCACTCTTGGACTCCGCTCTATCGCCTCACCGGTAAGAAATAGCGAAGGGAAGGTTGTGGGGGCTGTAAATATTGCGGTGAGTTCCAGTCTTTATTCTTTGGAGCGATTAAAGGAAGAGATGATTCCTCCACTCCGACAAACAACTCAGTCCATTTCATTGGCTCTTGGTCTTAAGGCTTAGATAGCACGAAATCCGATGGATTTTCGATACCCTCAAGGCTCAGTCTTATATCGCAACCTTCATCACTCCTATCCTTTGATAACCCACGGCAAAGGGGCCTACATTTTCGATAAGGAAGGCAGGCAGTATCTGGATGCTAGTGGAGGAGCAGCCGTGGTGAACATTGGGCATGGGCTTAAAGAATTTGGAGATGCCCTTGGAGATCAGGCAAAAAAAATCGGGTATCTGAATGGAATGCAGTTCAGTCATACCCCGGTCGAGACTTTATCCCAGCAGATTTCAGAGGTGCTTCCTTTTCAGGAAGGGAAACTGTATTTTCTCACCAGCGGATCTGAGGCCATAGAGGCATCGATCAAGTTGGCTCGGCAGTATTGGGTGGAACAAGGTCAGTTATCCAGATATCGTATCATTTCCAGGATGCCGAGTTATCATGGCAACACCATCGCTGCGCTTTCATTCTCAGCGAGAGAGCGCTATAAGGAAATGTATCGACCTATGTTGATGGAATCCCTTATGATCCCTGCACCCTATTGTTACAGGTGCTTTTGTAAGGAGACATATCCCTCCTGTAACGTTAAATGTGCTTATGAGCTGGAAAAAAGCATCAAGAAGCTCGGGGAAGAGAATGTTTCGGCCTTTTTGACGGAGGTCATAGGAGGAGCTTCTCTAGGTGCGGCAGTTCCACCCCCTGAATATTTTCAAATAATCCGGAAAATTTGTGATGATTCTGGAATTCTCCTGATCGCGGATGAAGTCATGACCGGCGCAGGCCGAACAGGAAAATGGCTGGCCTGTCATCATTTTGATCTTAATCCGGATATCATCGTCATGGGAAAGGGTCTCACGAGTGGTTATTTTCCTTTGAGTGCATTAGCGGTCAGGAAAAACATCGTTGATTTGATACATGAGAAAGGCAAGAGTTTCCTCCATTTTCAAACCTTTACGCACCACCCCTTGGGGTGTGCTGCTGCTGTGGTGACCTTAAACTATATTAAGAGTCATAAACTGTTGGAGAGGTGCTCCAAGATAGGAAGCTCTTTGTTCGAAGAGCTTTCCTCCCTGCGTACTCAGCCTCATGTGGGTGATATCAGGGGAAGGGGAATGCTCATCGGGATTGAGTTTGTCCAGGAAAAAGAGACAAAAAAACCGTTTCCTAGGCATCTAAAATATGCAGAAAATTTTGCTTTTGAAGCTATAAAAAAGGGACTCGTTCTATGGCCCAATACCGGCCATACCGATGGAGTAAATGGAGATCTTATTTTAGTGGCTCCTCCCTTTATCATCGGTCAGAACGAGATCTCTCAAATCTTGCACCTATTGAGAGAAACCCTTTTGGAAATGGAATCCATAATTTAAAGGAGGAGGGAAATGAAAAAAAGCACCGATTTCAAGGTCACTTACTCCACCTCGGATTCGGCTGAAATGGAGGCTTTTCACCAGTCTTTTGATAAGGCCGTACAGGAAGTGAGCCGCCAGTTTGGCCAATCGCATCCCATCTACGTTTCAGGCCAGGAAACGAAGACATCGAATGAATTTTTGGATATAAGCCCGATCAATACCGAAATAACAATTGGAAATTTTCAAGTTGGAACCGCCATCGAACTCGACACGGCTGTAGAAGCCGCTTACACAGCCTTTAAATCCTGGCGTGATAAAGGCTTCGAGGCACGCTGTCAAATCATGAGAAAAGCCGCAGAAATCATCAGTGAAAAAAAATACGAGATAGCTGCCATCATGAGCTATGAGGCTGGAAAGAGTCGTCTGGAGTCTATGGGGGATGTCGAGGAGTCGGCTGATCTAATCAGGTACTACAGTTCACAGATGGAGGATGCCGAAGGATTTCAGCGTGCTATGGGCCGATTGAGTCCAAATGAGGAGGCCATCAGTGTATTGAGACCTTACGGAGTTTGGATTGTTATTTCACCCTTCAACTTTCCACTCGCTTTGGCCGCTGGGATGAGCGCAGGAGCCTTGGTGGCCGGGAATGCGGCCGTATTTAAGCCATCCTCGGATACGCCTCTTACTGGTCTCAAGCTGTACGATGCATACAGGGAGGCCGGAGTTCCTGATGGCGTTTTTAACTTTATCACCGGGCCTGGAAGGAACTTTGAAGAGGCCATATTCCAGAATAAAAAGATTGCAGGACTGGTCTTTACTGGATCTTCTGAGGTCGGCATGAAAATCTACAATGGATTCAGCCGATCTTATGTGCGTCCCTGCATTCTGGAAATGGGAGGGAAAAATCCGGCCATCGTCGCAGAAAACGCCGATTTGGATATGGCGGCTGAAGGGATTATGAAGTCTGCCTATGGCCTTCAAGGTCAGAAATGCAGTGCCTGCTCAAGAGTGTATGTCCATAAGAAAATCGAAGAGGAATTCTTAGAGAAACTGCTGAATCGAATCCAGCAAATCAAGATAGGGAATCCGACAGAACGGGACGTATATCTCGGTCCATTGATCAATGAAAAAGCCATGGATAAATTCAGGTTATGGGCAGAAATCTGCAAAAATGAGGGGAAAGTTCTCATCGGGGGAAACGTTCTCACTGAAGGAGATTTAGCCAAGGGTTTTTTTGTCGAACCAACTCTGGTCACCGGAATGCCAAAGGATCATACGATTTTTTACGAAGAGCTTTTCCTTCCCCTGTTGGTCGAGGCATCTATAGAATCAATAGAGGAAGGAGTCGAAGAATGCAACAAAGTGGATTATGGCCTGACTGCAGGTATATTTTCACAGGACGAAGACGAAATCAACTATTTCTTCAACGAAATAGAAACGGGGGTGTTGTATGCCAACAAGCGGACCGGTGCCACGACAGGTGCCTGGCCAGGAGTCCAGCCCTTTTGCGGCTGGAAAAATTCGGGCTCTACGGGAAAGGGAGGCTGCGGTCCGTATTATGTCCAACAGTTTATGAGGGAACAAAGCCGAACGGTCATGAAATGAATTGCTGTTCTGGGAAAAGGAGAAGGATGCATGAATCTGGAAAATGAGAAGGTTGTGGTCCTGAGTGCTGTGAGGACTCCTGTAGGAAGATTCGGAGGAAGCTTCAAAGACACAAGCGCGGTATCGCTTGGGGTAGTGGCCTCTGAAGAGGCTTTGAAACGGGCAGGCATCACATCCGATCAAGTCGATGAAGTCATCTTTGGTCAAGCCCGCCAAGCTGGGAACGGCCCCAATCCTGCCCGCCAGATCCTTTACAGAACAGGTATTCCTGTGGAGAAAGCCGCCTTCACAGTCAACAAAGCCTGTGCTTCGGGTCTAAAGGCCATTAGTCTCGGATATCAGTCTCTCCTTTTGGGCCAGAATAAGATTGTTCTGGTGGGCGGAATCGAGAACATGAGCCAGATTCCTTTTTTGCTCGATAGAGCGCGATGGGGATACAGATTGGGGAATGGTGTGCTTGTCGATGCTATGTATAAGGATGGGTTGTTCTGTCCTCTGGCTGAAATGATCATGGGAGAAACAGCCGAAATTCTGGCGGATAAGTTTAATATTGGACGAAGGGAACAGGATGAATACGCCCTCAAAAGCCAGATGAGGACCAAAAAAGCTATGGAAGAAGGAAGATTCAAGGATGAGATTGTTCCGGTAAGGGTTAAAGATAGCAAAGGAAATGAAATTGTCGTGACAACAGACGAACATCCACGTCCTGATACAACGCTAGAGAAGCTGGCAAAATTACCACCTGTGTTTAGAAAAGACGGCACGGTCACAGCAGGAAATTCTTCGGGGCTGACAGATGGAGCGGCAGCCCTCGTTCTGATGACTGAATCTTGTGCCAAGGACTTGGGCTTATCGCCTATAGCCGAGATAATGGGAGTTACCTCCGCAGGAGTCGATCCTAAAGAAATGGGCTTGGGACCCGTCCCATCGACACTTAAGTTATTGAAAATAAATAATTTAAACATTACAGATATTGACCTCATCGAGATCAATGAAGCTTTTGCAGCCCAAGTCCTTGCCGTGGAGAAAGAATTAAAGTGGGATCGAGCTAAGAGAAACATAAAGGGCGGAGCGATAGCTCTGGGTCATCCTATCGGCTGTACTGGAGCCAAAATTACCGTTACTTTACTGCATAGTCTCAGCCAAGAAAACAGGGAATTGGGTCTTGTCACCCTATGTGTGAGTGGGGGGCAGGGGATGGCCCTCCTCATAAAGCGCTTATGAAAGAAGGTGAGCGATGGCCATGCTGCTTCCTGAAATAAAGACTGATCTTCCTGGTCCAAAAGCGAAGAGAATCATCGTTAAAGATACACGCCTTGCATCGAGTTCCTATATCAAGGAATACCCCCTTGTTGTGGAGAGGGGAGAGGGGGCTGTGGTGGAGGACGTGGATGGCAATCGTTTTTTGGACCTGATGGCAGGAATAGCTGTGAATATTACTGGATACAGTCATCCTCGGGTCGTTAATGCTGTCAAAGGTCAAAGCGAAAAATTTTTTCACATCTGTTCTACGGATTTTTATTACCCTTCCTTTACACGTTTGGTGGAAAGACTTGCTAAAATTGTGCCAATTTCTGGTGAAAAAAGCGTGTTCCTAACCAATTCTGGTGCTGAAGCTGTTGAGACAGCTTTAAAGCTTTCCCGGTATTACACGAAAAGGTCTAATTTTATCGCTTTTCTCGGTGCCTTTCATGGAAGAACTCTGGGAGCTCTCAGCCTCACTGCCAGCAAGGCAAAGCAGAGAAGTTACTTTGGTCCATTTCTTCCGGGTGTCTATCACATTCCATACGGGTACTGTTACAGGTGCCCGTATAACCTCAAATATGATTCATGCAACATTTATTGTGCCGATGCTATCGAGGACATTCTTTGTTCCATGCTCTTGAATCCAGAAGAAATTGCAGCAGTATTTGTCGAACCTATACTCGGGGAGGGAGGATATATCGTTCCTCCTTCTGGATTCCATGAAAAAATTCGGAAATTCACAAAGAAATACGGCATCCTTCTCGTCGTTGACGAGATCCAATCTGGAATGGGACGGACTGGAAAATTTTTAGCCATTGAGAACTTCTCGGTTGAGCCGGATGTCGTTCTTCTCGCCAAAGGGCTCGCTTCAGGCCTCCCTCTGGGGGCAGTGATTTCGAAGAGAAAGGTCATGGACTGGAAATCCGGAACTCATGGCAGTACTTTTGGAGGAAATCCCATAGCATGTGAAGCTGCCCTTGCCACGCTTGATCTGATAGAAGAGGAATTGATGGCCAATGCATTGATAACAGGCTCCCGACTCATGGGTAAGCTAAAAAAGCTCAAGAAGATACATCCTCTCATTGGAGATATTAGAGGAATAGGTCTTATGATAGGTCTGGAACTTGTCAAAAATCGAAGGACTAGAGAACCTGATGTGAATGCTGCCCATGAAATAGTTCAAAGAGCTTTTCGAAAAGGTCTCCTGATGCTTCCCTGTGGCGAGAACGTGATTCGGTTTTCGCCCCCCTTGGTTATTAACTCCACCCAGATTGATGTTGCTGTGGGTATTTTTTCTGAAGTCCTATCTCAGTATGAGAAGGAGAACAACATAAAATGAAAAATAAAGTCATGACCATGAAAGAGGCCATTGAGACGTATGTTAATGATGGGGATACAATTGTCATTGAAGGATTCACCCATCTCATCTGTTTTGCTGCAGGCCATGAAATCATACGCCAAAATATTAAGGACCTTGTAGCATGCCGTCTGACACCGGATCTCATCTACGATCAAATGATCGCAGCAGGTTGCGTGAGAAAGGTCGTCTTCAGTTGGGCTGGAAATCCAGGAGTAGGTCCTCTATACGGTCTAAGGCGGGCAGTAGAGAAGGGGATACCCAGGCCAATTGAATGGGAAGAATACACTCACTTTGGGATGGTAGCCAGATTTATGGCGGGTGCTTCAAAACTACCGTTTATGCACTTGAACACTTTCTCAGGCAGTTCCCTCCCTCTGAAGAATGAAAAAATTAAAAATGTGGCATGTCCGTATACAGGTCAGATATTTGCCACTGTTCCTGCTTTAAATCCTGATGTAGCCATTATCCATGTCCAACGTGTGGATGAAGATGGAAACGCTCAGATCTGGGGCTTGATGGGAGTGCAGAAAGAAGCCGCTTTTTCTTCAGAGAAAGTGATCATCGTTGCTGAAGAATTGGTGGATAGATCGATCATTCGCTCTGATCCCAATCGAACCCTTATTCCGGGCATGAAAGTCAATGGAGTCGTTATCGAACCCTTTGGAGCCCATCCGAGTTATGCCCAGGGATATTACGACCGCGACAATCAATACTATGTGGACTGGTATACAATCTCTAAAGATCAGAAAAGCATGGAAGGATACATGGAGGAATGGATTTATGGCGTTTCTGGAAGGAAAGACTATATAAAAAAAATGGGAGAAAGACTCGTTACCAGATTGAAGGCAGATAAGAAGCCTGCTGCCCCGGTTAATTATGGATATTAAAACTTTGGATTCAACATTGGGATATTTAAGATGAACTCGTTCACACCTGGAGAAATTATGGTCACACGGGCTGCTAAGGAGCTCAACAATGGTGAGGTCGTATTCGTAGGTATTGGCTTACCCAACCTAGCATGTAACCTTGCCAGAAGGCTACAGGCTCCTGATCTTATCCTCATTTATGAATCTGGTGCAGTAGGAGCAGTTCCCTCTCGTTTGCCCATATCCATCGGCGATCCCTGCCTTGTTACAGATTCTATTTCCGTCTGCTCTATGGTAGAAGTGTTCAACTACTATCTTCAAGGCGGGATGATCGATGTTGGGTTTCTTGGAGGAGCACAGGTCGATAGGTTTGGCAATATCAATTCTACGATAATCGGTGCATACGAAGAACCAAAAGTCCGTCTTCCTGGAAGTGGGGGAGCCTGTGAGATATCGATCCATGCCAAAAAAATCATATTGATACTGAACCAGAATAAAAAGACCTTCCCGGAGAGGATAGATTTCATAACTAGTCCAGGATATATCGATGAAAATAATCAGAGAAAAAAATATTCTATGCCTGGTCAAGGGCCTGTTCTTGTGATTACAGACTTTGGGGTCTATACATTCTCTGATGATACCCACGAAATGGTCCTGTCAGAGATCCATCCGGGAGTTTCTGTTGATGAACTAAAGGAAAATATAGCTTGGGATGTCAGGATCAGTGATAAAATCAAAATGACAGCCAATCCTTCTGAAGAAGAATTGAGAATCATCAGGGAAAACCTTGATCCTGACAGAATTTATTTGCGTTGATTAAATTGTTTTACTCAAAATTTTGTCTCAATCAGACCATCTAAATTATTTATTATCAAATATTTGTGCTGTATTGTCGGCATGCCGACATTTTATTCTTTTTTCTTGCTATTTTCAATATTTTTTTATATGTTACAAAACAGCGAGTTTTTTGGAGTGAATGTTTGATTGTAGCCGTGACAAATCAGAAAGGAGGGGTAGGGAAGACTACCTCGGCGCTAAATATTTCCGCTGCACTTGCTTTCATGGGCAAAAGTACTCTTCTGGTAGATACAGATCCTCAAGCGCACAGCACAATATCTTGTGTTACTGATCCATCTTTGCATCCAAAATCTCTATATGATGTGTTGGTCCGAAATGAAGAAAATGTAGAAAATATTATACAAAAGTCCACTATCCCGGGATTAGATGTAGCGATTTCAAAAATATCTATGGCAAAGCTAGAACCGACACTTATTGGAGAGATAGATGGCCACTATAGATTAAAGGATGTTCTGGAGCCGATAAAAAAGAAGTATAACTTTATTATTATCGATACGCCGCCGACACTTGGATTGATCACGCTGAATTCTCTCGTTGCTGCAGATAAAATTATAATTCCTATTCAGTCATCTTATCTTTCACTAGAGGGTACGGATGACCTCCTAGAAACAATTGAAAAAGTGAAAAGGGTGACCAATCCAAGATTAGAGATTATCGGAGTGGTAATCACTTTACATGATAAAAGAACGAACATTTCCAAGGACGCTGTAAAAAGAATTAAAAAGGTTTTTGGAAATAAGGTCTTTAAAACATTCATTTCGAAAAGTGTTAAGTTAGAGGAAAGCCCTGCATATAAAGAATCCATATTTACATTTGCACCATATTCTGTAGGGGCCTATCAGTACAAAAAACTTGCAGAGGAGATAATAAGTCGTGCAAAAAACTAGAAAAACCGGATTGCCTGAATCAGTTAAAATGAGACACGATAATCATTTTGTGGAACTGATCACAGCAAGGCCAAGCGGTCCTAACGTAAGAATGATACCCATTGGAATGATAGATCCGAATCCTCGACAAGCCAGAAATGAACTCGGGGATATAAAAGAATTGATGCTATCCATAAAAGAAAAGGGTGTTTTGGAGCCTATATTAGTAAGACCAAAACAAGGGCGGTATGAAATAATTGCTGGAGAGAGGCGTTATGTTGCTTCAAAAATGGCCGGCTTAACAGAAATGCCTTGTATAGAAATGAGTGTTGAAGACAATGAGGCTATGGAGCTAGCACTTATAGAAAATCTACAGAGGAAGGATTTAGATGTTTTTGAGGAAGCTGATGGATTGAAAACTTTAGCTGATGGTTATGGATATAACCACAGTGATATAGCAAAAAAGATTGGCAAAGCGAGATCGACAATCACAGAAATAATAAATGTTAGCAAAATACCTTCAGAAATAAGAGATATATGTAAAAAATTCAATGTAACGAGCAGAAGTACGCTTATCGAGATAGCAAAACAAAAAAACATCGATGATATGAGAAGATTGGTTCAAATGATTGGTGAAAGAGAATTAAGAAGAGCGGATACGAGAGAATTATCCAAAGAATTAAAAGGTGCAGTAAAAAGACAGAAATATTATGTATATAATTACAAGCCTGATAAAGATGATTCATATAAATTGAGAATTGAATTTAAAAGAGAGAGCGTAAGTAAAGACGAAATTATAAGAATATTGAAAGACATCATAAGTAAGCTGAAATCAGGCGGTTTGACAAAAAATGAATGATATCTGATAAAATTTAAAAGTTTACATAATATACCTTATGCGACACAAAATTACTTCTAA
>Ga0209427_10007076_pt1 | contig 12726 bp, 12 predicted proteins | sample DeeMarSWOR136_30_FD_187465 | JGI IMG/M metagenome (GOLD analysis project Ga0209427, IMG submission 187465) | Marine sediment microbial communities from White Oak River estuary, North Carolina - WOR-1-36_30 (SPAdes) (version 2) | ecosystem: Environmental > Aquatic > Marine > Intertidal zone >... | reverse complement strand
TCATTCCATCTGTCAATGAGGGCAGGCTCATCTGGATTCACGCCGTCTCAGTCGGCGAGGCGCGTGCTGCAGCGCCGATCGTAAAGGCGCTGGCCGAGTACTATCCGCACCACAGCGTGCTGATCACGACTATGACGCCAACCGGTTCGGCAACGGTGCGCTCGCTGTTCAGCGACCGCGTGCTGCACTGCTATGTGCCGTACGATTATCCTTCGGCGGTGCGTCGTTTTCTCGATCGCGCCCGTCCGCAGCTTGCGCTCGTGATGGAAACCGAGATGTGGCCAAACCTGTTTCGCGCCTGTGGTTTGCGCAACGTCCCGATCATTATGGCAAACGTGCGGATGTCGGAGCGCTCGATGCGCGGCTATCTGCGCGTGCCGGGACTGGCGCGTACAACCCTCGCGCAGGTCACGCACATCGCGGCGCAGTCGCAGGCCGACGCCGAACGCATGGTCCGAATCGGCGCTGATCCCGCGCGGGTTCACGTCACCGGTTCCATCAAGTTCGAGCTTTCGCTGCCCGGCAGCACGTTGGAGCGCGCCGATGTGCTGCGCGGCGAGTGGGGTCGCGGCCGGCCGGTGTGGATCGCAGCCAGCACCCATGAAGGCGAGGACGAAGCGGTGCTTGCGGCGCACCGCGAACTGCGAAAGCGCGATCGGCTCGCCGACGCGTTGCTGGTGTTGGTGCCGCGCCATCCGGAGCGCTTCACGCAAGTCGCAAGACTTTCCGAGCGGCTCGGTTTCACCATTGTCCGTCGCAGCCAGCACACGGGCCCGCTCGATCGCAGCGTGGAAGTACTGCTCGGTGACACCATGGGCGAGCTGCAGCTTTTTCTCGCCACGAGCGACGCGGCGTTTATCGGCGGGAGCCTCGTTCCGACGGGTGGGCACAACACGCTCGAGGCCTCGGTCGTCGGCAAGCCGGTGGTGTTTGGCCCGCACATGTTCAACTTCAGCGAGATCGCGGCCATGACGCTTGAGCGCGGCGCCGGCGTGCAAATCCACACGGCCGCCGAACTTGCCCCTGCGATCAGCGATCTGCTCGGCAGTGCCAACCGGCGTGATGCGTTGGGCGATGCCGGGCGCCGGATGGTGGAGGAAAATCGCGGAGCGTTGGCGCGCACCGTGACGCTGATCGAAAAGGTACTTGGCTAGCGCCTGTGGCGCGGCCGTCAGTGCAACGTTGGCGCCTGCTGCTCGGGCTGTTCGGGTTCGGGCGCCGGCGAGGCGTGGTGCAGGATCATGCGCCAGCCGTCTTCCGTGAGCCGGTAGACATTGGTGGCGGCCACGGGCGGTTGTTGCTTGCCGCCGATGCGAATGTGCTCGCGGACCACGTGCAGGGCGAGTTTGTCATCACTCGAGCGGTGGCGCTCTTCCACCATGAAGGTCATCTCCTGCGGATTGGAAAGCAGTCGCTCGAACGAGGCGCGCACCGCGGCGGCACCGAGCAGCACGGTGCCGAGGGGGTGCACACACACCACGTCATCGGCCTCATCCCACACCGCCATCATGCCGTTCAGGTCGCGCTTCGAGAACGCGGTGTAGAAGGCAGCCTCGGCCTCGAGCGCGGTGGCAAAGCGTCTGGTCGCCATGGCCGCGCTCAGTATTTCGCCATCGTGGGGTCCACTTCCTTGGACCAGGCGTCAATTCCGCCGGAGAGGTTATAGAGCTTCTCGAAGCCGAGTGTTTGCAGGTAGTACGCCACACGCTGGCTACGCACGCCGTGGTGACACAGCACCACGATCTCGGCGTTCTTGTTCAGTTCCTCCAGGCGGTGCGGTACGTCGTTCATCGGAATGAGTGTCGAGCCCGGCAGGGCGCAGATCTGCGCCTCCCACGGCTGGCGCACGTCGAGTACCACAGGCGGCTCGCCGCTCGCAGCCAGACGCTCCTGGAGCTGCCGCGGGGTGAGCTGCCGGACCATGGTTCAGAAGATGAACCTTGCCGGTTCGTAGGCGTTGACGAGCGCCGGGACGTCGGTCTCGAAGATCGAGGTGCGCTCGAGGTTCTCGCCACCGAGCCGGCGGATGCGAACCGCTTCCATCACCGGCGATTTGCCGAGGAAGGCCATCAGCCGCCCGCCGTGCGCAAGACTTTTCACGAACTCATCGGGCAGCTCCGGCATCGAGCCGGTAATGGCAATCACGTCGTACGGGCCGTGTTGGTTCCAGCCCCGGGCTGCATCGCCGGTTTCGAGGGTCACGTTCTGCACGCCGTGCGCCGCGAGTTTCGCCCGCGCTGCATCCACGAATTCCGGATAGATATCCACGCTATAGACGTGCGCGCCCATCGCTGCGAGCAGCGAGGTGAAATAGCCGCTGCCAGTACCGATCTCGAGAATCCGGTCCGTGGGACCGATTTCAAGCTCCTGCAGCATGCGCGCCTCGAGCTTCGGCGTGAGCATCATTTGCCCCTGACCAAGTGGCAGGAACAGGTCGGCATAAGCCACGCTGCGGTACTTCGCCGGCACGTACTCGTCGCGCGGCGAGCGCGCAATCAGGTCCAGCACGCGCTGGTCGAGCACTTCCCAGGGACGTACTTGCTGCTCCACCATGTTGTGGCGGGCGAGTTCGATGTTCAGGTCTTGCATTTGTCCCAATCGCTGTGCGGCTTAAGAAAGGAGGGCTAAGCCTAAGGAGTTTGCCAGGGGGCCGCAACTTTGGGGCTTCTATGCCGCCATACTGCATACCTTATATTGCAAAGCACCTGCGGATTCCGTAAGTTGGCTCACAGAGCTAGGGGTGCCCGCTGGAATCCTCCGGACCGGGCTGAGACACACCCTTCGAACCTGAACCGGTTAGTCCCGGCGTAGGAAAGCTGATCCGCCTTTGGTCTTTCCTGTGCCGGCTGCCATGCAACCCGTGTCACAACGGCACAGGAAGGAAGTCGCCATGAGTGCAATCCCGAAAGAATTTCTGTCCACGACGGCCGCGTTGTCGGACGAGGCCATGCGCCCGTTTCCGAACTCGCGAAAGATCTTTGTTTCCGGTAGTCGGCCGGACATCAAGGTCGGCATGCGCGAGGTTGCGCTCACGCCGACGCGAACCAGCAGCGGTGCGGAAGAGAATCCGCCGATCACGGTTTACGACACCTCTGGTCCGTACACCGACCCGGGCGCGACCATCGATTTGCGCAAGGGTCTCGCCCCGGTGCGCGAGCAATGGATTCTTGCGCGTGGTGACACCGAGCAGCTCGATGGACCCAGCTCCGAGTATGCCCGCACGCGTGAGCACGACGCCCAGCTCGCGAGCCTTCGCTTCGAGCATATCCGTAGGCCGCGTCGTGCCAGGAGCGGTGCGAACGTCACGCAGATGCACTATGCGCGCAAGGGCATCGTCACGCCGGAGATGGAATACATCGCCGTCCGTGAGACGCTGCGGCTCAACGAGCTCCGCAAGGATCCGCGCTACGCGAAGTTGCTGCGCCAGCATCCCGGCATGAACTTTGGCGCCGCCATTCGAGACGAGATCACGCCGGAGTTCGTGCGCGACGAGGTCGCGCGTGGGCGCGCCATTATCCCGAGCAACATCAATCATCCGGAATCGGAGCCAATGATCATCGGCCGCAACTTCCTGGTGAAGATCAACACCAATATCGGCAACTCGGCGGTCACCTCGTCGATCGAGGAGGAAGTCGAGAAGATGGTGTGGTCGGTGCGCTGGGGCGGCGACACGCTGATGGACCTCTCCACCGGCAAGAACATCCACGAGACGCGCGAGTGGATCGTTCGCAACTGCCCGGTGCCGGTCGGCACGGTGCCGATCTATCAGGCACTGGAGAAGGTGGACGGTAAGGCCGAGGAACTCACGTGGGCGCTGTTCCGCGACACGCTGATTGAGCAGGCCGAGCAGGGCGTGGACTACTTCACGATCCACGCTGGTGTGCGGCTCCCCTACATCCCGCTCACCGCCGATCGCGTCACGGGCATCGTCTCGCGCGGCGGCTCGATCATGGCCAAATGGTGCCTCGCGCATCATCAGGAAAGCTTCCTCTACACGCACTTCGAGGAGATCTGCGAGATCATGAAGGCCTACGACGTCGCCTTCTCGCTGGGTGACGGGCTACGCCCCGGATCGATCGCGGATGCCAACGACCGCGCGCAGTTTGCCGAACTGGAAACGCTTGGCGAACTGACGCAGATCGCCTGGACGCACGACGTGCAGGTGATGATCGAGGGCCCGGGCCATGTGCCGCTGCACATGGTGAAGGAGAACGTCGACAAGGAGCTGAAGGATTGCTTCGAAGCGCCGTTCTACACGCTTGGCCCGCTGGTCACGGACATCGCCCCTGGCTACGACCACATCACCTCCGGCATCGGTGCGGCCAACATCGGCTGGTATGGCACGGCCATGCTCTGCTATGTGACGCCCAAGGAGCATCTCGGGCTGCCCAACAAGCAGGACGTGCGCGAAGGTATCATCACTTACAAGATCGCGGCGCACGCTGCCGATCTCGCCAAGGGTCACCCGGGCGCGCAGTTGCGCGACAACGCACTTTCAAAGGCGCGCTTCGAGTTCCGCTGGGCCGATCAGTTCAATCTCGGTCTCGATCCGGAGAAGGCTCAGGAATTCCACGACGAAACACTTCCGCAAGAAGGCGCCAAGCTCGCGCACTTCTGCAGCATGTGTGGGCCCCACTTCTGCTCTATGAAGATTACGCAGGAGGTTAGGGAATATGCGGCGCAGAAGGGAATCGCTGACATAACCGTTGCGGTACAAGCCGGACTCAAGGACAAAGCGAGCGAGTTCAAGCAAGAAGGCGCCGAAGTCTACAAGAAGCTGTAGCGCACACCTGTTCTATCCAGGTCTAGTCTGGGTCGGCGCCCTGAAGAATGGCGCACTGGACCCTGTCTATTTTTCGCGCCGTGAGAGCCAGAAACCGGAAACGGTTTTCTAGCGCGGGTCTTCCCGGAACCGAATAATTCGCGGGCCTCAAGCGCAGGATCCGCAACGTACCCGTGCGCCAGGTTCTGGTACGGAGCTTGCACGTTCAAGCAGTTATGCAGGCTGTTTCAGTAAGTACGCAAGCCCTCGAACCGACGCTGGCGGTCATCGGCATCCGGCGGACCAACCGGTTTTTGGCGGCCCTCGAGCAGGTCCGGGCGGCGCTGCGCGGTCGCACCATCTGGCACATCAATTCAACCGCGCAAGGCGGCGGCGTTGCGGAGATGCTGCAGACAATGCTGGCCTACGAGCGCGGCGCCGGTCTGGACGTGCGCTGGCTGGTGATGGACGGCGATGCCACCTTCTTTACGTTGACCAAGCGGCTCCACCACCGTCTCCACGGCGAACCGGGAGACGATGGGGTGCTCGGCGCAGCGGAGCGCAGGCACTATGAGCAGATCACGCAGCGCAACCTGGCATCCTTGCTTGCGGCAGTGAACCCGGGTGACGTGGTGGTGCTGCATGATCCGCAGACCGCCGGTCTCGCGCCACGACTGCGTGAGGCGGGTGCCATGGTCCTGTGGCGCTGCCACATCGGTATCGACCGAATTAACGCGATCGCCGAGGAGGCCTGGCAGTTCCTGCAGCCGTACATCGAGCTGGCCGACACGCGCATTTTCTCGCGCGCCGCGTACATACCGCCGTCGATTGCCTCGCTGCCGGCGTCAGTAATCCCGCCGGCGATCGATGCTCTGTCGCCAAAGAATCAGCCGCTCAGTGCGGCAACGGTACGAGTGATGCTGCGCCATATCGGGCTGCTCGCGGGTGCCGTGAACGGTCAGCGCCGCAAGTTGCCGGAATCGTTCTTCAATGTGAAAGGCATCGACGATGGCGTACGCGTTTTGCAGACTCAACCCCTGCCATCACCGGGCACGCCGCTGATTGTGCAGGTATCACGCTGGGATCCCCTGAAGGACATGGCGGGCGTGATGCGCGGTTTCGCCGGCCGGCGCCAGCAGCTGGGTTCGGCACATCTTGCGCTGGTCGGTCCCGATCCGAGCAGCGTGACCGACGACCCCGAGGGCGTGCGTGTGTACGAGGAATGCGTCGACCAATGGCACGCGCTGCCGCCCGACGCGCGCGAGCGCATCCATCTGGTCTGCCTGCAGATGGCCAGTGCCGAAGACAACGCCCTCATGGTCAACGCCATCCAGCGCTTCGCAACCGTCGTGGTGCAAAAAAGCCTGCACGAGGGCTTTGGCTTGACGGTGACGGAGGCGATGTTGAAAGGGCGTCCGGTGGTGGCCAGTCGCGTTGGCGGTATTCAGGATCAGATCATGAATGGCGTCCACGGCTTGTTGCTGGATGATCCGACCGATACGCGCGCCTTTGGCGATGCCGTCGCACGACTGCTCGATGACCCGGTGCTCGCCAGACATCTGGCGCGCAACGCCCGGCGCCGCGCCATTGCCGAGTTCCTCGGCCCGCGGCAAATGATGCAGATGTTCGATCTCATTCACGGCCTGAATGGAAGCAACGGCAACGTAACCTGGGAAGAGAAGCACGACGAGGGTCCGGTCGCGCTGCCGCGCCGCATGAAGCGCTGACTCGCGCGTTGCGCGCTCCTTATCTAGGGAGCGCGCGCAGCCGGGCAGCTCGCCGGGGCCGCAGTTTACAATCCGGTCCGGCACTGACTAATCTGTGCGCACCACCGGACCGCGGCGACGCCCGGAACGCAGTAGGAATGATTAGTGGGCGTCCGTCGTAAACAAGCGCGCAGGAACCGCTTTCTGCCCATGACCCAGAGCATTGCCGACACGTTCGTGCTCGATGAGGCGCAGGCCGCTTTCGTTCAGCGCCGCGTCGCGATCAATGTCGCCTCGAACAGCGCCGAGCGGTTGCCGTCGCTGGCGCGCGCGATCGGTTGTCGGGTCTCGGAGGACCGGCGCACGGTTACCATATTCCTCTCGGTGCCGCGTTCGGCGACGTTGCTCCGGGATCTGCGCGCCGGCGGCGGCATCGCGGCGGTCTTCACCCGGCCCACTACGCACGAAACCATCCAGCTGAAGGGCGCGGCCGCCACGATCGTTCCGCTCGAGGAGAGTGATCGGGCCGCCATGCAGGCCTGCGCGGCGAGCTTCCTCGAGGAAATCTTCCAGCTCGGATACAAGGATCCATTCGCGACTGCCATGATCGCTGCGGTCGGCGACGATTCCATCGGTGTGGCATTCCAGCCGACGACGGCATTCCTGCAAACGCCGGGGCCGTCCGCCGGCACAAAACTGGGCACCAACCCGTGAGCGTGCCGCTCGGTCATATCCGCCGTTGCCTCGAGGGTGCGGTACCGGCAGTCATCGCCACCGCCGCCGCGGACGGCACGCCGAACGTGGTCTACCTCTCGCAGGTGCATTACGTGGACGAGAGTCATGTCGCGCTGAGCTACCAGTTTTTCAACACCACCCGCAGGAATATCCTCGCCAATCCGCGCGCGACCGTGCAGGTCGTGGACCCGGTAACCGCCGCGCACTATCGCCTGCAACTCGAATTCCTGCGCACCGAAACCGAGGGCCCTTTGTTCGAGAACATGAAGGCCAAGCTCGCCGGCATCGCCTCACACACTGGCATGAGCAAGGTGTTCCGCCTGCTTGGCTCCGATGTCTACCGGGTGCTGGATATCGAGTGCGTGCTCGGCGATGCTTCGTGCGAGACCACCGCGCAACCGCATCTCCTGCCAGGCCTGCGCGCCTGTCTCGCATGCCTCACGACTTGCAGCGATCTCGCGCATCTCTTCGACGCAACGCTGGAAGGCCTCGACCGTCACTGCCAGATTCACCACGCCATGCTGCTCATGCACGACAAGGCACACGAGCGCCTGTATACCGTCGCCACGCGTGGGTATCCGCAATCGGGCGTCGGCTCCGAGATACGCATTGGCGAGGGCATTATTGGTGTCGCCGCGCGCGAGTTGACCCCCATCCGCATTGGCTTCGCGGCGCGTGAATATCTCTACAGCCGCGCCATGCGCGAAGGTTTCGAGAAGGGCACCGATGGCGGGGCGCTGGAAACCGAAATTCCGTTCCCGGGTCTCGCCGATTCCGGCAGCCAGCTCGCGGTGCCGATCTTGCTCGGTCCGCGGCTGCTGGCCGTGTTGTACGTCGAGAGCCCGCAGGAGCTGCGTTTCACCTACGAGGACGAAGACGCGCTGGTGGTGCTGGCCGGTCAGCTCGCGCTTGCCATGGAGCTACTCACCCACGCCGCCGAGCATCACGAGGACGCTGCTGCCGCAACGCCGCCGTCCGCAGCGCAGGGCACACCGGTGACGGTGCGACATTTCGCCGCCGACCACAGCGTGTTCATCGACAACGATTACCTTATTAAAGGTGTTGCAGGCGCCGTCATCTGGAAGCTGCTGCGCGATCATCTCGAAACCGGACGCATCGACTTCACCAACCGCGAGCTAAGACTTGATCCGGCGCTGAAGCTCCCCGACATCACCGACAACCTCGAAGCCCGCCTCATCCTGCTGCAACGCCGGCTGGCCGAGCGTTGCGCTTTCCTTGCGATCGAAAAAACCGGTCGCGGGCGCTTTCGCCTGAACGTCGGCCGGCCGTTGCAGCTCTCCGACATGCAGGACCGGTGACCGGTCCGGCATGTCGGCGTCGTGATCAATTCCTCCGGGCGAGGGCAGACTGATCAGGCCGGGACGGTGTGCTGGCTTCCAGGGCTGCGCGAACGACTTCCGGTAGCCGATCCTGTTCAGCGTCCGCGCGCGTCAATTGTCCCGTCGGCGTCGGGTCCCGATTCAGGTCGCGATGGAAGCTCGCAACCACCGGGTCGCTGCCCTCGAGCTCTGCGGCAGATACCGGCGCGCCAAGCAACACGGCAAGGCCGATCACAGCGGTTGATGCAATAACTGTCTTCATGGGACACCTCCTTTCAGGTTGGTGGATATGCGCCGTCGGCGCGGACTACGGTTGTGGATCCTTGTGAATCACGTAGTAATCGTTCTGCGCGTCGTGTTCGAGCCGGTGAACCACAATGTCTTTGAAACCGGCCGCGCGCAGCATTGTCGTGGCCTTCTCTCGACCCCACATGGCGCCGAGTCCTTCCCCGCCCTGTGCGAGCGACACCGTCATGCAGTGCATGGTCGACAGTGCGTACAGGAAGGTGCCCAAGATGTGGTCGCGGTCTTGGTGGTGATGGCTCGTTCCGTGGATATCCTGCATCAGGTATGCGCCGCCGCTGCGCAGCGCACGATGGATGCCGCGCAGCACGTTGAGCGGCCGGGCCTGATCGTGGACAGCATCGAAAGTCGTCACGAAATCGAAGCCGCCGACCGGTGCGGTGCGATCGAAATCGCTCAGATCGCGCGCGTCGAAGCGAACATTCGAGAGGCGCAGTGAGTGCGCCCGTTCCTGCGCCCAGGCGACGGCTTCGGGCGACAGGTCGTAACCGGTGAAGCGGGATTGCGGGTAACGTTGCGCCAGGATGAGCAGCGCCCGTCCGCGGCCGCAGCCGACATCGAGCACGTCGATACCGGATTCAAGCCGTTTCGCGAGGCCCGGCACCAGCGGCAGGATGTGATCGATGAGCGCCGGCAGCACGGTCTGCCCGCTGTCCTCGGCCATCACTTCATGGAAGCGTCCGTACCGTTCGTACGGCACGCCCCCGCCTTCGCGGAAACAGCGCACCACGTCATCCTCGACCGTGCCGAGTAGCGGGATGTACTGAGCAAACACTGCGAGATTGGCGTTGCCGGAATTGGTGAGCAGCGCGGCATGCTCCGCTGGCAGCTGGTAGGTGCCGTTCCCGGGGTCGGTCTCGACCACGCGGGCGGCCACCATCGCGCCGAGCCACTCGCGCACGTAGCGCTCGTTCAGCCCGGCTCGCTCGGCAATGGCGTTGCTGGTGAGCGGGGGTGCGCCGGCGAGCGCGTTCAGCAGGCCGGCGCGGTGCCCGAGCGAAATCATCAGCACCATGGCGGCGTCGTTGTAGGCCCGGATCAGGCGGTCCTCGAAGGTCGGCGAGGTTTCCGGGTGCGAGGCTCTGGGTGAGATGACCGCGGCTGTGTTGCACATGATGCCCTCCGTGCGTGGTTCGATTCAGTGTGGGCACAGCCTATTCCCGCTCCGGCGCAGTTGTTAAAGTCGTTTCTGCCGAAAAGCGGACGAATCTGCCATGCCCGATCGAGACCAACGCCCGGTCGTTGCGCTTCTCGCCGTGCCGGAAGTCACGGCCTCCACGCTCTACGGTATGTACGACCTGTTCGCGGCCGCCGGCCGCGATTGGGATTTCCTCGTCAAAGGCGCTCCCGGCGATCCAAGAATTCGGCCGCTGGTGGTGTCCGGCGCCCGCCAGGGTTTTCGCGCCATCAACGGGGTGTGGATCACACCCGAATCGACGCTCCACGATTGTCCGCGCGCCGAGGTCGTTTGCGTGCCGGAACTTTTTGTTGCACCTGGCGAGTCGCTCGCCGGTCGCTACGCCACCGAAATCCGGTGGCTGCGTGAACAACATGCCGCCGGCGCGACACTGGCGGCGGCCTGCTCCGGCGCCTTATTGCTGGCGGAGACCGGGCTGCTCGACGGGCTTGATGCCACCACTCACTGGGGCTACTGCGATGCGCTGGCGCGGAGCCATCCCGCCGTTAAGGTGCGCGCGGCGCGCGCCCTGGTCGCCGCCGGCGAAGGACAACGCATCGTCATGGCCGGGGGTGGCACCTCGTGGCAGGACCTCGCGCTGTTTCTTATTGCCCGCCTCATCGGCGTGGAGGAGGCCATGCAGCTGGCCAAGGTATATCTGATCGACTGGCACAACATCGGCCAGCAGCCGTTCGCCGCGCTTACCCGCGCGCGCCAGGTGGACGATGCCGTGATTGCCAAGTGCCAGGAGTGGGCGGCGCTGCACTACGATGAAGAGGCGCCGGTCGCGGCCATGGCCAGTCTGAGCGACCTGCCGGAGCGCTCCTTCAAGCGCCGCTTCGCGAAGGTCACGGGCATGACGCCGATGGAATACGTGCAGACTCTGCGACTCGAGGAAGCCAAGCACATGCTCGAGACCACGGATCTGCCGGTGGAGGCCATCGCCAATGAAGTGGGCTATCAGGACGCCAGTTTTTTCGGCCGGTTGTTCCGGCGCAAGGTGAATCTCACGCCGGCGCAGTACCGCAAACGCTTCGGCGCGTTACGGCGCTCGCTTGCGGCTCCGATCGCAGATGCGTGAAGGCAGGTCGTGCCGGTCGCAGCCCGCAAGGTGTGGGCGAACCCGGTCATTCTTTCGCGCCGGCATCCGCTAGGCGACGTGCTGCGACAGGGCCGTTTCAACCTCTTCCATCGAAAATTGCTGCAGCTCCACGACCCGCGCCTGGTTGCGAAACGCCGGCGGGATAATTCTCCGCGCGGCTTCGCGCGACTCGGCCTCGACAGTCATCCACGCCTTGTGGATGCCGTCCTTGCAGCCCCAGTCGCAACGCGTGAGGAAGTGCGAACCGCTCGCGAGGAAAACGTGAATCGCACGATAGCAGGCGATGCGCTCGGCCTCGTGGGGGATCTCGATCAGATATCGTTTCATGACAGGCTCCTGAGCGTTTGAAAAATGGACGGGGGCGCGCCACGTCGGCGCGACCCCGCCACCGGTCCGGTTCAGGCCAGCTCGATTTCCACCGACACCGGCGTGCCGTGCACGATGGTGTCGTAGATCGGCGAGAACGCCGCCAGCTCCTTGAGCGTTTCCAGCGAGGCATCGGCCTTCACCTTGAAGCGCGCGCGGATCTGCTGATATCCGGTGCGTTGTGCTTCGCTGAGTTCAAGGAAGTTGTGCGCGTCCATGTCCCCCTCGATCGAGGATTCGATGGATTCGATCTTGATCCCGCGCGCTGCCGCCTTGTAGACAATGGCGCTGGTCAGACAGGCGGTGAGCGCGTGAAGCAGGTACTCGGCCGGGTTGGGCGCTTCGTCATCCCCGAGTAATACCGGCGGCTCGCCGGTATCGACGGTGAAATGCCGGCTGTCCACGCCCTGCTCTTCGCCGCCGCCGTGGAAGTTTCTAATGGTTGTCTGGTTGAGTCCGCCGCCGTGCCAGCGATTGGTGGCGCGAAACTGGAACTTCGCGAGCCGGGGCTCGTCGCGCACGGCAGCGACGATCTTGTCGTAGGCGGTGACGTTGAGTCCGTTCAGGTACTGGTCCGGTGTTTCGATCGCTTGATTCAACATGGCTGTTCTCCTTGATTAAGGTGGATGGTGAGTGCCGCGTCCGGCGAGGTTCGCCCTTCGCGTCGGAGCCCACTATGAATTTGGCAAGCCCGGATGATCAGGGGCAAAATGCCCAAGACCGGGGCTTTTCTGCCAAATCGCCTGCGCAATGATCCACATCAGTCTCGTTGCCATTCCCGAGTGCGGAGCATCGCTGATCGGCGCGTTTGAGCTCGTGGCTTCGGTTGGAACGGCTTGGAACCAGATCATCGAGCGCAGCCGGCCCGAACCGCAGTTTCAGGCGCAGATCGTGAGCGAGCGGCCGGGCCCGATGAAGATCGCGGAGAGCTGGTCGGTTGAACCGCATGCGACGCTTGCGCAGGTGGCCAGGACGGATGTGATTTTCGTCCCCTCTCTGTGGCTTGGCCCGGACGAGACTTTCGTCGGCCGCCATGCGGAACTTAAAGCCTGGATCGCCGAGCGCTATCGCGACGGCGCGATGATCTGTGCGGCATGCACCGGCACGCTGCTCATCGCCGACACCGGCCTGCTCGATGGCGAAACCGTGACCACCCATTGGGCGTACGTGGATTCACTGCACCGGCACTACCCGAAGGTGCGTATCCGCGGCGAGAAGGTGCTGGTGGTGTCGGG
>Ga0209427_10007075_pt1 | contig 12727 bp, 11 predicted proteins | sample DeeMarSWOR136_30_FD_187465 | JGI IMG/M metagenome (GOLD analysis project Ga0209427, IMG submission 187465) | Marine sediment microbial communities from White Oak River estuary, North Carolina - WOR-1-36_30 (SPAdes) (version 2) | ecosystem: Environmental > Aquatic > Marine > Intertidal zone >... | reverse complement strand
ACTCAAGGCAAATTCCTCCGTGCAGGTGCCTCTTGAATACAGAGTGCCTTCGAAGGGTACTGAGTGGAAATGTTATGTCCGAGCCTCGGTTCTCGATGAAACCGAGTTTTCGACATGGTCGTCCGTGACCCTGCACTGTGGAATTGCCCCGGCGCTGTCACCCATAAAGATACCTGTCAAGCTTGAGCCATACCGACATGAAAATGAGCAGTTCGGGTATTCGCCCGAGTATCCTCTGGATAATCAGGTGTATTTCGATATGGAAAACAAACCTTTCGTCATTTCCAGCGACGGTGTGTTCCGCCTGCGCGGGGCCTGGATCAAAACAACGAAGGCATATCGTCCCGATGCTGGCCGAATCATCCCGATCAGACCGGTTGGGACCAAGATTGCTTTCGATCAAGACAATGATGTTTATTTGTTGGGACGAGACAGTAGCGCGACCGTTCTTTTGCGCTCCGCCGATCACGGTGCAACTTTCACCGCATGGCCTGTTCCCGGTTCGGGCAGTTTCGATATCGAGCAATTTTCCGGACATAACATTATAGACGGACCACCTCCCCTGGTGCGTTTCCATCAGACGGCGAGAGATCCTAAATTGATATGGCGCCGCATCAACGATCTCGATCTAATACTGCCGGCCAAGAAACCTGATGGCTCGATCGTCATGGGCGATCCCATTGCTGTCTCGAAAAAGTGCATCGGTCTTTCTGCTCATTCCGGCATACCCTCTACAATCGTATCGCGCGGAGATAAGGTTCACATCACCTGGGGCGAAGCGACGCCCCCACAGGTTAAAATGCCGGGCGTACCGACGTATGTGGCGACTTATAATCGCTCAACTGGAGAACTCGGTTGGCCTGCACTTGTTGGATATGGTCCCCCGGCGAATGATGTACATAATTCACCCTGCATAATTATCGACAGTGAAGGCTATCTTCACGTCTTGATCGGCACCCACGGACGTACCTTCAAGTATGTACGGTCGTTACTACCCAACAGCGCGAGCGACGGCTGGACAAAGGCTGAGGAAATCGGAGCAGGCCTCCGCCAAACCTATGTAGGAATGGTCTGTGATCATAATAATACATTGCACCTGGTGTTCCGACTATGGTTGAACGACAACAGATACTTCCCTGCAGGTTATTACGCCAATCTTGCATATATGAGCAAGCATTCGGCAGAGAAATGGTCCAATGCATTGCCTTTGGTTATCGCGCCGTTCTCGGAGTATAGTATTTTCTACCATCGATTAACCATTGACCGGGAGGGTACTCTGTTTCTTTCTTACGATTACTGGTCGACGTTTTGGTACTATCGCACTGATCACCGTGGGAATCGTCGATCGCTCTTGATGTCGCAGGACGGCGGCAACACCTGGAACCTCGTACCCTCAAGCGAATTTATGCAACGAAGATGACTTCAACGATCGCAAAGATTTTTACGAGGACTCTTAGTAGATAGAATAGTCACTTTCGAATCTTGCTGAGTCTGAAACAAACCAGAAAAAGCCGAAGAGTGGCGAGCAAAACTGTTACAAATTGAAGGTATTGAAAGGTGACACAACAGACTCAAAGTCCTCTCTTTCAGAGGCTGGAAAAAAGCCGTGAAGACCAAGGGACATCGTGTATCCATTTTGTCACTACAAACCCCAATTTTTCCAAATCGAGTCCGAATATATGTCATTTATTAGACCAATGAGGCATTTTGAAAAAAATTATCGGGCGTCAAAGTATTCAACGGACGGGTCTACATATAGAGAGCTGGTAAACAACAGGGGCCCGCACCTCAGATTGGTACGAACCCCTCAAAAAACAACTTTCTTTTCTAGCGACATTACCACTTTTACGATTGCGATTACGGCTGACACAAACGGATGTCATCAATATACATCGTTCCCGAACCGCCAACTACTGCCATGCCGGCTTTGCTGCCCAGGCCAATCGCGATCTTGTCCACGTCGGTCAGGTTGATGCCTAAATCGGCAAAGCCTTGGAGCGGGATCACCCACTGCGCCCAAGCGCGAATCTGTGCAATGCCAGCATCCTCGTGGGCCACGACGGCAGGCGCGCCGGCGGTGTTGGAGACCGCTACGTACAGCGGTTCCGCTGTGTTGTCTGAATCGCCCCTGAGCCATAGCGACAGTTCCGCGACAAATGCTTGTGTCCAGTCTCGTGGTGCTGTCAGTGCTAATGACGCCTCTGAGTTTGTCACGCCTGCTTCGTTGGTGTACAGGAGCGGCATCGATTGGGAGCCGCCACGCACAATCGTCGGCTCGGCATACGGGGGCATCAAGTAGCCGACCTGTGCGCCGTTGTCGGCGACGCCGAAACCGTCGATCCAGGTCTGCCAGATCGCTTCACCCGCCGTATCGTCATCGGTGTAGCCCTCAAAATCATCCACGAGCAGAAAAGCACCCGTCGTGAAGAGCCAGAGGGGGCCTTTGGACGTATTGCCTTGACCATCGACTTCGTCCACGCGCCAGTAGTAACTCGTGTCGGCGTCGAGCAACCCGGGGTCGTAGCTCTCAGCGCCCAGCGTCTTTGGCCCTTTGTACTCGGGTGAGCTGGTATCGGCGTTGCGCACGGTTTCTTTGTCTATGCCGAAATAGAGCTGATGCGAGGCGGCAGTGTCGGCCGATGTCCAGATCAGAATCGTATTCATCGCCACATCCGTGGCGCCATAGGCCGGCTGCGGATTCCCGACGGCGCCGGGTGTCGTAAAGCTCCAGACGTCGCCTTTGTATGTTGCGATGGCGTCAAACTCATCGACGCGCCAGTAGTAGACCTTCTCTCGTTCAAGTGCGCCGGGAGAATACGTCGCTGCTCCAGAGGGGACGCCCACAGTAGCGTTGTTCACCTCGTCATGATTGTCGCCGAAATAGACCGTATGCAGCTTAGCCCCAAAACCCGGTGTCCAGCTTAAAACCACATTATCCGGGCCGACGAATTCAGCGCCATCAGAAGGATCGGGATTATAAGCTGTCTTGGGGGGAATTGTAAAGCTCCAGACATCGCCTTTCCACGGACTATTTGGATCGGCCTCATTGACCTCGTCGATGCGCCAGTAGTATGTCATGCCCGGTACAAGACCTTCTGGATAGGCAAACCCAGGAAAGCCTGCAACATAAAACGTTGCCGTCTGGTTGCCGCAGAACACGTTAGAGTCCACAGTGGCGTTGCTCACGTCGTCGTAGCTTTCGCCCAGATACACATCGTGCGAGACCGCTAGCTGTCCCGCCTTCCAGGAAAGGGTTACCCACGTGTCTTCATGCATAGCACCGTCCCCCGGATCGGGGCCAAAGGCATACGGCCATACCTCACCGGACATCGCGCCCAAAATCTCAGTTTCTGAAAGAGCATGGTCGTAAATGCGGACATCGTCTACAATACCGAGTATGGTGCCGTTCCCATCATCTCTTTGGCCCATTACCAAGGGTACATCACTGTTGATATCACCCCAGCCGCTAAGACTATCACTAGACGGACCTCCTCCTCCGGCTGTCCAGCCCTGATTGTCGCCGTTCAAATAGCCACGTATCTGTTCCGCCTCCCGATCAATCACCAGAGCCACATGTAGCCATTCACCCGCGGGTAAGTCCGCAAAGTGCTGTGAGGCCCGTTGTGTTGAAGTGCCATCGGAATTACACCGTACCAGCAAGCCGCCGGATTCGGTCCAAATCGACCAGCCTATCATTCCGGACGTCCTATTGCCCTTGCTGACCACGAACTCATAGGCGTGAGTAGACGTCCCGTCTCCCTGGTTCAGCCATGCCGTTACGCTAAAACCTTCCGATCCCGGATCCAGGAGGTCCGTATCATCGTCCCAGCGGATGCTGTCCCCGTCACCGTCAAAGGACACGGCGTGAATAAAGTGTCCTACTACGAAATCGGCGTCGCCATCCAACTGTCCGTCATTCACGTTCCCGACCACATCGTGAACGACAATTCCGGAGCCCTCATCGAGCGGAAAATGAGCCACAAGCTCTGCTAGGGCACTGCTGGCCATACTCAGCATCACGACCAGAGAGACCACATAGATCATCTTCTTATACATAACAATCCTCCATCAAAGAAAGTTGAAAGAATTTAGGACAGAAACAACCAAGAATAGTGTTTAAACTCATCATATTCCATTCCTGTATACTCCGTGTGGTTCGTTTGGATTTGGCACCACCTCCTTTACCCAAAGTTGTACCAACTGGAAGGTGAAAGACTGCAATCGACAACAGAAGCTCAGAGTCTTCAACAGCTAGAGCATGGCAAAATTCACCTACTCTATTTATACAAGATTGAATAGCCTGACATCAAGGAAAATCGCGGTCTTCGGTCTCTTCAGTTAAGCTCACAAGACAAACGACAGTGTATGAACAAGGACGGAATCTTCGGTAACGATAATCAACTCGTTACGAACTTTTCTAGTGTTGCCTGTACTCAGATAAACTTACTCTTTCTATTAGCTACGAGACTTTACCATGTATAATGAATCTCATAGTCAATGACTTTTTCCTCATCTGCAGGGGCTCAGATACGAAACTCAACAGTCTGACTGTCGGTTTTAATGTAATCATCCGACTTTTCCACAATCTCCGTGTAATTCGTTATGATAATACATCGTAAAGTTGAAGAGCTGTTCAGATGAGCGGCGAAACGTGGTTGATAGGTCGTAAGGTGGATGCCTCAAAGGGAATTTTGTATGGCAACATAGATCTTAGTGTTTGACTTTGAGCTTTTCATAGGTGGCTGTTTTGTGATTTGGTCATATCCCTTTTGCGGGGAACCGTCCAGGCACTGAAAGTACATAGATCCGTTTGGCAGCCAGCGGCCTATAGCGTTTTGACTTTAGCTGGGATTCAGATACATTCTCTCGTCGGCGTGCAACGTCGCCCCCGGTGTCAAACCCGACAGACTCAGGAAGTGGGCTGAGCTAGCAACCCAACTCGGCAGCTACTAATGCTAAATGACCTTAGTAACACCAGGCACCGCGCAGGGGTAGATCCCATCAGGACCGGGCTTGACCGGCGGCTCAGTGTCCCAGGTCAAGTGCTCCGGCCCCAGACGCTGCTGGGAGTTAATGGCCTCGTTCCAGGTGATGATCTGGCCGGAGTAGGTCGCCATCCGCCCCATGATCGCCGTCATTGTAGCGTGCGCGTCGTAGGGCGCCTCGTTGTATGGTTCGCCACGAACAATTGAAGTGAACAAGTCATCGTGCTCGACCTGATACCCGTCCCAGCCTTTGCCCCAGACCTTCGGCGGCTGACCTTTGATGTAGATGGCGCAGTCCCGGGCGTTTTTCATATCGGCATGGCCTTTAGTCCCGTAGGCATGGACCGTATAACCACTGTTCCAACAGCCAGGCATATGACGGCAGAAGCTCGAGAGCCGAGAGCCATCGGGATAAAGATACTCGTTGGCATGATGGTCGAATATCTCGCCGTAGTCCTTGCCGATCCGAACCTGGCGGCCACCCATCCCGTGGCACTCGATCGGGTGTATGTCGCCTTTGAGCCAGTTGACTAAGTGCAATGTGTATTGGTGTTGCTCGACAATGTGATCACCGGAGAGCCAGTTGAAATAGTACCAGTTACGGAGCTGGTACTCCAATTCAGTTTGATCGGTCATTCGGGGACGGACCCAAACACCCCCCGTGCAATATAGCGCCCGCATGTGCGCCACGTCGCCGGTCGCCCCGTCCTGGATCATCTTCACACACTCGATGTGATTGATTTCGTGGCGAAAGGTAAAGCCCACTGCCACGGACAGCTTCTTCTTGTCAGCTTCCTTACTGGTTGCCATGATACTCCGCACGCCGGGCGCGTCGACGGCCACTGGCTTTTCCATGAAGACGTGCTTGCCGGCCTTGACAGCGGCCTCAAATTGCACCGGACGGAAACCGGGCGGCGTGACCAACAGCACTGCATCCACGCCGCAGTCGATCGCCTTCTGGTAGGCGTCTAGGCCGACGAACGTCCGCTGCTCGGGAACGTCGACCTTCCACGTGTCGTCGACGCGTTTCCTGATTCTCTGAAGACTAAAGTCCAACCGATCCCGGAACGCGTCGGCCATAGCCACAAGGCGGACGTTGGCGCTCTTGGTGCTCAAGGCCTGGACGGCCGCCCCGGTCCCGCGCCCTCCGCAGCCGATCAACGCGATCCTGACCGCATCGTCGCCGCCGATGTGGGCTCCACGGACAACGCCAAGATTGCCGGCAACCAACCCGGACGTCACTGCGACACTTGATCCAAGGACGAACTGACGCCGAGAGACTTTGTTGCTATCGTTTCTGTTGGAATTCTGACTCATTCTTACTACTCCTTCCATCGGTGCCCTCGTCCGAGGCGGAGCACACCGACAAGCTGGGATTTCCCATTTAAGAACTTTACAAACATAATTTTCTCCGTACGACATCAATAATCCTACCATATACACCTTGAGCGGCCAAGAATTCTCTTTTCCGGGGCAGTTTATGGTTGGTTCTAGAACGCTCTGACAGTCATCGGCACCATGAACATTTCCATTGTGAAGAAGGGCTCTCTCTATATCGCCGAACTGATTAAAGACAAACAACGGATCATAACAAGTGTAGCCGAAGTGACCGTTATTGTGCTATGTCTCAATAATCTGCACGAACTGCGCTGGCATTCGGCAAGTTCCAGATAGGTGTTTGGCAACGTTTTTATGACGATTGACGATGACATAGGTAGACTCACGATGTCTGTAATAACGCATCGTGAAGTCGAAGGGCTGTTCAGATGAGCAACGAAACGTGGTTGATAGGTCGTGAGATGGATGCCTCAAAGAAATTTTTTGTGGTAAGCTCTTCGACGATATTAGGTGGTTTGTTTCCGAGATCGCTCTCTGACTGCTCAATAATCCGGCCATATTTCATAGCCGTCGGGATTTCTGAGGCATTTCCTGCATCGACTTCTAATTTCCTTCGCGATTTCCACAGCTTCAGGACGATTGACACAACAATAGCCTGCCTCCTGAAATAAGTGCCTGGTCATACTATGAAACCTTCTCACAAAGCTATTCCATGACCCAGTCAAGACCGTCACTCAGGTCCAGCTGGTTACACAATGCGCCGTGCACGACGTAAACACCCAAACTTGCGCAGCAACTATTAGCCCAGTAGACCAGATAATACTCATGTAGATGGTCGGTATTACGCAAGATATTCCACCTCTTAAGTGGCGACATTGAATCCTTCGCGTGCGCGCGCGCGTTAAAGCGTCTAAGAACTACCATCACCGCTTTACAATAATCCAGATTTGTGTCCCCAAGTTTTCTTAGGTTTTCTTAGGTTTTCTTAGGTTTTTTAGCCCATGCACGTTCCATGGAAGTCTGGATTCTTGGCGTAATTGCGTCTCTTTGTAGAGGGATGAATCCGTATGCCCTTCCGCGCGGGCCTGTGATATAAGAAAAAACCTTAGCATTTCTTAACCTCTCTCGCACGCGCGAATAGTAATGTTAGAGAACTCATTCTTAACAAACATTCATAACCAGATACTTTCGCAGTGGTATGTTTTGCTGGCTCGACTAAAATACAGGGGACTGCCAGCCCACGTGCCGCAAAAAGCAGTAGAACTCATAATTCTCTCTTATCGTCTGCGTAGCTATGCCCTGTCCAATTTTCCTATCTGCCTTGTTGTTCTTCTTCCCATCGGCTCTTTCCGCCTTTTTAAGTGGCAACATCTGCCGTCTTAACCGTATCCCCTGTATTCCCAGAATCTGCGTTTTTTTCGCCGTCGTCTGGCCCACTCAAAGACCCACGAAGGACAGCGTCTAACATGAATTCCGTACTGCCTGCACCATCGCTGTAACGTCCTGCGCGGTATTTCCAAAATCCTTGACGTCGCTCTCATGCCGTATTCACCAATCAACTCAAAGGCGAAACGTTTTTGTTGCTCTGAATAGTGTCCTCGATTCCCAAGCGACAAAAATAAGTCTCTTTTTTCCTTATAGATTTGCTTGTGCATGAGGCGCATCAGTTCTTTTGTGAGTGCTCCCCCCATCTACGTCTCCTCCCCTTTGTGTGCAGTTATCAAAGCATTGATTGCCGCCTTAATATGCTTCGGCAGGTCGGGCCATGCTTCGATCACTGCGGCCAAGTCTGTTTCCTCTGCTCTTGGCTTGTCGCTCCGCTTGTCGTTGTGCTTGTCGGAACAGGTTACTTTCTTTGTGCTGCTCTTGTCATCGACTGGCATTCCGGCAGGCTTATTTGGGGATGTTGAATCGTCTGTCCCGCTTACTGTAACCTCTTGGGTTCTGTTAGGCTTAGACACTTCTTGTCTTTTATTGTCATCAGTTGAACGGAGAGGGGGGGATTCGAACCCCCGGTGCGGGTGTTTACCCACACGACGGTTTAGCAAACCGTTGCCTTAAGCCGCTCGGCCACCTCTCCAAGTTATTGCAGAACAATCATTTATGATACAATCGAGTTTCACAACAGACTCAGAGCACTCAGCTCCTGCTTACCCTATACTTGATGGGCGGAAATTGCAACAAAATAAGCGGACAAATTCTGCAATTATGACGCGCACAGGAAGACAGAGAACGAACGCTGCCCTGAACAGGTCCCCTTCTGCAAGCCTAAGGCGTGTGGAAAATCACTGCTCATCATCTTCACTCCCTACTCCTTTCGACCTTACTTGGCACGTGTTCATCATATTGCACTTCCTACATGCAAGTGCTGCTCTTGATTTTCACGGCTTTCGCTGTACGGAAGGATTGTTAAGACTTTATTAGATGTTGGCCAATATCGCGCTAATTTCAGCGAAAATCATCGTATCGGCTGTCTACCCAATAGATGGAAACCGCAAGGAATATAGTCCTTTCGGCCATAACCACATGCAACACTCTTGTGTTTTACGTGGCAGTTGGTATCCTTGCTGCGATTATAACACAAAGTCGTGCCGGCGCTCCACGAACTCATAGTCACTGAAAGCGAATGGATATTACTCAACAATATCTCGACATCCGAATGATTCGAGAGAATCTCGATGATATCCCCGACTATGGTTTGCCCGCCGGGTACTCCATTCGATGGTATCAGCCCGGCGATGAGACATACTGGCGCAGAATTCACTTATTAGCGGACAAATACACGAATGTGACGCCGGATCTTTTCGAGAAAGAATTTGGAACTAATACCGAGATGCTCGCCAAACGCCAGTGTTTTCTCCTTGACAGTAAGGGTTCTCCGATCGGTACCGCCTCCGCGTGGTTTGGTCGTCACAGCGAACAATCCCTTGGCAGAATTCACTGGGTAGCAATACTGCCATCAGAGCAAGGCAAGGGTCTGGCGAAACCACTGCTCACAACTGCGTGCAACAGGCTGAAGGATCTGGGGCACAGCAGAGCGCACCTGACAACTCAAACAGTCAGAGTAGCTGCCATCAACCTCTACCTCAAATTCGGATTCGTTCCAGCAATCGTCTCTGAGCGGGCTAGATACATATGGCGACGACTTCAGAAGCACTTGAAGTACCCCGCTCATGTGTAGAGCTTCAAGCCCATCGAAAGCTATACAAATAAAAACACGCCGGGCGATCACTCCGGCCCGGCGCGTGACATGGACAATGGCCTTATTTGCGGGTTAACGAAAAAATCATCGCATCGCCGCCTGATTCCAGGGAATAAGGGCGGCTCATTGAGCCCGGCTCGCTTGCCGCCAAGGTCAGCTTGTTTCCTTGGAGCTTATAAATGCTCAGCGAGGTTTCACCCTCGTACTCCGGTAGCGAACACTTATTGATCTTAAAGTCTGCCTGCTTCGGATTCGTTTTGGTGTTCAGCGTCACGGTGCCCCCATAGAATTCGGACTCCGGCCCCTTGACCTCCACCTTACCCTCTGAGATCGTGAACGTCCATTCGCCGTAGCCTCCTCCGGCGGTCCCTATCCAGGTCCCATCAAGCTCGCCGCCCTTTTTGACCGTGTCCGCTTTCTGGCGTTTGAACGTAATCTCACCGCTGGCCTGAGAGGCACGGTAGCCACCCGATTCGACGGGATACTGCTTGACCTTAAAACTGTTGTTATCGACCTTGATAAAAACCATATCCATCGTCTGCGTTGTCCCATCGGGCTCTGTCCGCTCATTTCTGTTGACCGCCCCTTCATAGTCTTCCCCCCAGGTCCCTTTCCACGTACCGCCCATATTGTCGGCGCCGATCTGGACAATCTCTTCGCGGGATGCTATAAACATAATCAAGCCATGATACTTGAAATCGCCCATCTTGAGGTTTATGCACATGGCGTTCTTGTCCAGTATCCATTCATATTCCAGATCGACTTGCGAGCCATCGTCGCCGGTAGCCGCCCATTTGCCAATCATCCAATCATAGCCGTACTGGGCGACAAGGTCTCCAAGCTTCTCCTGCGCGCCGGCAGGGACCGCAGAAACGACCAAAAGCGCCGCAATAACCAAAGATATGCTTCTCACTCTCATTCTTCTTCTCCTTTCTTTCATTTCGGTTTCAGGCATCAAAGGCCCATATTCGTCACAAATCAATCGGTCTGGAACAATACCCGATTCCGAACATTATGGCAAGTCACAGTTTTAAAAGGTACCGGAAAGGATCTGCTGATTGACCGGATGAGGGAGATTTAGTATAAGAATCAGACAGTATAAAAGCCCACAATTGAGGATGTGAACGACATGAAACGATTAATTGTCTTTTTCGCCACACTTGCACTGTTGATCGCCGGTTGTTCGGATCAGTATTCAAGTCGCCAAAAATTTCACCTGTATCTCCTTGCAGGTCAGTCGAATATGGCCGGGCGGGGTAGGGTGGAGGAACAGGACATGCAATCCCACCCTCGGGTTTTTGCTCTGAATCAGGAGGGCCAATGGCAGCCGGCGGTTGAGCCGCTCCATTTCGACAAACCCAAAATAGTCGGCGTCGGACCCGGACTTGCTTTCGGGAAGGCTATGGCCGAGCATAAAAAGCGAGTGAGAATCGGGCTCATACCGTGTGCGGCGGGCGGTTCGCCTATATCTTCCTGGACCGAAGGGGGATACCATAACCAGACGAAAAGTCATCCGTATGACGACGCCCTCAAACGGGCCAGGATCGCCATGCAGAGCGGGGTGATCAAAGGGATCATCTGGCATCAGGGTGAGTCGGACAGCAAGCCGGAACAAGCAAAAGTACATCAGGCAAAGCTGGAGGAATTGATCGATAAGTTCCGTCGAGAATTGGGTGACGACAACCTGCCGTTCGTCGTCGGTAAATTAGGGGAATTCTACGTCGCCCGAAATCCAAATGCGAAAACAATCAACGAGATTCTGGAAAGAATACCGCTCACGGTTACAAATACGGCCTGCGCCGATTCCGCCGGACTAACACCGAAAAGCGACCTCGTGCACTTCGATGCGAAATCGGAAAGAGCACTGGGCAGGCGATATGCCGAATGGATGATAAAGCTCGAACAGGGAGACTGAACATGAGAACCAACACGACTCGACGTGAATTCACAAAGACCATGCTCGGGGGCCTTGCTGCCGCGGCGCTGTGTCCCCATCGCTTCCTGCAGGCGGCGCCTGCGCGCAAGAAACCGCTCAATTTTGTGTTCTTCCTGATCGACGACTTCGGATGGATGGACATCGGCGCTAACAATCCTCACTGCTTCTACGAGACGCCGAATATCGACCGCCTGGCGCGTTCCGGCATGAACTTCACCAATGGCTACGCCGCCAATCCGGTCTGCAGCCCGACGCGCTTCAGCATCATGACGGGCAAGTATCCCTCCCGCTTCGACGCGACCAACTGGTTTACCGGCAAGCGTGCAGGGCGTTTCAATGGCGCCCCGCTCAACGACTGGATGCCTCTGGCAGAAGTCACGCTGGGCGAGGCCCTGAAAGAGCACGGCTACAAAACGGCATTCGTCGGCAAATGGCATCTCGGCCCCGAAGAGAAATATTGGCCCGAAAACCAGGGATTCGACGTCAACATCGGCGGCTGGAAGATGGGTTATCCTCGCGGCGGCTATTTCGCTCCCTTCGAGAATCCGCGGCTGGGCGATTACCCAAAAGGCTCGCACCTTCCCAAGGTCCTGACCGACGAATCGCTGAGACTGCTGGATCGATATCAAGACGATCCCTTCCTGCTCTATCTGGCCTTCTATTCGGTTCATACGCCGCTCCAGGGCCGCGAGGACCTGATCGCCAAATATAAGGCCAAGCGGCAGAAAATTCTGGACGCCGACGAGCGAGAGTTCGCTCCCGAAGAACAGGTCTGGCCCGTGAAGGAGCTGCGCCAGGTACGCATTCGCCAATGTCACGCCGTGTACGGCGCGATGGTTGAGGCGATGGACGAGCAAATCGGGCGCGTGCTGGACAAGTTAGAAGAACTGGACATTGCCGACAACACAGCGATTCTGTTCATGTCCGACAACGGCGGACTCTCAACCAGTGAAGGCTCGCCAACCTCGAATCTGCCGCTACGCGGCGGCAAAGGCTGGGTGTACGAAGGCGGCATTCGCGAGCCTTTCCTGATCCGCTGGCCCGGCGTGGCCGAGCCCGGCTCGCATTGTGACGTGCCCGTCATCAGCACCGACTTCTATCCGACGATCCTGGATATGGCCGGCTTGCCTTTGAAAAACGATCAGCATCTGGACGGCGTGTCACTGGTGCCGCTGCTCAAAGGCGGAACAAAGCTTGACCGGGACGCCCTCTACTGGCACTACCCGCACTATGCCAACCAGGGCGGCTTCCCGGGAGGCGCGATTC
>Ga0209427_10007073_pt1 | contig 12730 bp, 11 predicted proteins | sample DeeMarSWOR136_30_FD_187465 | JGI IMG/M metagenome (GOLD analysis project Ga0209427, IMG submission 187465) | Marine sediment microbial communities from White Oak River estuary, North Carolina - WOR-1-36_30 (SPAdes) (version 2) | ecosystem: Environmental > Aquatic > Marine > Intertidal zone >... | reverse complement strand
ATTCATAAAAAACTCTACGTAATCGATTCAATGCAATAGCAGCAGCATCCAAACTTTCCCATGTGAAGCTTAGGTTGCTTCGATAATGAGCTGTTAGACATAGGTATCTATAGTCCAACGGATCATAGTGGCGATCAATCAAAGTTTGTAAACGAATAAATCCGCCTGCGGATTTAGCCATCTTGGTTTCATCGAGTTGCAAAAAATAGCCGTGCATCCAAAAATTCGCCAGACGAGTGCCGTGGCAGGCTTCGGTTTGAGCAATTTCATTGGGATGATGTACTGAAATATGGTCTTCTCCGCCGCAATGAATATCGAAAAACGGACCTAAATATTTAGCCGACATAGCAGAACACTCAATATGCCAGCCCGGGAAACCTACACCCCATGGACTTTCCCATTCCATCTGACGCTTCTGATTTTCGGGGCTAAATTTCCATAACGCAAAGTCTGTTGAATTGCGTTTTTCACCCATATCAATGCGTGTTCCAGCTTGTAAGCCCTCGACATCCAATCGAGCTAAGTAGCCATAATTTTTTAACTTTGATGTATCAAAGTAAATACCATCTGACGTATGATATGTATAACCTCTCTCTTCAATGCATTTTATGGTATCAATCTGGTCAGAAATATGGTCAGTGGCTTTACACCAAATCTTTGGTTCGAGAATATTCAGGTGATGCATATCGTTTTTAAATGCTTTCGTATAAATCTCAGCAATCTCCCAGGCTGACTTTCCAGAACGTCTGGATCCTTTTTCCATTTTATCTTCACCAGTATCAGCATCAGAAACAAGGTGACCTACATCAGTAATGTTCATCACGTGTTTAACAGTATAACCATTAAATTCAAGAACCCGACGCAATATGTCTTCAAAAATATACGTGCGCAGATTACCAATGTGTGCGTAGTCGTAAACAGTAGGACCACATGCGTAAAGCCCAACCTCTTGTGAGTTTAACGGTTGAAATTCCCGCACGGTACGAGAGTAGGTATCGTATAGTTTTAATGTCATATTACAACCTTATCAAATTCTTTTTTCAATATTTTTCGTTTAACAATTTTATTATATTTTCTAAATCCAAGCTCACCAAACTTCTTACCTGCTTCCTGATTGGTTAAGTTTATAGCAGTCAGGATTTCCTGCTTATCTTCTTCAGCAAGTTTTTGACAGATTGTGTGAAAAATATTTTTTACTTTAGAATTAGTAATAGCGCTGTAATCATAGAGAAAGACTTGATTATTTTTCAATATTATTGATTCGTTAATATCACCTAAAAATATTTCGTTATAAGCAAACCAGAAATAATATAGAATTTCATTGTTGTTTGAGACGATAAGGCACCTATCATTTTTATCAAACCTTTGGGATATTTGCTTTAAATTAATGGACTTCATTGCAACTGCAAGCTGATCTTGATCATCAGATTGTGCAAACTTATAATTAAGATTATTTGATTTTGTATTGTTTTCCTTATCAGAAGAAATGGTTAATTTAAATAAGTCAATTTCGACTTTGTGATATATAAATGTTTTTACGCTGAGGATCATACCTTTTATATATTTGAAAAATCCCTCATTTTTTATCTTGTCATTCAATATTATAGGCCATTTAAAGACAGGTATCAAATATTTATAAAAAAAGTAACGCCTGCAACGAGGTAAAAATCTAAATTTAAAAATGAAATAAATTAAGTTCATTAATCTTCGATTACCAAGATATAATTTGATTTGTTTATGAGAAAGGTCAGTCCATTCCTTTTTAAATTGCTCTTCGCCTCTGCCGATTTCAAATTCAATGATATCACCTTGATCGTACATGCTTTGTATACTTTTGTAGAACAGAACTATTCCTGGGGAAAATGCATAATATGAAGGATCATACGTAGTTTTAATACCATAAAGGATATTATTCATTTTTATACTGTATAAATAGGCAATTGGCTTATCATTTAATAAAAGGGTATATAAAAAAAAGCTGTTTTCCTTTGAAAAAAATTCTGCAATCTTGTAATATAATTCAGGATTTTTTTCTCTGCCCTTCCATGTTCTTTCATAGAGATCTAAATATATTTTTAAGTGTGAGTTTATCTCCTCTAAATTAGTAATAATGTCTAATCTTAAATCTCCAAGTCGTTCCAATCGATTGAGTTTCCTTTTAAACTCTTTTTTCGTTTTTGATTTAAGTTTTGCCAAACATTCTTCCCATGTTTGTTCTATAGGTAGATACCAACTGTTGTATTTGAATTCTTCATGATAAGAAAGTCCATTTGATGAGCAAATGTTTCTCAATAATTCTGTGGTAATTGAATCAGCTCGCATTTCATCCAATTCAATAATATTCCACAGGCGAGATTTTTTCTTAAGATAATCTAAAATTAGAGTTATGGATTCCTCTTTTTTTGTAGTTAATATAAAATCTTGAAATGGCGTGTTGGCGTTTCTGATATAACATAGTTTATTTACAGAGATCCCTAAAAATTTCTTTCTTGAATTGAGAAATGGTGCAATACTAATAATCTCTCCATCGTCTTTTACAACAATAACATGTAATTCCTTATCACTGTCGAGACATTGCCAGGCTGTGGTAAACCACCCATAAGTAAGATAAGGAGCATAGGTATGACTTTTTCTAAGTAACTCATTCCAGATTTCCTTGATCGATTCAAGTTTGGTATATTCTGTTATTATTTCTATCATTAACATTTAAAAATCCTGTATGTTACATAAGTATACAATCGAAATAATAAACTAATCGACAATACCAGTTCAATACCATTAAGTTAACAAAATTCTGTATCAGCTCCGTGTCATTCCTACGGATGCAGGAATCTCCTGGCTTGAAGTAAAATTGCTTCTTAATATGATGAATTTGGAGATTCCTGAATTCCGCTTCGCTCCATCAGGAATGACATATTCACTTAATTTACTGACATTGAATACCAGCTAATGAACATAATGAAATGGCTGCTAATTGGGTTGTTTTCTTTGCCAAATTTAAATTTAGTGTTGCGATTACATCTCCAACAGAATCCTTGAAAGGATTATTAGAAGCCGGATATTCCTCAATCATCAACATTGCTGAATAGCCTTCTGCCCAGAAGGCACCCTCATCCCCTCAGTAACAACCCTTTTTGATAATTTTCTTTGTCGCAAAGCCATATAAATGCGCTAAATCATCTATTTCTTTTACCAGCCACGAATATTTAGGTCGTGTTACAAGATCAATATCCTCGTTGTCAGTTCCGTAGGCAATCATGTCCAGGTTTATGGCAGCTATGATTTGTTCTTTGTTCCTGTCGATACTCCTAACATAAGCAGTGCTTCCTTCCCAACCGTATTCTTCCCTCGAAAAAATAATGAACCTGATGCTTTTTTCGAACGAATGTTCTGCGAGTATTCTGGCAAGCTCTAAAACTGCTGCACAACCGGAAGCATTATCATCAGCTCCCGGCGCATATACAAGTCGTTTATCTGATTTAGAATCTAAATGTGCACAAACTATTACGACCTCTTTGGGATGTAGCTTCCCAGGAATTGTTGCAACCACATTCTTCCAATTGACACCCCAGAATTCATATTCATGGAAACCTGTAGTTGTAATGTAAGCCTTTAATCTTTCGGACAAATAGTCTGCAACCTCAAGCTGTTTTTGATAAGGAAATCTGGTTTCATAAGCAACCAGATCTGAAATCGTATGTTCTATTTCTACAGATGATACCTTCTCGGCAATCATTTCGATAGCTGCTTTTTTTTCTTGCCTTTTGGGCTCGGAACAAGCTACTAAGAACAAAATTAATAGTAAATTGTAAACAAGAAATCTTTGAAGTTGCTGCATAATTCTCCTATTGAATCGTTTTACTGGTGAAAATGGAGGCGGCACCTGGAGTCGAACCAGGGAATTAAGGTTTTGCAGACCTTAGCCTTACCACTTGGCTATGCCGCCAATCGTAATTTAAACTAGGATAAACAATAACAAAGCCTTACTCAACATTTGCATTATTAGTATCTTTGAACACTTCTATCATTCTGTCAAGATGATCAAAATTAATATCCTGGTGAATAGGCAAACCCAATACATGTTTCTTTAAAAACACAGCTTTTGGAAATTTATCCCAGGGTACTGCGTCATGAAAATATTGCCAATATTGATGAGTCTTAATACCCCTTTCTATAAATTTTTGGTAATAGTATTGTCTATCACTCACAACTATAGGGAAAAATAATGGGCAAACTCCCTCTGGTAGGGTATTGAAAACGACCTCAATATCTTGCATTTTGGGTAATTTCATTAAAAGATATTCATAGTTCTTTCGCCTTATTTCTTTTATTTTTTTATAGTTAATATTCCTTATAATCCTTTCAGAAATGGTTGACATCTTCCATTGTGCCAATTCTCTTTCGAATTCATAGTAATTAACATGAATGAGGGCTAATCCTTTATAGGATAGCAACTTTCTGAGTACTCTAAGTATTACTTTAAAGATTTCGTTCATCAAGGCAACACTTCTAACAACCATAGTTATAAACATCTCAAAAACGCTCGAATTCCCTTGTTGAGTTTTACCCTTTAAAAGCTCAACCGCCATAAAAAAAGTTGAAAGTGGACTAGATTTAATCTGCTTTTCCTTAAATTTAAAATTCTCATTGTTTATTACCAAAGCGCCCCCATTGGGAATGGGTAATGTTTTTCTTATACTAAAAACACTTATGTCGCCAAACGTTCCTACGTTTTTTGATTTGTATGTGGTCAGAAAAGCATGTGCACAATCTTCGATTAAAAAAAGCTTCTTTGTATTACAAATCTCTCTGATTTTGTCTATTGGTTGCGGAAAACCCAAATAATGCGTAACTAGGATTGCTGCAGTGCTCGTATCTATTTGTCTTACCATATCATCTATGTCTACTTCAAGGTTACTTTTAACTTCATAGTATTTAACTTGAATCTTCCTATCCAATAACGGATCTATCTCAGTTCCACAATTATAAGAAGGCATTAGGATATTTTTTTCGGAAGTAATTCCTAATACTTTAAGTCCTGCCCAAATTGCATATCGAGCACTAAAGAAAAAGTAACAATTTTTCGAATTCAAAGGATAGACATCAATGTCCGTTTTTCCTTTTTTTATGATTTCTTTTAGGCTAAAACATGGTGTTTGCCCGATTATCATTTTTCTCTTCCCAGAGATTCAATTGAGAGTATTGTAATCTATCAGCAAATTTTTTTAAAGTGACCAAACTAATTCTCATTTTTAAAAAACCTAAAGATTCCTCTTTTCAATAGATCAATTATAAAAGCGATGAACGGTAATGGATCGTCCATGGCTTTCAAGGCATAAGTACGTTTTCCACTATAGGAAGCAATCAATTCTTTTAGGCTGATGTCCTTGTTTTTTAGATAATTTCGAACAGAATTGTAATCTTCAGGTTCATTAATCCATTTTATCCCTTCATTAAATGAACTCAGAGGTTCGGGATTCTGTCCAAGAGCATCTAAATATGCAATGTATGGAATATCCATCCCAGCATTAATGCTACTGCCTTCTTGAGTATCAGTTCTTCCAATCGTCGGTTCTGTTATCTTAAAAACATTATCTTTATTAGAACGCTTAAATTCTACTGAACAGATACCGGTACATCCGGCTGTTTTTAATAGTCTTAGTGATTCATGAGCCACGTAAGGCACCCACTTGCTTTCTGCAAAAGCAGTTGATCCTGTTAAAATAGGAAACTGTCTGATTTTCTTCCCTGTAAAAACAGCCAATGGCTCATCATTTCTATTAATATATGTCAAACAATAAAAAACGTCGGCATCAGTACCTTCAATCCACTCTTGCACAATTAAAGATTTATTTGAAATATTATAATTCTTAAAAAAATTAAAATATTCATCCTTGGACTTAGCATACAAAATTTTATCAATGTTAGAAACATTTGTTTCCCAGTATCTATCTCGATATTCAGGTTTTATTATACATGGATAACTGATTGTATTACCTACCTTTTCAACACCTTCCTTATTATTAACGAAAAACGTTTGCGGAACATTAAAGCCATTTTTGAATGCAAATTCATAAAATAATTTTTTACTCATAAGCATTTCCACGGTTTTGGGGGGAGGTAGTACAAAATGATAATATTCTTTAAGTTCATTTTCGTATTTTGATACCGTTAATACACTGAAGTCAGATGTACAAAAAAGTGTCCCTTTCTGTTTGAGGGAATTGCCGATTTCTTTTAATTTCTTAACTAGTGGTTCTCCATTTAATTTCTCACAGTAGACAACTCTGCAATATCTACTTTTTGCAGCGTATTCAGAGAGATCAGAACTAATGGCAATTACATCAATTGATTTTCTACCCAAGCTTCTAATGATACTTAGAGCATTAATACTTAATCCTATTACAACGGCAGTTGAATTATTCTTATTATTCTTTGCCATTAAAATTTTTTCTGCAATTTAAGAGGTGGAATGAAAGAACTGTCCAATTCAATTTTAAAAACTAAATGATCATTCTCAGAAAGAACTGGTCGATATTTTATTCTATTTTTTCCAACCAGGCTTCTTTCCAGAAAAAAAAACACGTTCTATCACATTCTTTATATGGCCCATATCCGTGACAGAAAACGCCATCCAGGATCACAATCTCATGAGACTTTTTCATTTTCCAGGGAAGCGCATCAAATACCTTATTTACCCGTTTAAGCACACGATACGTTCCCCCACAATATTGCGCCATTTCATCTATGAATACCATTCCACCCTGATATCTCCCATCTTCATCAAGGGTAGCCTGAATTTCTTCTAATGATCGCACTCTTACCATGTCCCCTGGTTTAAGAGGTGTAGAAGACTTTTTTGGGGAAACATTTATCTTTGAACTGGTACTTGCTTTTCTTAACATCAGTAACTCTCCTAATTTCTCCAGAAAGCTAAAACATATTGTTTGGGCTATTTACATTTATCCTCTACTTGCAATGAACTTGATAAAATATTATAAATATTTTATCCTATCTTCTCCAACCATTGATCTTTCCAGAAAAAAAAGCAAGTTCGATCACAATCTATTTCTGGACCATAACCGTGGCATAACACCCCCTCTAAAAGAACTACGTCACGGCACTTTTGCATTTTTTTATCACGGTGCATAAACACCTTATCGACACGTTTGAATACCTTATATGTCTTCCCACAATAGCGTACCATTTCATCTATGAATAGCATACCTTTATAAAAACCCTTTTTATCAAGCGTGCGCTGTATTTCATAAAAAGGTCGTACCCTTACTATATCCCCAGGTTTAAGAGTCGTTGAAGAATTTCCAGCAGGAACATCTTTATTTGAATTACGACTATCATTTTTAAAAGTCAATGGTTTTCGTAATCTCTCCTTTAAACGGAATAAAGCCAATTTCAATATTCTACATCTTATCCTAAAAGATCTCCATACTCTCGCTATAAATGACATTGTGAATTCACTCGACTCGTCACAGACTTCCTGTAAATGACACTTTTGTATATTACTTTGCATTTCTTTATTCTTTCGTTATTATTTGCTATATTTGAATTAACAAGTCTATTACATTAGGATTTATTTGTTGTTTTCGATTTTTTATATTCTTCTTCATACAATTGATGCATCTTCTCACCAATACTTTCCCAACTATAATGTTTTTCAATCACTTCACTTCCATTTTTTCCCATGATTTTTGCTTCTTCAGGGTGTCGCAATAAGTAAACCGTTTTTTGAGCAAATTCTTGAGATGTATCTGCAATCATGATATCTTTATCTGGTTTGGCGTTGATCCCTTCCGCTCCAATAGAAGTAGTAACCACAGCTTTTCCAAGCGCCATTGCATTAAGAACCTTTATTTTGGTTCCACTGCCAATTCTTAGTGGAGCAATAAAAACAGAGGCTTGGTGAACATAAGGTCTAATATCATCCACAAATCCATACGCTTTTATGCGAGAATTTTCTAGTACCCTCTGCTTTAATTTTTTCGTTGCCCCCCAACCTACAAAATCAACTTCTACCTCTGGTATCTTTATCATTACCAATGGTAATATTTCATCCAAGAAATAGTCAACCGCATCTGAATTGTAAGGACCGCCCATACCACCAACCCATACTAAGCGGTTTTGCGCCACAGGTACATCTTCATTAGGTTTAAAATATTCAATATCAACTCCGTTGGGAATTACTGCGAAATTATCAGTTTTACACAGTTCTCTTAAAACCTTTTCATCATTAGGAGAAACGGTAATGCATTTATCACACCTTGAGCACATTTTCTTTTCATAATTTCTTAATTTAAGATACTGATAAGCAAGAAATATCTTAATAATAGTTTTTTTCTCAATCTTCATCCATCGATACAGACGCAGGGATTCAACATTATGATTCGTCAATATCCTCGGCACTGAATTTAAATTAGAGTAATAGGTAGCCATTGGTAACATATCAAGATGTACGAGATCAATTTCAACTTCCGAAAAAATCTCTTTAATCCGTTTGCTTGCAGTTTTATTATAGTATTTGTAGTTTACGTAAGGATATGGCGAAAATAAATTCCTGAAGATTTTAAGCCAAAATCTAAGGCTAAAATCATTCTCTTGAATAAAATAAACATCAAAACTTTCACATATTCTCTGGAATTCTTTTTTAAATTCAAGTTCATCTTTATCTTTAGCAAAGCCAAGAAAAAATATTTTATGCTTTTCTGATAACAATTTCAATATATTATAAGTTCTTAAATAATGTCCTCCAATGGGAGGGTAAGGAATCTCTGGAGATAATACTAATATATTCATGATAAATTACTAATTATTAAATAAGTTAATAAAGAATTTCTATGTAATCGAGATTCTTAGAGGATTCAGCGATGCTAATGGGATACATGTTAAATTAGTACGCCCGGAAGGACTTGAACCTCCAACCTTCTGATTAAGAGTCAGATGCTCTAACCAATTGAGCTACGGGCGAATTTAACAAAATTGTTTATTAGTGATTACACGGCTTTTGTAAGCAAACAGAGATTAATTTAGCTCCCAATACAACAGTCCATAACCTTAAATCCTGCCGTTACACGATTCTAAATAAAATTCTCAATATCTTCAAATATATTGTTATATATCATGTTCTCGCCTTTATTCTAAAAAGTATTAAATTTTTTTTAACGATGCTTCATTCAACAACAAAAAGCAAGAGCAATCACCTCTCTCTTTTAAGAACATATCATTACCTTTACACATTACTCCGCCAAGAATAACCATACTCTTGATATTTCTCTTTATCTAAAGGCATCAATTTGAGAACTCTCAGTTGTGTAAATTTATTACACTGTTTCCCAAACAACAAGCAATAGCTAAAACAGCCTTGGTGTTCCGTTCTAAAAAAGGTAAATCGAGCGTCTCTAATGTATCAGTACTTGTATCCCAATTTGGATTTTGAAGAGGAAAGTCTTCAATTAAGAAAATAGTATCAAGTCCTTCAGTCCAGAAGGATCCCTCATCACCTCACGTGCAATGCTTATCAATCTTTAAATCAACAGAAGTAATATTATATGCTTGCAAAATTTCAGTTGCCGTAACCGCCAACCACTTATATCGAGGTATCGTCGCAATGTCTAGATTCCTATTTGCGTTACAGTAACCGATCATATCAACAATAATTCCTCCCAGATAATGCCCAGATAATCCTTTCAAATATTTTACATAGTTTGCACTGCCATGAAGACCTTGTTCTTCATTTGAGAAAAAAACGATTCGGATCGTATTAGACATATCATAATTCTTTATAATTCTCACAAGTTCAAGTAATGCAGCTACGCCACTTCCATTATCATCCGCTCCAGGTGCTAATTTTTCGGGATTCTCAGAAATTGAATCAAAATGTGCACCTAATACAAAGTATTTGTCTGGATTTTTATTCCCGGCTAACACAACTTCAACATTGTTATAAGTTTTATTTTTCCAACGATAACTCTGATATCTTACATCAAGATTTTGCTCTTTTAACAAATTATAAATATAATCAGCAACTTCAATTTGCTTTTCATGAGTATACCTTGTATCGAAATCTTGGAGAGCTTTGATCCTGATTTTCAAACTATCTTTTGACACCTTGTTAATTATGTGATCTATTTCACTATCCTTCCATAATATAACTGAGTTATTTCTTGCTACCTTATGTCTACAATTGACTATTATGGTTATCAAAAAACAATACAAAAATATTATACAAAATTTTTTCATCTCATGTTCTCCAAATGAACTAACTCCGGTTACTTTTTTAAATCACCCTTCTAAGTAACTTATAAGGACACATTCTGTATTCAATAAGAAATTATATTAAGCTGATGCTGAAATATCTTTCAGCCCGATCCGCTAAAACTGTCACGATATTTTTCTCAAATGTCTTTGCCAGTTCTCTGGCAGCCCAGATTTTTACTCCGGATGAAGTATCAACTAATAAGCCTTCCTCTTTTGCTAATAATCTTGTAGTAGCGATGGTATCCTCATTAGTAACAGTAATTACTTCATCAATTAAAAATTCATCGAGTATCGCAGGGATAAAACCATCTCCAATACCTTTAATTTGATGTAATCCTGGTTCATGTCCCAAGAAGGCGGAACAATTTTCAGGTTCAACAGCTACTATTTTAATATTAGAGGCGGCAACTGGAATCGAACCAGTGATTACGGATTTGCAGACCGTTGCCTTACCACTTGGCTATGCCGCCAATTTTTTCTTTTATCTTCGACTAAAAATAATGCTTGAACAAAAATGGGCCTATTGATAAATTAGTACGCCCGGAAGGATTTGAACCTCCGACCTTCTGATTAAGAGTCAGATGCTCTGACCAATTGAGCTACGGGCGAATAAATCCAATTCCTTTTAAAAGTAATATTTCTTTTACAATTAGTAACTTTATCTACTTATTTACAAACTGTCGCTATTTATCATTACATGAATACAACTATGAAACCAATATCCGTAAAAGCTTGAGCCTCATATACTCTGATTAACCTTCAGACATTCTAAATAAATAAATTTGTACTATTCTTTACACTTGCTTTATACTAAAGGCAAAGTGGTTTTTGGATTTAAATATATATCATGCCTGTGAATATAGGCATCTCCTGACACTTTGTAATCAATTAGATTCCTGAATTCACAGGAATGACACCAGAGCCATTTCAAGATCCGAAAACAATTTCCTTTAAAGACTAGTAATATTACACTTACATACAAAATTCTTTAAACTTATTTTTACATATTATTGCTTCTAAGTATTTAAAAGCATCAAATTTTCTTCAGCCATGTTTCTTTCCAGAAATAAAAACAGAATCGATCACAACCTTCTTTGCTATACATATCTTCTCCCTTACAAATTACTCCGTCGAGTAAAACGACATTTTTTATTTTCCTCATTTTCCACTCATGCTCATCAAAGATATAATTCACTTTTTTTATTACCTTTCTTGTAGTACCACAATATTGTTTCATAGCTGTCATAAAAACTAATCCTTTTGTTTCATAGTGTTTATCAAAAGTTTTTTTTATTTCTTCAAATGGAAGTATGAGAACCATGTCACCTTCTTTGAGTTTATGATTTTGATTATTTTTGAGTTGTTGATCAGCACGAACTGAATTATGATCTTCCTTCATGACTGTTTTATCCTTTCCCTTTATTCCAATTTTTTTGGTTCTTCGGTAGAAAGCCCTCCAAAGCCGTTTCTCTATTAATCCTAGCCTGTCAAAAATATTTAAATTCAATGCTGCTTTAGATAATGACTTAAGTTGACAATCCAATGAATTCATTTTTTTTCTTACTCCTTTTGGTTTTAATCTAATTATAAAATGCTAAATCATTCCTCACGCCATGTCCTTTTCTGCCTTGAGTACACAATTGATAAGGAAATCCAGATGCTTTATTTCCATATCCTGGTGAATCTGAAGGACAAAGCAGTTTTTTTTCAACCATTCACTCTCAGGAAATTGCTTCCATGGAACTGACGGGTGAAAATGTGACCACCAGCGGAAAATATATGGAGAATACTTTTCCATTATCCATCCAAAGTTTAGATGATCTTCCTTTGGAACCAACGGAAATTTCAGAGGACAGGTTCCCTCAGGCAACTCATTGTGTAAAGGCTGCAATCGCTTTAAGTTGCTCAGCGCATCCTGCACATACAGATAATTCCTTCGACGCTTTTCTTTTATTTCTTGAAATTTTTCAATCTTTGATAAAATGCGCAAAGAATTTTTTGATAATGCCCAATCCAAAACTTGTGAATCGAAATCAAAAGATTCATCATCTATTGTATATGTTTTTTTGGTAATATGTTTTCTTAGGATAGCCTGTCCCACCGACAAGCCAGCCTTTACGCGCTGTAAAATACTAAAACTAAGCTTAGTAATTTTGTCTGCTTCTAAAAAGAGGTGTTCGATAAAAAGTTTTACCGTTTTTATATACACTGACATTGATTTCGGTTGAGTATTGGGTGGCACAACAGGAATGTCCAGATTGTTTAATACCAGACAGCCCCCATCCGGAATAGGCAAGATTTTCCACAGGCTGAAAATTGCTAAATCCCCCCAACTACCTAGATATTTGTCTCTAATTGTACTTAAGAAGCTATGTGCACAATCTTCAAGTAAATAGACACTTTTCTTTCTGCAGAGATCGAGTACAGCCTCCACATTATTTGCAAATCCAAAATAATG
>Ga0209427_10007072_pt1 | contig 12730 bp, 11 predicted proteins | sample DeeMarSWOR136_30_FD_187465 | JGI IMG/M metagenome (GOLD analysis project Ga0209427, IMG submission 187465) | Marine sediment microbial communities from White Oak River estuary, North Carolina - WOR-1-36_30 (SPAdes) (version 2) | ecosystem: Environmental > Aquatic > Marine > Intertidal zone >... | reverse complement strand
ACTATGGATAGTCTTGAGATCTGCTATATGTCGGCGGTAGAAATGGCGGAGGCAATAAAGTCCAGAAAACTCTCTCCTGTGGAAGTAATGGATGCCTTCTTGTCTCGCATTGAGCGTTTAAACCCAAAGATCAATGCTTACTGCACTCTGCTCGCTGAGAGCGCCAGAACGCAGGCTACCGAGGCGGAAAAAATAGTAATGAAGGGCGAGGAACTCGGACCTCTTCATGGTGTTCCCTTCTCGATCAAGGACCTGACGTTTACCAAGGGCATTCGTACCACCTTTGGTTCCAGGATATATGAGAACTTCATTCCAGATAAAGATGCCATCGTTGTTGAAAGACTGAGGGCAGCCGGAGCGATTATGCTTGGTAAGACTAATACACCGGAGTTCGGCTTCATGGGTGTAACCGATAACCTGATTTTCGGTCCGACTCATAATCCGTGGAATCTGCAGCGTCACGCAGGTGGCTCCAGCGGAGGGGCGGCTGCTGCCGTGGCCGCCGGTATGGGACCGCTGGCTCAGGGTAGTGATGGAGGTGGTTCAATACGTATTCCCAGCAGTTTCTGTGGTGTATTCGGTATCAAGCCGTCTTTTGGACGTGTGCCTCGTGGTCCTGGGTTCCTTGACTGGATGACACTTTCACATTTCGGGCCAATCACAAGGACCGTCCGCGACGCAGCTCTGGCTATGGAGGTCATGGCTGGTAGAGATGATAGAGACCGTCATTCTCTGCCGGGTACAAACCTTCGTTACCTTTCATATCTAGAAGGTGACCTGAAAGGATTGAGGGTTGCTTGGAGCCCGGACTTGGGATATGCTGTTGTCGACCCTCAGGTATTGGCAGCAAATTCTGCGGCGGTAAGTATCTTTGAGACCCTGGGTTGCAAAGTGGATGCCGCCACTCCGGATGTCGAAAATCCCGGGAGAACCTTTGCCTTTACCTGGGCGGTGAAATTTGCCTCGTCATACTCGGACAAACTGGATGAGTGGCGCGACCAGATGAATCCAACCCTAGTTGATATTATTGAGCGGGGGAAAGACAGAACGGCTCTTGAATACGCTAGGTCAGCTCTCGAACGGGAAGAATATTGCGATAAGATGCTGGCTTTCTTTGAAGACTATGACCTGCTGCTTACACCATCGACTGCTGTACCGGCTTTTGATATAGATAAGTTTGAAGTAACCGAGATTGGTGGAATTAAGGGTTCACCGACGCTTGAATGGACACCGTTTACTTATCCATTCAACTTGACCGGACAGCCGGCGGCTTCAGTCCCCTGCGGGTGGACAGATGATGGTTTACCTGTCGGTCTCCAGATTGTTGGCCGGCGTTTTGAAGACCTGACGGTGCTTAGAGCCGCTGCCGCATTTGAGCAAGCATCACCTTGGGCCGATAGGCGACCCCCGCTGGACTAGAAGACAGGAGTGCTCGCAGGCTATGTAGTAGCTTTATTTTGCTTTAGCTTGTCCACCAGCCAGCCTTTGAGAAGGTCGTGCAGCTCGTTTTTGCATTCTCTAAGGAAGTGACCGGAACCCTTATATATTACCAGCTCCTTCGGCTCTTTAGCCCAGTCGTATATATTATATGAGCACTGTACCGGAAGGTTCTGGTCTCTGTCCCCATGAATTAGTAGAAGTGGTATTGGCGATAGCTTGCCCACCTCACGTGCTCCAAAGGTTTGACTGGAAAGTCCCACCACTGCCTTCACCGGCGGACTCATCGTGCCGGCCATGATGGCCACCGCCCCGCCAAAGGAGTGCCCTGCCAGAGCAACCCGGTTTACACCATTCTGCTCTAAAAATCGAATTGCCAGCAACACATCAAGAACACAATCGTCAAACTCACCCGGGAAGCGGTAGTGTAGGCGAAGTGAGTTTATACCTTCGCTGGTGAGTTCGTGACTCAGCACTGTGAATATACCAAATGAAGGTCCGTCGAACCCGCCGAGGGCACCGGATAGCCAGATCACCCCGCTGTTTCCTTCAGCAGGGTGAAATATTCCCTCCATGTTGCCATCTATGGTGCGCAGGATAACGCGACTCTGACCGCCGTCCAGAGGTTCACTCTGTACTCCGGTCAGTTCAAGTTTCGGGCTGTCATCAATCTCCAAAGAATTCTCCAAAATTGGATGTCAGGTATTGATAGGATTTCAGGCAGGCTTCTGCCGGATTCTTGTCCCACAGACTGTATAATTCGAGCGTTACACAGCCTTCATAGTTGACCTCTCTCAGGGTCTGGAAAATCGGTAAAAAGTCTATGTTTCCGTCACCGGGAATCAGGTGGAAGTGAACCCGGGTACCGTCTTCTTTCTCCGCTATATCCTCGATGTGGATATGCTGTAGGATTCCTCTTTCTGCAAAGGTTCGGATAACTTGGGCAATATCTTCATGGCAAACAAAGGAATGGCCGATGTCGTAGTTCACGCCCAGGTTATCCATCCCCACGTCTTCGATCATCTTCAATGTATCTTCGGCATTTGCTATAAATAGACCACCCGGTCCGTAGGTTCCCGGCTCATATTCAATGTTTATCCAGACATTACGCTCTTTGGCATGGCTGACCACTTCCCGATAGCAGTCTCGAACATCTCGCCATGAGTCCTCAAATGTTCGGTCTTCTGGCTGGTATCCGGTTGATGTATTCACATTGGGGCAGTCCAGCATAACTGCAAAATCGATGACTTTCTTGACATGCTCTACTCGTAGCTTCCTGCGGGCTTCGTCTTTATCGGCAAAGGAAGGACCGAATCGCTGCCCTGGCGGCGCTACGTCATCATCTGGTCTCTCGTAGCCTCCGGCAGTACAGGCGGAAACATCAACCACCGACAGGTGGTGACTCTTTAGAAAGGTTTTTATTTCGGCTACCCTCTGGAGTTCAAAGTCCTTAAGCCAGAAATACGGTTTATCAAAAACCAGTTCAATATTTTTAAACCCCGCCTCAGCAATAATTTCCAGCGCTTTTTGAGGGAATGGTCTGAACCTGTCACCAGCAAAAGCATTAATGCTAAATCCCAATTTCACAGTTGTATCCTCACTTTACAGAACTATCATTACCTTTCCCTCTTCTTTGTTGGTACGGAGAATTTCCAGCCATTCGGGTGCTTCTTCTAGGGTAATTTTACGGGTAATCATTTTTCGGGGGTCTATTAAGCCAGCGGCAACCATTTTAATAACATTTCGCCATACTCCAGAGTGACCGTGCGACCCGACAACCATATTGTACTTGCTGATTAAAGTCTCAGTACAAACCGTTGCATTCTCCTCGCCGTGCCCCATCAGGACAAACTTACTGCCGGCCTCCCCGGCTCTAAAAAGGCAGTCTATATCCGAGCAGATTCTGGCCGCCACACCGGCTGCTTCAAAGTATATCTTCGCTCCCACACCACCGGTGAGTTCCATTACTACCTCTTCGAGATTTTCTTCCACCGGATTAAAGGTATAATCAGCCCCCAGTGCCTTACCGAGCTCTCTCCTCTGAGAAGAAGGTTCGAATAGAATCACTGTGGCTGCCCCGATGGCTTTGAGTAGGGCTACTCCCGAAAGTCCGATGGAACCGCCACCAATGACCACGGCACTATCACCGGGTTTAAGTCCGCCAGCTACATCAACTAGGGCTTTGTACACTCCGGCCAGGGGTTCAATAAGGGCACCAGCCAGGAATAGCTCATCCCCCGTATATCTTTTTTGCAGACTCTCAAGACTGTAGATATGGCGTATATCAGCTACGGCGTACTCAGCCATTGCCCCATCCACACTGAAACCCCTCTCTTCGGTGAGCCAGCATTCGTCGAATTCACCTTCCTTGCACTTTTCACATAGACCGCAGTTGACCACACACTGAGCGGCTACCGGGATTCCTGTTCTGAAAATCTCTTTGCCCGTTTTTCTCTGTAGCTCTTTTATTTCTTTTCCTATCGCCACGATTTCACCGGAAAATTCATGTCCAATAACAACCCCGTTGCTCATTAGGTAGCCGTAGCGAGTATAACCAGCTTCATCGGATGCCGCCATTAAAACGTCGCTGCCACAGATACCGCAGGCTTTTACCTTTATAAGTACCTCTGTCGGTTGGATCTTTGGTATCGGTTCTTGGGCTATTTCTAGACGGGGGTTACGCCAGACTTTACTTCCTTCCTGGGCTCTCTTTCCTTTTATATCTCGTATTCCTAGCTGGGCGTCCTCTCGCGGTTGCCAGTCTAGCAATAACCGGATTGCCTTCATCGTCTCCTGCATTTTACAGCCTCCCGAAATCAGCGCGCCGACTCCAGCCAGGGTTTGGTCAATTCTAGGTTCTTTAAAGCCATACTTGTTTGCGCAATGCCACCTTTGTCGTCACGTTCAGCATCACCATTTCTCATCTCGATGGCGATGAAATAGCTCTGATAGGCTGCCTCAAGCTCAGCCGTATAACCCATGGTGTCCATCATGTGGTTGACGGAGAATTTGGCGGTGCGTATACGGACCGGGTCTCGTAGGCAGTTCTCAGCAACTCGTTCCGCATAGGCAAGAGTCTCTTGCTCAAGCTTTTCTCGGGTAAATACACGATTTACCAGCCCGTGTTGATACGCTTCCCAGGCGGTCATGAAGCGGTGCTCAAACATGATTTCTTTGGCCTTGCGGGGCCCGATGTCCCATGGTATCGAGAAGTACTGTACGTGCGATGGCAGGAACAAAGCGTCCTCTGATGCGAAGATAATATCCATGGCTGCGGCAAATATCCACCCTCCGAAGATGCAGTAGCCGTGTACCATGGCAATGGTTGGCTTTGGCACATTTCGCCATCGAAGGCTGTTCTCTAACGTTATGGCACGTGTACGCTTATACCGGCCGAATCTGTCGGTGGGAAAGCCGCGCTCTTGCCGTTCGGCCATTTCTTCAGGTGTACCCAGGTCGTGCCCGCTTGAGAAGTGGTCACCTGCACCGGATAGAACGATGGCGCCCACTTCATCGTCATCAACTGCCCGCGTGAAGGCATCATCCATTTCTTCACGCATCAGGCGACTCTGAGCGTTTAGATACCGTGGCCGGTTGAGTATTATGCGGGCCACTTTGCCGGGTTGATAGATGATATGCTTGTGTTCCATGACAAATATCCCTCCTTCGAATTTTGCCTGCAGGTATAATCACTTAAAAGGGCTTGGTTGCACTTTGGTGTTGCTCAGGATGGTTTCTCTTTGATCGCTCATAATTTGTGCTACTTTATCTTTTGATACCCCCTCAACGCAGCCGGCCGCTGTTGTCGCTGAGGCACCCACTGCTTGCCCCATCATTAATATTTCAACGAGTTTGTCCTCGCTCAGCTTGTGCACATTTCCAAGCTCGTTCAGTTCTATCAGCTTATGGACTATGCCTGCACAGAAGGCGTCACCGGCACCGGTGGCATCAATGAATTCCACATCGAATCGTGGCTGTGTAATACGGAGCTTTTGTGTGATTAGTTCCGCCCCTTTATCACCTTTGGTCAAGAATATCACCTTGGCTCCTTGCTCCAGAATCTCTCTGATAGCTTCTTCGGGATGGTCTTTCCCGGTATTTACCATCGCCTCTTTTTCATTGCAGTGGACCGCATCTGTATAGTGGAACAATGGTGATAAAAGCCCCTTTGGCCTTTCTGGATGAAACTGCATCATGTCAAGGAATAGGAAACAGTTATGAGCTTTTACTTCCCGGAATATCTCTTCGAGGTACAGGTCAATTCCACAATAGCCTGGCCGTACACAAAAGACCCTCGGCGATACCTCCCTGATATTTGCTCTTACAAATTCTGGGTCGAGGTACCAGTTAGCTCCGGGATCTATGTGAAACCTTCGGTCTTCCCCCCTTTTCTCCAGAACTATATTCTTACCAGTGTCCGTCTCTTCAATTTCTTGCAGAAAAGACCTGAGCCCGTATTGCCCGATTATCTTCTTGGAGTAGTCCCCGAAAAGCCCCTTCCCAATTGCGGCAATAACCCCGATGTCTTCTGGATTGTGCCCCAGCTTCACAAGGTCAATGCCCACATCGATTGGATGCCCCCCTATTCGTGCCTCAACCTCTCGGTCTAGATAGGCTATTTCTCCTGGATTGGCTATCCTTTCTAGCTCAACCGCCAGAATATCGACCATTATTGTTCCGGTAGCCAGGACCTTTGTCATCACTCCTTTGTTACCACCATCTTTCAATGATTACTTTTTTATCAGTGAAATAATCAATCACGTCTGGCAACTGACCGTGCAGAATCCCAAAGAAGGACTTCCTTTTGCCACCAAATGGAAACCAGGCTACCGGAGCGACAACTCCTATGTTTATGCCAACCATACCGCAGTTTACTTCTCTCTGGAACTGCTGGGCCAGACCTCCGGACGAGGTGAAAATCGATGTAGTATTGCCGTAGTCTGTCCGTTCATTTATTATACTAATAGCTTCATCCAGACTCTTGACCCTCAGGATTGGCATTACTGGACCAAATATCTCTTGTTGGCAAATTGCCATTCCGGGATTGGCTTCGTCGAACACGCTCGGTCCGAGATAATGACCGTTGGGGTATTCTTTAACGGTTGTTGTCCGCCCATCGATTAAAAGTTTGGCACCTTCTCCAATTCCTCTTTCTATATGTCCTTCAATTCTTTCTTTGGCACGCTTGGAAATCACCGGCCCCATGGTGGTTTCCGGGTCTAGTCCGTAGCCCACCTTGATTTTGGCTACTTCCTTCTGGACTTCTTCAACAAGTGCCGTGTGGACATTGTCAACCGCTACTAGATTCCCTCCAGCCAGACATCTCTGCCCGGTATTTCCAAAAAATGAATTAATAATATTGGGTACTGCTTTGTAAAGTACGGCATCGGGCATTACCACCAGGTAGTTCTTTGCTCCAGCCTGGCAGAGTGGTCTCTTTTTATACTTGCCGCATTTCTCAAAAATATACTCAGCTGTAGGTGTAGACGTAACCGAACAGACCCCGGCGATATCGGGATGTTCCAGAAGCGCGTCAACTGTTTCCTTATCGCCGTGAACCAGGTTTACCGTTCCTTTTGGAAAACCAGCTTCATTAATTAACTCAAATATCATAGTCATGGTTAGCGGAGTCTGCTCCGAGGGCTTGACGATAAAAGTATTTCCCAGTGCTACAGCATAGGGTAGATACCAGAATGGAATCATTCCGGGGAAATTAAATGGGGAAATACCGGCAAAAACTCCTAGAGGCTCCCTGATAAAATATTCGTCAATATCCGGTGTAATTCTCCATTGAATGTTACCCTGCATCAGAGAGGGGATTCCCAGAGAAGCATCAACGTTTTCCAGCAGTCTTGTAGTATCACCCCTCGCCTCATCTAGAGTCTTTCCATGTTCCTTTGTAGTTAAGATGGCAATCTCGTCTAAATTTTCCTCAAGTAGATTCTTCAGCTTGAAAATATATCTCACCCTTTCTGTTGGTGGGACTTCCTTCCATTTCTCAAAGGCGCTCTTCGCGGAGGTGACTGCTGAATTTACCTCTTCTCTGGTCGTCATCGGCACTTGTGCCAGAAGTTCGCCGGTTCCTGGATTTTCAATGTCCAGAAATCTTTCTGTGCTTGACTCAACCCATGCCCCATTTACGTAGTTTTTAATCCTGTTCATTTAAATTCACATTTCTCTTTTCTATAAGTTGTGAATGAATATTTATACTATCCTAATGCTTGCCATTGGCAAGTACGTGTTCCTAGTATGGTCTCCACAAGCGATATGGGTTCTTATACCCGGCCTCCCCGGGTTTCTTTAGATATCCCTCAATTTCTGCATTACTGAATAATGTTACCTCTTCGACCGGAGGCAGGACTCTTGGCGGAAATGTTTCTAGGATGTGGTCGATAAGTAAGGTCAGATATCGCAGGGCCGCCGTCACCGGTCTCTTTGCTTTTTCTGCAGAAGCTTTGGTAGGAGAACCAACAACCCCTTCCGGAGTGGCAATGAATTCCAGTGGTACGTTGTTTCTTACACTGTACCAGAGATTTGGCCGGTGTACCTGCTGGTTAGCAGACTTGTTAAAATGCCCGTCAGGCAGGTACCCTATGGGTTTGGTATTAACCGCTTTCGACATATCCATCATTTCTGGGGCTAGGAGCAGCAGTAAAGAAGCCTCAGCTTCGTCACTGTGAATAAAATCTTCCTCGAAACAAACCCCTGTCTGGAAGAGTTCCCATACGGCAGAGCACCAGTCGAAGGCTACAGAATAAAATGGAAGCTCAGGATACCTCAGCCCGAACTCATCCATTGCCGAAACAATCAGCCAGTGTTGGGCGTGGTTATTTACAAAGATGAATTTCCTTAGACCTTGAGCCCACAGTCCGAACATTACATCTACCAGAAGGTGTAAAAGGGTACTCTGACTTATTGGTATGGTTCCAATTATCCCCGCGTGGTGCTTTGGATGGTTCCCGTAGATCCACGGTGGTAGGACGATGGATACCTCCTTTCCCTGTTTTGCTGTATATCTTCGCACAGCTTCACAAATTCGGCTCGCCTGTAAAGTATCTTGTGCGAGGACACTGTGACCGCCGTGAAGCTCCGTCGAGCCAAGAGGGACTAAAACAACATCGTTATTCTCGAGTTTCTTCTCCTGTGTGCCTGGCAGAGTGGTCTGAACATAAGAACCCGGTCTATCCATCTCGCCAGGAGAGGGAATATCGTACTCTTTTAAAATATCATCTATCTTCGCATTACTAGCTTGCCATATATCTCTCTTTAGATTGCCTACGGCATTATCCTCAAATTCTGGCGATACCTTCATTTCCTGCCTCCTTCCTTTGAGCAAAATCCCGCGCTATTCTGTTCATATTTTCAGCTAGCCTTCCTGCCTCTGCCATGGTCTCGCCCATAGCAATAACTCCGTGATTTCTCAATACGAGGTACCTCGCATCTTCTATCAGGCGTAGTATCCTTTGTACCTCTTTTACCAGCTCATACGAACCACGAGGTTGCTCTCCCTCAGTGCAGGGAAGCTTCAATTCGTCAGCAAGCTCTACAACAAGTTGGTCGTGAGTGTGAAAAACTGCGTTGATTTCTGGCCTCAAATCATAAATTTCCGAGTGTAATACACTTTCTTTGGATGGCACCACACGGCCTTTTGCATAGACCAGTATTTGAACTTCTTGTATCTCTACTTTTAGTACCTCAACGAGGTTCGCTTTTTCAGCGGCTCTTAACTCAACACCGGTAGCGGTAATGATAAAACCTTGCTTTGTTCGGAAACTCAGGTTGCCTGCAGATTTCGGGGCAAGTCCCAGCTTGTCAAACCTCTGGCACCAGTATAATAATTGGTCTGTTCTCTCATCGCGTGGAGGATTTTTACTTAAAAAGGTTGTCTCAAATCTTACGCCGGTAATTTGTGACACCCTACGTACCTCTACTGCTTCGTTTCATTTGGTTTATTCTACCATCTTGTGTTGGCACAAGCTATAGCAGTAGTGTCTGTGGATTGTTTGGTAATGTTCCAGTGCAGGCCTATCCTAGGGCTTGCATAAACTCATCGGAATTCACTACGGTCGCTTGCCGCGGTAATACTTTCTCGGTGAGAACTCGCTGTACCTCATCGTCTCGGTCGGCACAGCAGTCTGCTATCACTATCAATCTATAGTCTATATCCGCCGCCCAACGCACCGCCGAGAGCACACATCCACTCGTGGAAACTCCCATCAGAACCAGTGTATCAATGCCCTTGGCATTAAGTATTGCATTCAGGTCTGTAGTCGAGAAAGGTCCGGTACGGCGCTTCGTGACCACTACTTCTCCAGGCTGAGGTACTACCTCTGGGACAATTTCAGCCCCTTGGGTGCCCTCTACCAGGCGCCGGCTCTGTCTGATTCCTCTGCGGGCTTCGTCTCTGGAGCTTATTTCGGGATAGCCCTCACGGAAACGTACCGCCACGTAGATAACAGGGATGCCTGCACGGCGGGCTGTCGTCAGGACTTTACTCGCCCTTGCTAGGAGTTCGTTCCGCACGTTTTCCGGGAAACCGCCTACAATGTCGTTTTGGTAGTCCATTATCACGACTGCTGTCTTGTCCCGTTCTATCAATGATTGGTCTGCCATGTCCCTGAACCTCCGTATTCACATATTGACTAAATATTAAAAGGAAACATTCTACTCACTTGGTTGTTGTTTCCCGCGTGCTAGTGATGTGAATATGCCGATACTACAGGCGATCGCAGCAAATAGAAGTGTATCCTGGAAACCGCTGATCAGGGACAGTCTTTGCACCGTGGCTTGGCTGAGGTTTTCCAGTGAGAATCGGGTAGCATGAAAGGCCTCACGACTGGTGAAGATAGTCCCAGCTATAGCTATACCACAGGACATTCCTATTTGCCTTACGGTAGCGATCATGGCTGATCCCGTACTCAATTTATCTCTCGGTACTGACCCCATTATAGAGCTATTGTTGGGTGATGAGAACATGCCCGACCCTATACCTTGTATAACGAGCCTGATTATTACATCAACCTCACTCGATTCAGCAGTGAGCCGGCTTAGTAGAAAAATGGCTGTACAGATTAAGGCTATGCCAACTGTGCACAATATCCTTGAACCGACCTTGTCAGATAACCAGCCACTTACCGGACCTACTATAAGGGCGGTAAAGGATATGGTTGCGAAAATAAGTCCTGTTCTCGATGCAGAATGACCAAGCCCGTCTATTAAGAAAAAAGGCATAAGAAATGTGTTGGCTGATATAGCGACAAACATAATGATAAGGCTGATATTGCCAGCAGCAAAGAGCTGGTTTCGGAACAGGTTTAGGTCAACTATGGGTTGGGGCGCTCTTCTTTCGAATACTATGAACAAAGCCAGTAGTACCACTGCACTGGCCACTAGGATAATGGCCAGTGGTGATGTGAAGCCCAACCTCCCCCCGAAGTTAAAGAAGAGAAGCAGGCAGGAAAGACCGCCAAAGAGCGTAGCTGCACCACCCAGGTCAAATTTCATGCCTGTTTCAGCCTCTCTTTGCTCTTTTAGCAGTATCAGGGCCATGATTACGCCAATTATCCCGACGGGTACCCTGACGTAGAAGATAGCGCTCCAGTCAAGGGCATCCAGAATGAGGCCGCCCAGGACGGGCCCGCTCAACAGCCCCGAGGAAACCACGCCTCCCAGTATACCCAGAGCCTTGCCTCGCTCCTCATTCGGAAAAACCGCGGTGACAATGGCTGTACTGAGAGCCACTGTCATGGCAGAGCCTATTGCCTGGACAACACGGGCAAGAATCAATTGGACTATGCTTTGTGATAGTGAACATAGTACCAAACCCAGAGTAAACACGGTAAAACCAAGAATATAGACCCGTTTCCTGCCAAACGTATCTCCTATCCTGCCAAGAGTGAGCATGAGGCCAACACTCACCAGAAGATAGGCAACAGATACCCACATCACCACTGAGGGCTCCGTTTCAAAGACCTGGGTAAGCCTTGGGAAGGAAATATTAACGATACTGGCGTCCAGGGTTCCCATAAAGGTGCCGATAGCAACAGTCAGTAAGGCCAGCCACTTATAGGGAATACCTTTGGCTCTTTCCATAAACAAATACTTCTACTATAAAGTGTGGAATTCTATCATCTCGAACGTTACTGGATTTCTCACATCCCAGCAGATTAGCTCCTGAGCTTTCTGACTTATTGCTCTAGCCACCTCACCATATGTTTGGTAATTCTCGCAGCGTAAAGAGCTATTGTCAAAAAAGCACAGTGTGCCTTGGGAAGTGGTAAATACACACACGGTATGACTATCCCGGACGGGCCTCACCATTACCGTAACAAAGACCGGATTGCAGTTGGCATCCCACCGGATTAGCAGCTCCGCAGCTAGGCTGGCAAAACCATCACAGTCGTCCTTCTTTTTAGCCCAAGTCACCTGTGGGTAGCTGATACAATCGAATAGATGCAATGGCCCGTCCATTGTCCATGTAATCTGTCTCAAGCAAGCCTCAATCTCCTCCAGCGAACTTGCTCCTGGAAGAACCGTATTAAGATATCGACGCTCAAATAACCGACGACGCAACCGTGACCATCTGTACCGCCCGCTGTGCAGCCACCAGATTAGGAACCTGTCAATGATGAAATTCATAATATGACCTCTAGTTTCAACTATATTTTCGTGATTGTCAATAATTTAGAGGCTATGTATTGTGAAGAGAGGGGACAGGTCTTCAGCAATGATAGAGAGCGCCTTCGGTCCTCTCCTCTGTACCTTTCCTCGGATTACCAGCCAGCCTTCCCGAAACAGGACCTGCCCGCACTTTTCCTGGACATCGCTGAATACGGTTACATCGGCTATCCCGGTACCATCCTCCATGATTATATAGACTACCCTGTTTCCGTTTCTGGTAGGCGGAGTTTGATAGCGAATCACCGAACCAGCGATTTTTATGGTCTTACCGGTGGCCACTTTGGGCAGGTCTCTCATTCGTGTAAATCCGTTGCCGGAGGGTAAGAATTCTAACGGGTGCGCTGATAAATTCAGGGATAAGAGTTCTCTTTCAATCAACATCCTCGTTTTCCTGTCGTTCTGAGCCGTTTCTTTTCCCGGATTCGGTTCCGGGTCTGCGTCTTCAAACAGGGGGCTTGTCCGCTTGGCTGCCTTATGCTTAAGCTTCACCAGCTCAGGAAGTTGTGCCAGTAGTTCATCTCTATCAGCAAGAGAATCGAAAGCCCCGACCTTGACCAGGTTCTCTATGATGGGATGATTGACATTGGTTCTCAGGATAAAGTCTCTCAGGGAG
>Ga0209427_10007071_pt1 | contig 12731 bp, 13 predicted proteins | sample DeeMarSWOR136_30_FD_187465 | JGI IMG/M metagenome (GOLD analysis project Ga0209427, IMG submission 187465) | Marine sediment microbial communities from White Oak River estuary, North Carolina - WOR-1-36_30 (SPAdes) (version 2) | ecosystem: Environmental > Aquatic > Marine > Intertidal zone >... | reverse complement strand
GGCGTATTTCATCTACAGCCTTTCAACTCAAATGCTTTATCTCCAGTTGCCTGAATAGGTGACGGTTATCTGACCGTCAAATCCTATATTTAAATAAATATCTATTATTTCACCAAAAAATAAAATCTTTTTGGACTCGATTTAAGCAAAATCAGCACTTGTGGTGTCTTTTTGGTGACACGAATTTTCGAAGAATCCTAACAATTTACGACTCAGGAGAAGGGTGTCTTGTGGTATAGTCTCTCTTGAATGCTTCAGTCAATACGCATGGATATTGATCGTAATATTGTATTTGTCTAATACCTTCTTGCTCGTTTTTGTCTGAAATAACAGATCATTTTGGGGGAGGTTGGGAGGGATTAGAGCATCGGACTGGGGGGCACCTACCTTCCTTTCCCAAAAACCTCTCCAACATCTCTATACTTGCCATGTTCCTTGCTCAAGTTGATAAAAAGCATTATATTTTCCCCTATTGAGATGATAATATTAGTCACTTAAACTCAGAAACAGGATGGAAAACCATGTCTATAGTAGTTTTATTATTACTCTTGTTGGCATTGATAATCTTTATAACAGGATTATCAGCCTTAATATTAGCGGTTATTGCCTTTACACGGACGTCAAGGAACGCACGCGAGATTAGTGACCTGAAAAATAAAATGCAAAACATAGAAAGCAGTTGATGTAATTTGGGCACTAATCAGCGACATTTAGTCCTATTTGCACCTTTCCCTTGGATTGGTTATTGATACGTTCGGACCCTGTAAATATATTCTCTGCGATAATGGCGCGTTTAACGTCTTTTCCAAGTTGAATTTGCGGCCTGTCCTGCCGAAATTCACATCCTCGAATTAAAACGGTACCACTTTTCGCCTGGATTGCCGGGCGTTTCCCTTCTTTGCCACCCCATTGGGTAAAGGTGCAATCACCAAAACCAACGGTCCCACTTCCGGCGATCTTTGCTATCTGATTACACGGTCCCCAGAATGCACAGTTCACGAAGCGGATGCTTCCGGTATTTTCCTGAGCGATTTCTATCATAGTAGGATCGGGTCCATGAAAAGACACAAACTCACCATTGGTTATCAACAATCCAAACGGCGCGGATTGTTCCACCACAAGAGCGGTATAACAGTCATCTGCCCCAATCCCGAGGAAGTTACCATTGCATACACCCCTTCTGCTTTTTATGAATTTATATCCGATTTTATAGCCGAAACAGAAGGTATTATAAACATACTGCCAGTCGGTACGACCAAAGATAAAAGCTTCACCATTTTCCTTTTGCCAATTTAACAGTTTGGATCGGGAGCTCCACCAAGGATTGAAGTGAACATTTTCGATTCGGCCGATATCGAAGATGCCGTCGACCATAATACCTCGGCGTAATGGCTGACCATGTACGTCACGAATCAAGTGACGCTCATTCCGTGAGGCATCGATACCGTTGTAAGGATTGAGCATTTCCACTGCCAGAACAGCAGGATTTTTGCCTCTCATAGCGATTGCCCAGGGATAGGGCTTGGGTACGTCATCTACGTTTTGTTGGGGATAATATAAGACAACTCCCTTAAGTGTACTGTTCGTATTGAGGGTAATAAATGCCGGGCCATCCTCACGACCGGCACCACCTGTCACTAAAAAAGTAGTCCCGTCATCCGTTGGTTTTGGAAGCCCCCGGTCCCGTATGCCATTATGGGCCGGTACAGATTGCCAGATACCAGCCAGCGTAACAGCATTGGGCACGTTCAGATTGCCAGCGAAGAAATAGTTTCCGACAGGGGCATAAACCACCCCCCCGCCGGCTTTTCCTGCGGTATCAAGGGCTTTCTGGAATGCTGCCGTGTCATCAGTTTTGCCGTCTCCAACAGCACCGAAGCCTCTAACATTGTAGTGTTTGGGGACGGCCGGTGGTGCCGATTCTCCCGCAAAAGAGCACGTTGCATACACAAGTGATAATCCGAGGAAAATAACACCAAATTGATTTAAGATTCGTGTTTTGGAAAAGCTGTAATCCATGTTTTTTACTCCTAATGACATTTCCTATTTACACTGCTTAGAAACACTGCGCCACACTTAAACCATTATAGTACCTGATGAATACCGATATAATCAAGTCCAAAGAGAATTAGCCTGTTTCCCCCACTTACAAGGCAACGGCCCCGCAAATATAGAATTTGTTGTTTCCCAATAATCGTTTGAAAAAGATTGGAATCATTAGCAGCGCTGGTTTAATATGTCAGAACTTTGAAAGAGTCGCAGAGCAGTAAATTAGAAGGTCGAATAAGAGTATGGGAATCAGAGAGGACAAATTCATCGTTAGAACTTATGAGTGCCAGAGTAATGGTAATATCAAGATATACGCGCTTATGCATTACCTGCAGGAAATAGCTTCTATTCATGCCGACGAGCTTGGTTTTGGAAATACATGGCTGAATGAAATAAACGGCTATTGGGTCCTTTCAAACATCAGGGTGGAAATCAATTTATTACCGAAATGGAACGATGAAGTTATTATCCGAACCTGGCCAAGTGGAAACACCAGATTAATTGCAACACGAGAGTTTGTGGGCAAAGAAAGAGGTGGACGTGAACTTTTTAGAGCCGGCAGTGAATGGACGATATTGAACAAAGACACAAACCGACCAAAGAATCTATCCGGTCTTAATATGAATTCGCTGGCCGTAGGCCCGAAAGTAATAGAAAAAGAAATTGAGAGGCTAAAACCAATAGAAGATTATGAACAGGTAGAGCAGGTCTCGGTACCATATAGCTCTATCGACTTAAACGGCCACGTTAATAACACGGAATATGTTCGATGGGGCATTGACACCATAAGAGCCAAGTTTCAATTCGAGGGAGACATCCGTTCACTACAGGTAACCTACCTGGCGGAAGTTTTTATGGATGACAAGCTTGATTTGCTGGTCTCGGCCGGCAGTAACAGCCTTTTTTACGTACTTGGCAGGAAATCAGGTGAATCAAACAATGTATTTTTGATGGAGGCCTCGTGCTGAGAAATTTAACAAATCATAACAACTATAGGCGTCTGGATTTCAATAAATCAGGCCCCAAAATCGTTGACCCGCTGGTTCGGCACATCTATTCTAAAACATCAAGTCGATTTTGGCCTAGGTGTAATATTACCAAAACCTGAGCCATTCTACCGGCCCCCGCTGTTTTCATAGAATCGGCCTAAGATATCAGGTCGGGTCGCTTATAGTCTGCCTATTTTGAATTTCATGCCACATAATAGCCATATTATGGGACTTTGGGGGATTCGGCAAAAAAAATCTTACAATTATAATTTTTTCATCAACATTTAGCCTCATTGGTACGGCTTAATAAATACAGAGCCATAACTTGTTACTCGTTGCCAATTAAACAAGTATTTGGATGCTGTTATCAGGCTGTTTAAGCCTAATAAGGTTTTGTAAGTTTTTGGGGGGGAAAGATTAATGAGCAAACGCAGGTATGTTTGTAATCCGGCAGAAGTCCTGCAAGTATATGAGAAACATGGGAGCTTCATCTACAGCGTAATCCAGTTTCACCTCGGCCAATCATCGGATAGTGACGATATTTTTCAGAATGTTTTCCTGCGTCTCCTGGAAAAACCCACCCCAAGAAAGGTGATGGACAACCGCAGCTACTTGTACCGGATGACCAAAAACGACATAATAACTCATTATCAGAGGGTAAAGGCATATGAAAAACGCATTTCGAGTTATTCGGAGGCCCATATTTCCAAGATAGCGTCGCGTGATCCCGTTGAAAAAACAACTAAGACTGACGAACTTAAGAGTGTGATGGGCATAATAAATAATCTCTTGCCGGCTCATACCGCCACTGCGTTGAAATTGCGATACAAAAACGACTTAACAAACAGTGCTATCGCTCATACTATGTCCGTTAAAAAAGAGACAGTGTGTCAATATATCAGCACAGGTTTAAAAAAACTGCGAAAAATACTGAAGCGTAAGCATTCCTAGAGTAGCTGATATCCATACGTCTGTATTGTATAACTTTTCCAATCGCCATTTCCGAAGCAGCAAATATAAGGACTATTTACCAGTTTCCGCTATTCGAATAAGACAACCAGTCGTCATAGATGCTCGAAAGAACATTGCTATCAGGTATATCCTGTTTGAACTGGTCAGTAATATGTTCCCAGTTATCATTCTGTGACGACTGATATTCACCGTCTGAAGCGGCTACTATCGTAGGCTGCAAGAACAGCACCAACTCGGTGTCTGCAAGCTCATTTCTCTCCGATCTGAACAGAGCTCCGACCAGCGGTATATCACCAAAAACCGGAATTTTCTCTATGACGTTCATGTCACGCTTGAATTTTAATCCCCCTATCATTAGAATGTGATTATCCTGTACAGTCACAGTAGTGGTTGCGCTATTGCGATTCACTACGGGCACACCCCCTCTTATCTCGATAAGTGAACTGACATCCAGATTGATATTCATCTCAATGGTGTTATCTTCCTTTATGTTGGGCATTACCATTAAGACAGTACCGACCTGTAGAAATCGGACATTTTCTATAACTCTTCCGCTGTCGGCAGCCATACTTGTTTCCGTGAAAGGCTCGTCCGTGGCCATTCTGACCTCGGCGGACTGGCCGTCGAGAACGAGGATACGCGGATTCGCCAGTATTTTACTGCGGCTATCGGTTTCTATAGCACGAACGATTGCTTCATATTGTGTCCCCGTAAGTCTGCGCACGGCAAGCGAGCCGACGCGATCTTCACCCACTTGAGAAGGCAACGAGCCTTCCAGTATTAAATCAGTACCGTCAATATCAAAAAATGATTCAAAGTTTATACCTATATCCTTCAGCGCGCTAACATTTACGGCAAGAATCTTGGCACGAATAAGAGCCTGTTTGGCGGGTTTATCCCAGTCTTCGAGCATTTCCATGATTTTTTCTGCAACTGACGGTATAGTGGTAAAATGTACGTTGCGGGTTTGGTTATCTATCGAGAAGCTATCTTCCTGAGGTCGCAACAGAGTGGTAAGCTTGCTATCTAATTCAAGTGAGTCTAACTGGCGGCATTTAACCTTATAACTATATAAGTTGACAGGAACATCAAGATCCTTTATGAGTTGTTCGACTTTTGTCAGCGTTGCGAGCGTCTCGGTAATCGTAACGGTATTGCTTCGATCATCAGCCACCACTGTACCTGCTGTGCCCAGGCTTTCTGCCGCAGTTTCCGGTCCCGAGGGGCCTGGCAAGGGCTGGGAGGGTGAAGGGACTACAGGGGGTGGCGTTGCCTTTGCTGTTTTAGAGATGCGCATGCCATCCAATCCTGGCGCAGAACCCAGAGTTCTGTGAGTTATGTTTGTATCTAATTTTTTTCTTTGAGAAGTCGATGGAATCTCTGATGGGCCCGGACCAGCAGGTTCATAGGTCTGGTCATCTTTTGTTCTTAGAGCCTGAGTTGGATATATTTTCTGAGTACCCTGTCTTGAAATAAAAGACTCAATTATACCGGCAACTTGAGAAGCTAATGCATGTTCTATATGGTATGTTCGGGTAAAGTATGCATCTTCACAGTCAAGCTTTTTTATTATGTTTTCTATTCTGGCCACCTGAGATGCTCGTCCGCTGATTATGATCTGATTTGTCCGAGGCTCCGACCGGAACGCATCCGGATCCGTAACCATTGCCTTGAGAGCATATTCAATATCTTCTGCCATAGCATAATCGAGTGTAAAGACATTAGTAACCATATCCTCGTCAAGCTCCTGGACGACTTTACGGATCTGTTCTATATTGCGCGTATTGTCACGAATGATTAGCTGGTTACCTTCCAAATCTACTGTTATATTCTCCGGTTTGCTGGCAAGATGCGAAACTCCAGATAGTACCTGCGAAACCTTGAGGTGTTTCAACGGTATAGTGGTTGTTACCACTTTGCTGTCTAATTCTTCAAGAAGTCCTGCAATGTATTCAACTATAGAGGCGTTGCTGGTGACAATAATTTGATTTGTCGCATCAGATACAATAATTTGATTTGTAACATTAGGTGTTTTGGCATCTCCGGTACTACTCATAAAATCAGTTAACTGCTTGGCAAGTTCAGATGCCTTTTGAAACTTTATCTGAAAAACCCTTGTGACCGCATCCTGGTCAAGCTGAGCTATCAGTTCGGCTGTTCTTGAAACGTTGCTCTCGGAGTTGAATACAACGATTGAATTGGTTCTGACATCGGCCTGAAAAGGACCTTCCTTAGGGCAAATCTTATCGAGTATTTTCGCGACATCGGCAGCCTTGGCGTTTGCAAGCTGAAAACGTTTTCTTACGAAACCCTGGTCCAACCTGGCGATAAGCAATTCAATTTTTTTCAGGTTTTCGGCAGTATCGTTAACAACAATGGTGTTGCTCCAGGGATCGAGCGCAAGTCTTCCTGTTTTTGTCAGGCCATTTTCCAACAGCAGCTTTATGCTCTCCGCCTTCTGGTGCTTGAGAGAAAAAGTTTTCGTGGTTCGCCCAAAAATCTGCTCGTACTCATTCTTTGTCATAATGTAGATGACATTTCCTTCCTGCTGATAAACGTAGTTGTTTACCAAAGACAGCTTGTCCAGCAACTGACGCGCGGTCGCGCCTTTGCTCCAAAGATTAACATTCCCTTTTATTTCTTTAGAGGGAATGATCGTCCAGCCACTGGTGTCAGAGATAATCTTAAGAACAGATGCAATATCCATATTTAGAATATCCAGATCAATGGTTATTTGTCCTGTATCTGGTTCAAATATCGAAGAAGTATCAGAAAGATTCTGCTGGGTCTGACCCGTTGAAGATATGAGTAATATGGCAAACAGACAAAGTGTGACAGTTATTTTGAAGAAGTTCATTTTCATCTGCTTATTTCCTCAGTAATTTTACGCGACTATCGCTTGATTGTTATTAGTTCATTTTCCATCTCTAAAACCAAACTATCCTTTTTTATATCTTTTAGGACAAACTCAGCTACTCTGTCACCTACATGGAACGAACCGGGTCCCCGCTCGGGTATAAAAACCAGAGCGGTCAGGTCCTTGTCATTTCCACTGGTTCCCAAAAATTGCAGCCTCTCAGCGAGTTGCTGAGCCGTGGTTTTACCAATTTTCTTTTCTGATGGTATCGGTATCGACGGCTTGAATAAATTTCGTGTTTTCAGCAAGTCTGTGTAGGTATCCAATGAGGCAACTGAGTTGGCCCGGATCGTCCCGGACGCTATAGGTTGTTTATCTGCGAAGTTTGGTACAGGCAGCTCAGGCAGCGGAGCCAATAACATATATAAGATGAGTGAACATAATCCTAAAGAGAGCAAAGAAGTAACTATTGTTATCCAATTTTGACGGGCAAAACGTTTAGATCTTTTCCACAAATTGGAAATGTCGGAAACCAACGAGCCTTTTCGTTTCCGCTTTTTTTTTAAAATTAAGTTTTTTATGCGCCGTAACATGCAACTATTCAGAGACTACAATTTTATCTGCTCAAGACTTCATACTTCAGACCTGTGGAAACAAGAGTATTAGTAAGACAGTTGCTGTAACTTGACCAGTAAAAGAAAAGTAAAAGTTGTTAAGCGGCAAAATTCCCCTGACACATAGTTTTCATATCAGATTTTATCTACTGATATTGCTGGCGGAGCTTGCTACCTGCAGATGTCCTTGATACGAGAATATTTGCGGATATAAGGTTCGGGCCGGTTCTTAAAGCCTGGATTTTTAAAGACTCAACAGTCAGGATTTTGGGGGAAGTATTGATAGAATGTAGAAGTTCAAACATATTGTGGACCCGGCCTTCAACCTCAAGCAACACAAGAAATCTCCTATAACTGCCAATCCATTGCGAGGGCAGCGGTCTTATACTTTTTACCTGAACATTTCTTGTGCGGGTAAGTGATTCGAGTTCTTTTAGCAGAAAACCCAGTTCTTCCGCATCTGTGCCTGTTGCAAGAATACGCTCCTCATATTTTTTGCACAGGGCTTCGACTTGATCTCGGCGATACAATGCTTCCTCCATAATAAGCAGCTTATCCTTTGTCAGGTCTAATTGAGCATTCAGGGCAAGGCAAGTACGTAGAGGCACAGAGAAAAATAGTAGAAAAATCACGGCGGCACTTAGCATAACGAGTCCTGTTATTATATATTTACCGTGTCGAGTAGAAATATGCTGTAAAAGGTTCATTTTCTATCTTTCCTGTCAGCGGCTTCCTGAAGGTTTGCTACTATTTCAAAATCGATCAGGAGGCTGTCTTGTACCTGGCGTTGATTGGCGTAGCTCTGTTTTACATTATGAAAATAATCAGACTGCTCGAGCGGACCTATACAATCGAAGGCCTGTGAAAGAAGTTTTGCCTGTGCCCTCGCCGTGATCTTTTTCTCGTGTTCTATACTAAGATAATGAACTGTTATATCTTTCGGCAAAACCCTGTATAGCTCGGCTACAATGTCAAGCGTTGACACGTTGCTTTGCAACTGGCTTTGAATAATGTCCAATTGCTGCTTTAAGAACTGGAGTTTTTCAGCCATAGGGCTGATTTCAGAAAGTCTCTGTTCGTATCGCCGGAGCAATCGACTCTTACGCCAGATAATTGTTTTCAGGCACAAAAACGCCAACAGTAGTACAAAACACACTTTCAAGGCATGCAGCGCCATTTTCCTGCGTTTGTTCCTCCGGCGGTGTTTATGCTTTAGAACCCTGGGCAGCAGACTAATCTGAGCTTTTTCAGAAGTTGATGATAAATAGTGATCTGAATTTATTATAGTGAGTCTGTCCATCATTGATGAGTGTTCATTATATAAAGTGGCGGATTCTATTTCCTCCACAGAGAAGCCCGCAACTTTTTCGACAATCTCAATAAAATCAGCGGCAGAATCATTTGTGTTGATTGCAAAGAATCTATCCGGACAATTAGCAAACCTATAATCCTTAACCATGGATAAAGAACGCCGGATTTCTGCCTCTACGAGTCTTGTGTTTTCACAAAACTTTCCCTTTGATCGGGCACCTCGCAGAAAAGTGACTTGCCGATTTTCAATCACAAAAAAATCCAGGTAATCATCATTAAGACAAAAATAGCCCGAAGAATTCAATTCCAACAAGGTTTTGTCCCTGTTTAGCAATAAAGTATAAAACATTGCGCTGACAGTTATGACGCGTGGTTTGATTCCTAAAGACAGTAAATTTTGTATGTAACGTTCAATTAATGACAAAGGCGAAAGGACAATCAGCACCTTTGACGCACCATCTTTCCGTTGACCAACGACCGAAAAGTCCCATGTCCATGGCTGCGTGTTGTACGGGACAATATTCGGCAGTTCAAATTCGAGCATTTTTTCAATCTCGGCCGGGTCAGCCGAGGGTAAGAAGACACACTTTGTGGTGCACTGATAGGCAGGGATGAGCAGTATCCAACCAGCTACCTTTGGTATGTCAGGATGAGAAGACTTATTGCCTGGCTCAAGGTCCTTAAAAGGCATATACTGCTGCCAGTGAATACTGCCACCCATACAGGAACGGACCTGCAGCTCCAGGCCCTTGCCGTGTACAAAGACCAGACCGATTCTTCTATTTGTTTTCAACAGTGGTTTGAAAGAGACCATGACCTTCTCCGAGCGAGTATAGGCTTTCGCCGCTGTTAACAATAAGATGTGTTATATCTTTTGCAACAGTTCGAGATTTTTGCTGCCAGCTTAATATCCTTGTGTTTTCTTCCTGTCTTTCGATAATTGCCATATATTCACACCAAAATGGCCTTCCTTTTTTGCGGACCTTTATATGAAGCTGAAAATGATTCGAGTTAAATTTAGCTATCCGGGCCAACAACAGCAAATCAGCAGAATTGAAATTGTCGTTTTTTTGTATATCATCCATCGAGCTAAATTTCCGAGATGTATCTTTCTGCATGGAAATGATCTCACTTACAGCAGTATCAGAAAGCATAGGTATAGCATCCAGAACCTGTTTCGGCGCTGTATTTATATTAATCCTGCCATCACCATAGACCGTAAGCAAATCACACAAGCCGGCAGCACCATTAAGTGGAACACCGTTTATAAATTCAGATGTTTCACCCAAGTGGCTGTCCCCTTCAGCAAGATTATAACCATAATAAATTTCCAGTGAGATTCCCTTCACAAGCAGAAGCTCTTCAATATCATCAAGAGGCCCATTTTTGCAGCTATAAGCAGTCTCAAGACCGGAATAATAATCATTCTCGGCACCATCCGGATTCGGTACATCGTCCTCGTCAATCCAGTCCATAATTGAGGCGACAGCGGCTTCATCCAGGCATTCCAACTCTAAAAGTAAGTCTGCAGAGGCAAGGTTGACATTAATCTTCGCAGATTCATCGATCAATCGCCAGTTCACCTGCCATAAACTCTCATCCGTGCTACTCGACTGGCCCGCGGACTCAGGCGGTATAAGTTTGTGCCATCCGAACCATGGCTCGTCAAGGCAGTCCAAATTATGATCATCTGCCTCCAAAATGCTGCGGGCTTGTGTACAAGCAGCAAAAGCGATTTTGTCTTGCTGGATCCTTTCAGTTAAGAGCTGTTCTTCCTTTATAGCTATTCTGCTTCTAAAAGCCAAAGCAAAGGCCAGCAAGCTAAAAGCTGCTACAACATATACTACAACTATCAGTACCATGGCCTTTTGGCACTTGCCCTGTCGTATCATAACTGCTGCTCCATATTCGTAAGACCACAAGGCAACTTCACCGCCAGTGGCCAGGCTTGTCCATATGCAGTAAACTCGAATTCCACATAAACAGGCAGAGATTGCTTTGAAGAAAACGAGGTTTCCAACCTTTCACCATTGTGAAAAAATATGCTAAGATCTTCTATTTTGCTGAAAATTATTTTTCTTTTTTCGTTATTGTATTGTTTATTGTCGCCAACTGCCGGCGCAGCAGTTCGATATAAACAAATTGAATCTTTCTCTTTCACCAATCCATACTCAATTCTGTGAATGTGGCGTATTCCGCAGACTTCATTAAATTGGCCGGTTACAAGCGAGTAAAACCGCAATAGTTTAAACTCTTCAAATTCAAAGGTCGCGTTATCACCGGCAAACATAGGCTCCTGCCCGTAAGTCTTTGGAACCGCATGCACCAGATCTTCTCTGATTTGGCCCAGGACATTTATTATTTCCCACAATTCAACCATAGACTGATCCTGCCTGTCGCCAACAAGCCTCAATGTTTTAAACAGTTCATATCCAGTTGCTAATACCATTGCCGAAACAGATAGTGCCACAGTAAGTTCGACTATCGTAAATCCTCTCTGATTTTTCATTTCGTCACTGAGCATTTTTTACCATCATCTGAGTCCATAGCTTCAAGCCGGTACCAGATTTGTGTCTTACCTCTAACCATATATCAGCAACCTTGTCGTTATCCGGCCGATAGCCAAACTGAGCCTGCCAGCTATAATTCTGAAATGGCTCGTCAAAGATCCCTTTTATTTCGTCTATTCCAGTCAGGGATGTTGTTCGTAACTGAGTCAGCTTGGTTGTCGCCAAAAGAGCCGCTATTTGTTTTCGCTTGACTACAATATTGGACTTAATAATTTGCGAAAACACTCCTGCCAGAGTCAGCATTCCCACCGTTAACAGTGTAAGAGCAAGGGTTGTTTCCATAAGGGTAAAGCCAGCAGCTCTTCTATTCATTTTTCAACACCTCCCGGAGAGCAACGGAACCGTCATTCCCGACGAAAATATGCCATTCGGCCATTCGGCTATCCTTCTCAGCAGCCAATGTAAAATGTGCCTTTTTTGCTCCGCCGTCGGGCCAAAAGACGATAACTCTTTCGCTGCCAATCTCGTCAAATCCTTCAAGCTGAACTATTTTCACACCTTCGCCAAGAAATTGTCGCGGAACTAAAAAATCATTACTTATTTCGCTCGAATCGGGATAGTGGCTGACACTTTTTACGGCGAAACTGGTACTATCGCTATCAAGAGCAAAAACCACTACTTCCTGCAAGGTTATAGCTATCCGCCGGGCGAGCCTGATTACAGCCAGTATATTTTTGGAGCTTTCTCTTACCTGCCAGCCGGATATGCTTTCGCCAATCCGAGGTGTTATGGCAGCCATACTAATCGCTATAAGAACAAGCACCAGCAACAATTCTACCAGTGTAAATCCGCAAATTCCGTTACCGCGTCTTAGTATATTCTCGGTCCTCATCGAAATTCGAGATATCATCTTCGGTCCCTATCTGGCCGTCCGGACCAGGGCTTACAAGGTCATAACTGTAAGTACTTTGCTGGCCGGGAAATTGATACTGATATGTATTTTCCCACGGATCTTCAAAACGGTTGGATTTCTTGATGTATGGTCCACGCCAGTTCGGCACTCCATCCGGTTTTATAATCAAGGCATCCAGACCCTGTTCGGTTGATGGATAGCTGCCGGTATCGGCTTCATACATATCCAAGGCCAAGCCCAAAGTACTTTCAATCTCGGTTTTCGCGCGTGTCATGCGTGCTTCTTCACTTCTTCCCGAAAAACTCGGCAGCATAATCGCTGCCAAGACTCCTATAATTACGACAACCAGAAGAAGTTCAATCAGCGTAAATGCCTTTCTAACATTAATCTTATACATAAATAACTCCCTTCTATTATTAACTAAAAATAATCCTGCTAAGAACTTGTAACAAAACCTAAAATTTGAACAGTGGTTTGTCCGATAAAGATGTATAGGAAAATGAAAAATCTGATATT
>Ga0209427_10007070_pt1 | contig 12732 bp, 8 predicted proteins | sample DeeMarSWOR136_30_FD_187465 | JGI IMG/M metagenome (GOLD analysis project Ga0209427, IMG submission 187465) | Marine sediment microbial communities from White Oak River estuary, North Carolina - WOR-1-36_30 (SPAdes) (version 2) | ecosystem: Environmental > Aquatic > Marine > Intertidal zone >... | reverse complement strand
ACGGATCGGCGTCCGGCACGGTCTTCTTCACGTCGATCAAAGATGGAAACACCTTCAATATCTGTTTGACACACTCAATCTGGTCACGGTCCAGGTCCTTGAAGCATTTCTGTTTCTTCGCCCAGACGTACAATTCATCGTATTGCTTTTGGAGTTCGTTCCGCACCTCTTGAGGAGCAACAAGCTCTCCTGATTTGATGAGTCCCTCAATCTTCCGCCACAGTGTTGGAAACACATCTCGCGGATAGCGCCGCCTCCACAAATCAATAAGGGCATTGGTGTCAATCACATATCCAGGAAAGAGGTCAGCCATATCGAACCCTTTCCTCTCGCACCAGTGATTCGACCGTAGGCAGGTGCTTGAGCCCTATGGACAGATAATCTGAAACGTCTCGGTAGGTGATCTTCTCCTGTCGTGCGGATTCCAAAACGAGCGAGGTGAACGGAATGCCATTCTGCCTGACACATTGTCTGGGCGGAATGCGCCTCCCGCCCTTTGGCTTTTTGCGCTCCTTGAGCTTGCGCTCCCATTCCTCATGCATGTGCCTATAGAATCGCTCTGTGGTCCGTCCGAGAATCAGAAGTCGGCGCAGAATGACCTCACGGCTGACCTTGAATTGCCGAGCTATCTGCTGGAGGTCTTCTTCGTCCCAGGCGGCTGGCTTGCCGTGAGCCTGAACCAGTGGGTGGGCGAGCAACATTTGCTGGGGGACGAGGAATTCACCGGAAAAACGGTTGCAGAACTGCTCGACAGCCTTCCCTTGTTCGCTCCAATCGCAGATGCCGCTTTGTCGCAGCAATAAATGCGCGTACTCGTGAAATAACGAGAATATTCGACCATTGGTCGCACGGTCGTTGCCGTTCAGGACAATTGCGGGCCGCTCAGCCTCGGCAAAGGAGAAAGCCCGACCTTCCTCGAAAGGAAACGGGAGCTCAAAGACCAGTACACCCAACTCTTCAACACAGCGCCTCCACTCTTTGAGTGCGGTGGCTTCGTTCTTCCAGTTGAACTGCTCCTCTATCACGACACCGAGCCGTTCGCGCACTTGGCTAGCGAGCATCTTCGGATTATCTAACAGCTTGGCTTGCCCAACGTCGACGCGGGACTCACGACCGAGGGTCTTACTCAGGTCGTCGGCCAGCGTCTGGAGGCGGCGCGCACGTCGCATGGCAAGAAGGGTCTTCTCCGAAAACGGCTTCTTGGCCGTCTTGGGTAGTGTCCGGAAATCGGTTGGTATTGGTGCTTCCACAGGTAGAGCCGCAAGAAAGAAGGCGGCAAGGGGGCGTTTGTAAAACGTCGCGAGTTCCCGAAGCTGCTTGAGCGTTGGTCGCTTCTCGCCGCTTTCCCATCTTTCCACGACACTCTTGCTAAGATCAAGCCGCCGTGCGACGTCCTCGATGCTTTTGCCTATCGTTTCTCTCGCCCATTTCAGAACGCTGGACTCAACGGATATTTCTTGAGAGGTAATGCGCATGGCCTTTCACCGTATCAGTTCACACATCTTTGAGGCGATTATGCTTTGGAGGGGCTGGAATTGTCAAGAATTGTTTTTAGACGGAACGCCGGAAGGTCAACACGAACGCATGAACGAAAAGGATTTTCTGGAAATAAGCCATTGAAGCGAGTATAGGTGGAAGCTATAATGCGACCTTCCGCATTCAATTTATAGTCTTGAAAGGATCGATAGATGAAATACGACGTAGCTGATCTGTCTTTGGCGGCGGGTGGGAAAAAGCGAATCCTCTGGGCGGACAACGATATGCCGGTTCTGGCGGCCATCCGCAACCGGTTTGCCAAGAGCAAGCCCTTGAAGGGCAAGAATGTCTCCGCCTGTCTGCACATTACCGCCGAAACGGCCAACTTAGCCAGAACGCTGAAGGCCGGCGGAGCCAACGTTGCTCTTTGCGCCTCTAACCCGCTGAGCACCCAGGACGACGTGGCTGCCTCGCTGGTCAAGGATTTCAAGATAGCGACCTTTTCCATTCGCGGGGAAAACCGCAGCACCTATTACAAGCACATCAACGCCGCGATCGACCATAAGCCCGTCATTACGCTGGATGACGGCGCCGACTTGGTCAATGAACTGCATACGCGCAGAAAGAAAGATGCCCACCGAATCGTTGCCAGCATGGAGGAAACGACGACCGGGGTCATTCGGCTGCGGGCGATGGCGAACAAGGGCAAACTGAAGTTCCCGGTCATCGCGGTCAACGACGCGGCGACCAAACATCTATTCGACAACCGCTACGGCACGGGACAATCGACGGTCGACGGCGTCATTCGAGCCACTGATTTTCTGATGGCCGGCAAGAAAGTGGTCGTCGCCGGGTACGGCTGGTGCGGCCGCGGTCTGGCCATGCGCGCCCGAGGAATGGGAGCGATCGTCATCGTGACGGAGGTGGACGCCGTCAAGGCGCTCGAAGCCGCCATGGACGGCTTTGAAGTCATGCCGATGGCGCACGCGGCGAAGGTCGGCGAGTTGTTCGTAACGCTCACGGGCAACAAGAGCGTCATCCGGGCCGAGCACTTCCGCGCGATGAAAGACCGAGCCGCCGTCGCTAACAGTGGGCATTTCGATGTTGAAATAGACATCCCGGCCCTGAAAAAACTCAGCCAAAAGGTCACCCGGAACGTGCGCAATCACGTCGACGAGTATCTGCTCAAGAACAACAAGCGCATCTTCCTTCTCGGCGAAGGCCGGCTCATTAACCTGGCGGCCGCCGAGGGACATCCGGCAAGCGTGATGGACATGAGCTTTGCCACCCAAGCCTTGCAGGCCGAATATGTCGTAAAGAAACAGGGCACGCTTTCCGTTGCCGTCCACGATGTCCCGATGGAGATAGAGCAGCAGGTAAGCAAGCTCAAACTCAAATCCATGTCAATCGGAATAGACAAACTCACCGCCGAACAGATTGCTTATCTTGCCAGCAGCGGTGAAGGGACATAACCATTGCCGATCTCCGATGGCCGATTTCAAATCGGAACTCGCAAGCTTGTCCCGAGCGAAGCCGAGGGATCGAAAATCGGAAATCCAGGTGGGGCTTATGGATAACAAAGAGGCGGAGAAGACACCCATTGCGGTCTCGAAGTCTTTTATGGCGGTGGGTCCAACCTTGCACTACAGCCACAAGAATGTCCAGAGATGCTGGCTTCTCGCCGTCGTGGCTTTTTGTCTGAGTTGTTTCCTCTGGTCAAAGATAACCACCGGCGTATTCTGGTCGTTCGACTTCCAGGAGGTTACAACGCCGGAATTCTGGCGTCTGGGCGAGTCTATCACAACCGGCGTGAGCATATTTGAATACCCCTGGCAGATTCTTGTTCTGGGACTGCTTATGGGTATTTTGGCGGTCGTACCGGTCTTGATATCGCAATTGATGAGCTTTCGCTGCAGCGTCATTTTCATCCTGGCGGTGTTCTTCCTGGCGGACCTGCCGGGTTTCGCCGTGTGCCTGTTAGTCAGTTGCGTCGCCGCAGCGTGCCGGCCGCTTCGCTTTCGTTCTCGCTTCATTGCCATCGCACTGTGCACCACGCCGCAGCTTTTCTACTGGGGATACTTCGGCCGTGTCCGAGGAGTGGAACCTATTGAATGGGGATTTTCTTTTGCGCCCTGGATTTGCGCGTGGCTCGATTCGTTAACCATCGCAGGCTTTGTTCTTGGCATAGGTCATTTCACGCGCTATCGGCCCGGCCTAACCTGGATTTTCACGCTCCTGACCCTCGTGATCGCCGTCGTCGTGTTCGAGGTGGCCATCGGGTTTGACGAGCTGGACTATCAGCTTTACGTCGCCAAGAACGATCCGGAGCAGGTCAGCGCCTTTCACGACCACAGTATCACCGAAGCTCTGGACGAGACAACGAAGGATTCGGCCACAAAGAAGTATCTGGAGAGCTTCTTCTACCCGACTGAGCCGATAGCCCTTCGTGCGGAACTGAAAAGGGAAATCCAGATCCAATTGAGCTACGATGATCGTTGGCCGGACTGGTTCATCGCGACAGAGGACTTGGCGTATCAGGAAGAAAAAGAGCGGCTGCTCAAGCAATACAACGTATTCATCGACAATCGTCCCAACAGTCGTCGCATGTCGATCGCGCTTTACTACAAGGCGCTTCTCACAGAGTATAGCCCGGATACGAATATGCTTGGGCAAAAGGAAGTGCTCCATTTCTACAGCGATTATCCACATGAGAGAGCGGCGCGGATTTGGTGGGTACTATTCCAGGATTTCGGCAGCAGCCCGGAATCTATAGAAGCAAGATGGCGCGTTGCCATGCAGTGGGCAGGTCGGGGCATGTTTCAACAGGCTGATGAACTCCTGGCCAAGGCCCAGACCATGCTGGCCGCCGAACAGACACGGCTGCTCGAAGCCGAACGAGCACCTTCAGGAAAGCTTTTTGGTCTGTTCCGTCCGCCCCCCACCTCGGTCATGACGACACCCAAGCTTAGCGAGTTGCAGAGAAGATTGCATCATTCGCGGATTCTGATAAGCCCGGAAAATCGAACCGACGAGCCCGGGTCGATCGACCGGCTGGCGAGATTTGTTATGCTAAATCCACACGCTCCGGATTATGCCCAACACCTCGAAGGGCTTCTCGAACAGACAGAGGACGGCGACCGGCTTCGCGATAACATCCTGCTGGCCCAGGCAAAACTCATTGCCGACGAGCTGCGTCGGGCTGAAGAACTGAGCGACGTGCACGAAAAACACAGCCAAACCGATGCCGGGATGCTGGCATTGTACGAGCTGGGTCTGTTGAAGATCAGCCTCTGGCGCCAACAGGATGAAGCAAACGTCGAACTGAGAGCAAAGCACCTGGAAGCGGCCAGGGCCACCCTGACGAGCTTCATCAGTTTGTATCCCGAGAGCTTCTACGCCGCGCAGGTCAGAAGAAACCTGGATGGTCTGCCCGCCAAGTGACGGTCCTCGCCACGACGATTTGACTTGACTTTTCCGGAAATTCTGTTAGCATTGATATGTGGTTGGAGGCACTTTCTTGCTGTGAGCCGAGCCGGAAAACCCGTCGGGGGTTCAGGCAGCAATTCGCGGCTTCCGGTGACCAAGCCCACGGAAGTGAACATCCGGCCGCCGAAGCTGAAACCGAAGGTCTTGTGGGACGTAGATGACCAGTGGCGCTGATGAACAAGTCGCTCACGGCCCGGACAGGGGGAAGATTCTGCTGATAGGCGATGTCGGCAGCGCCTTCCTGGACGCTAAGGCCGTCGCCCGCGAACGGTACGAAGTCTGCGCCAATGTCGCTGAGGCAATCGACGCCGCATCGAAAAACAGCTTTGCGGCCGTCGCCGTCGTGATCTCTGCAATCCCGACCCGATTGAGCGCGAGCCTGAAGGGCTTGAGAGATCGTTGCGATGCCAAGATCATCCTCCTGGCACAAATGTATGAGGAGCCGGCGGCGATACAACTGGTCAACTCGGCCTACAACGGGGTGAAGCTGGCCAATGATTATCTCATCTGCCCTGTGCAGCCGGACGAGCTTTACGAATCCGTTGCGGCCACCGGCGGACCCTCGTTTCGGCGTAGGACCGAACTGGTGCAGGACCGGCAAACCGAGCCCCCCATTGCCGTCGCCCCTGGGCCGGCAATAGAGATGAGAATCAGAAATCTTGAGCGCTTGGCGACGGAAGATGACTTGACGGGCTTGAAGAACAGGAGGTACATCCGGGAGTTCGCCCGGCAGATTATCGAGCGCGCCCGGAGGGAGAATGGACAGGTCACCCTGCTTGTGTTCGACATTGACGACTTCAAGCGCTACAACGACCTCTACGGCCATTCGACGGGCGACGACATTTTGAGACAGGCCGCCGTTCTGGTGCGGCGCTGCTGCCGAAGCCATGACGTCGTCGGCCGGATCGGCGGCGACGAGTTTGCCGTCGTCTTCTGGGACGATCCCCCGCGGACGCCAGCCCAAAAGACAGAGAGACGTTCGGCCTATGCCGACCATCCCAGAGAGGTCATCTCCATCGCAAAGCGGTTCATAAAAGAATTGGAGAGCGCCGAATTGTCCTCTCTCGGCGGCCTGGGGCCTGAGGGCAAGGGTGTTCTGACCATCAGCGGCGGCCTGGCCACCTTCCCCCGCGACGGCCAAACAAGCCAGGAACTCTTCCAGCAGGCGGATAAGGCCCTGCTGGACGCCAAACGCAGCGGAAAGAACAGGATCTACCTCGTCGGCAAACCCCAAAACGACATCGCCGACTTAGAATAGCGCTCATCCGAATAAAGCCTCCGCAGATTTCGTGAAGGAACGATAAAAGGGCTGCAAGTGAGTGCTCGCAGCCCTTTGACATTGGCATGGTGATAGTATTCTTGAGCGTTCCACGCCTGCGCCGCCAAATGAGACAGCCTACAAGCATGACGCCGTTTGAGCAGCAAACAAGAGCCTATCGACCTTTTCTGACCTACTTCTTTCCTTTGCCCTGGTCATGCGGGACGGTCACGTCCACAGTCGTGGTACTAATATTGCCCGAAGCGTCCGTCACGCAGACGGTTATCCTATAGATACGTCCATCACCGTGGGCGGACCTTTCTGCCCGCAAAGCGACGATTATGGTTATCCCGCCGTCTTCCATACCCGCAGCAAGTATCTCATAATCGGGATCGTGCGCGGGGCCGCCATCGCCACCCTCGGCGTCAATCACTTCCACCGAGACATCCGAGATATCAATGGCTAAGCCGGCATCACAGTTATCCAGGGCAGAGCCCATAATCATCACCTCAACAAACTTGTGATTGGGTGGCCATAGCACAGATGGATCCGGTTCAAGTAGCGTTATCTCCGGCGGGGTGGTATCCACAACAGTGATAATCACCTCATCGTCATCGTTCTCACCGAAATAATCAGTTACCACTAAGGTAACGGTATGGGTGCCGAGTGGGAAGGTATAGTCTAAAGTCTCACCACTCCCAAGGTAGGTAGCTCCCTCATACCAGTCAAAAGAGACTATATCGTCATTGGTACCTTCTGTAGAGTCAGAATCTGTCGATCCGGACCCGTCCAGAGTCACCTGTGTTCCATCATAGCTTTCCTGCTCAACAGTCTGGTCAGGCCCGGCATTGGCCACAGGAGGCTCGTTAAGTGGCATGAGGTTGATGCTTGATCCATCGTACTGTCCGAAGAGACAGTTGAGCAAATCACCATTGCTGAGCGTCCCAGTCAATGTGCCCTCCATATCACCGATAGGCCCATAGGGGTAGTTGAAACCGGTGCCATAGATGTTAATGACGCTATTAATGTTGGCGTATATGCCACCTCCTATCTCTCCACCATAGACGTTGAAGATGCTGTCATCGTTGGCTTGCAGATTGTCTCCAATCACTCCGCCATAAACGTTGATGGTACTTCCATTTTCGCCAAAGTCATTGTCGCCATGTAAATCATTCTCAATCCATCCATCATAGAAATTGACGGTACCTCCCTGGCGGGCCATTATACCATCTCGAATCTGCCCATTATAGACGTTGAGAGTGCTGTTAGATACGACAGATACTTTGTCTATAATTAATCCACCATGGATGTTGACAGTACTTTCATCTGTGGCACTCACATCGTCCCTAATATACGATCCGTCATAGGTATTGACTATGCTTGTGTTATAAACACTGACATCATCATATATCCGTCCACCCGACTGGAGGTTTACCGTTGTTGGTACTGGGTCAGGGTCAGGACTATCACGCACTATGATATTATCATCAATCCGTTCGCTAATATCGTGTGTGCCACCATCCTCGAAGACAACATCAGCTTCAGCCATTGATGCACCAAGACACAATACTATCATCAATAGAACAATTGATCGCTTTGCCATTTTAATATCCTTTCCAATTTTCAAACCGTCCCCCAGATTTTTTTGATACATAGCGTATGCTTACAACATTACCGCATCATCCCGTGCGAACATCCGTGTGAGATATAATCCAAGAATTGACCTCCTCCTTTTGAGGTACCCGATTATCAATACTATACTGGCTCAACTCGTTGTACGTCAAGCAAAAACCGGGCATTTTCGCAGACCGGCCAAAAATACGTATTTACCACAATAGGCAATCGGCCCTGAAGGGCATTTTCAGCGGATCAAGGGGCAATCCCGTATGATACCACAAGAGGCCAGACCGTCCATTCTACCGGACCTTATTAGGGACGTTTACCGATTTATGAGGATGTTGCCGTAGAATAACAGGTTCTTCTACCACGATGCCCTCGAAGGAACCCGAAGATTCAATAGGAATTGACTGCGATTTTCCCCATTCGGCAGGCTCGGAACAAACAAAGCCAATTTCAGGACCGCATGTGCCCGCCGAGCTTGTTGACCTGATGAAACAGAGGACGGAGAAAGTGAATAAGGTTTCCTCCTAATTTCGTCTATATGGTCCGACCTTCGCGGTAGCGCGGTTTGATGAATCGGTTGGCATCGGGAACGTTTGTGATCTTCATGTTTTTCCAGTCGAAGTCCAGTTTCTTGCCGGCACGGATCGCCACATTGCCCATGAGCGTGAATTCCGTGAGGGGGCCGGAGTAGTCGAAGTGCGTGCTCGCCTGCCCTTTGCCTCGACAGGCATCGAGCCAGTTGCGGTGATGTCCTTTCACGCGGGGCAAGGTCTCGGAAGGTTTGCGGTAGGCCCGCATTTTGGCTTCGGGTATAATGCGCGGGGATCGCGACCAGCCGCCGCCTAATATGGCCCCCTTGGTCCCGAGGAAGAGGATGCCGTGGTCGCCGAGACTCCTGCCTTCTTCCAGTTCCGCTGGGCGCGGCGGCATGAGTCCACCTTCATACCAGGTGATACGTACCGGTCCCATGCCGGCGCGAGCCGGGAAATGGAAGTAGATGAGCGATACGGCCGGACATGTCTCATCAGTCGCGCCGTAGGAGCTGGCCTCAACGCTAAAGGTGCTGCTCTGGTCCAGTTTCAGCGCCCAGAAGGCCGGGTCCAGATGATGACAGGCAAAGTCGCCGATCGTGCCGGAACCGAACTGCCACCAGGCGCGCCAGCGGACGGGCGCGTAGTCGGGATGATACGGACGGGGCGGCACCGGTTCGAGCCATCGCTGCCAGTCAAAGCCGGCAGGGACGGGAGGCGTCTCTTTGGGCCGGTCGGTCAGGCTCGTCCAGCGACGCGCGCCGGTCGTGGTCCAGGAATGCACGTCGTGGACGTCCCCGATCGCGCCGTCCCAGATCCATTCGCAGCTCAGGCGGATATCCTCGCTGGAGTGTCCGAAGTTGCCGAGCTGGGCCGCGACGCCGGCCCGGCGGGCTGCTTCCGTGACGACACGGGTCTCGTAGACCGTGCGACAAAGGGGCTTTTCGCAGTAGAGGTGTTTGCCCTTGGCGATCACCGCCAGCGCGATCATGGCGTGAGAATGGTCCGGTGTCGCGAGCAGGACGGCGTCGATGTCTTCCTCAGCGAGCATGTGATTGTAGTCCCGGTACGTTGGGCACGGCTGGCCGTACTGCTTGCGAACCAGGTCGCGGGCGGGTTTGAGGCCCGCCGTGCCGCCGTAGTAGAACATACTATAGTCACTGAGTTCGTTGACATCACAGAGGGCGGCGACACGGGCGTCGGGTTCGTTGAACAACTGCTTCATATTGACAATGCCCTGGCCGCCCGTACCAATGACACCGATGTTGACTCGTTCGCTGGGCGCGACGTTGCCGCTGCCGCCGAGCACACGGCGAGGTACGAGGGTGAATGCGGCGGTTGTGGCGGCAGCACCGAGAAAACGCCTTCGGGAAATCGTCTTGTCTCTGCTAACAGAGTGGGCTCTTTGATCTTTCATATGCTTTCTCCTCTTTGTATCCATTTGTATTGCACCAACTGCGTACCACCAGACTCGGCGGCAACCTCGGTGCACCTATCAGTTGATGGCACCGAACAACAACCAGACCGTCACAGTCGTTATGGCCTGTATTATAGTAAGATCAACGAGCTTAGAACAGGTCAATCCATCTCTGGCCTGAGAATTTACGCGACGCGGAACTCGACGGATGAAGGATAAATGGTTGACCGCGCTGCGGGGGGCGGATAGGATGTTCCACGACGACGGTCACGGAAGTGATCCGTCGGGATAACAACTAACGAGAAAGGGTATCGAACATGTCTAAGAACAATCGTGAGAGGGCATCCCTCGCAACGGGGGCTGCCGGAGTGATCGCGGCAACGGCCACCGCCGCCCAAAGCGATGCGGTGAACGCCCTTATCGCCGGGATCAGGGACACCAGTGACAAGGTGCGAACACAGGCCTGGCTGGATGCCGGGCAAGTCGGCGCCCCGGCGGTTATACCCCTGGCGGACGTGATGAGGGACGACGATCTTGAAGTTGCCCGGGCGGCCAAGCGGGCGCTGTGGAAAATCGTTCGGCACGCCGGACGGCCCCGCGCGAATAAAGAGAAAAGAGCGGTCGAAGCCGAGCTGGTCGAGCTGTTGGGCAACGATCAGCCGGTATCGGTCCGGCGGGAAGTGATTTGGATGCTTTCGGAAATCGGCGCACGCAACGCCATCACACCCATCGCCAGGTTGATCGCCAATAAAGAGCTTCGTGAGGACGCCCGGATGGCGCTCGAGCGGATTCCCACCAAGCGGGCCGTCCAGGCCCTACGATACCGCTTCAAAAAAGCGCCCAAGGACTTCAAGCCGAACATCGCCCAGTCGCTGCGAAAACGGGGGGTGGAAGTAGAAGGATACCCCTGCCAGAAATTGGTGCCGAAGAAACAAACGAATCTCAAGCCCCTGTAGGCAAGAACAGAAAGGTGATAAAACGATGAAAACGTCCCATCCACTCAACAGACGTGAATTTTTAGCGGCCGCGGGGGTAGCGGCGGCGAGCGTGCCGTATCTGATGCCGTCCGGCGTTTTGGCCGCTCCGGGCAGAATCGGGGCCAACGAAAAAATAACCATGGCGCATATCGGCGTCGGCGGTATGGGCGGCGGCCACCTCCGCGATATGGTCCGGCGCCGTGAGCGAGGGCAGGTCCATATCGCCGCGGTCTGCGATATCGACGAGAAGCGCTTAGCCAACGCCTTGAAGACGGCCGGGCCCGGCGTGCAGCCCTATCACGACTACCGTTACATCCTCCAGCGTAAAGACATCGACGCGGTGGTGATCGCCACGCCGGACCACTGGCACGCGGTCCAAATGGCCCATGCCGCCGAATGCGGCAAGCACGTGTACGTCGAGAAGCCGGCCTGCTGCACTATCGAGGAAGGCAAGGCGATGGTCGCCGCAGCCAGGAAGAACAAGGTCTCGGTCCAGGTCGGCTCGCAGGGTCGCTCCCAGCCGGAAGCGTACCTGGCGCATCGGTACTTGGTCAACGGCAATATCGGAAAAATCCGCCGGGTCGATTGTTTCCACTACCCCAGCCCCGAGGACAACAACCCCGTGCCGGATAGCGATCCGCCGCGCGAGCTGGATTGGGACATGTGGCTGGGGCCGCTCCGCTGGCGGCCGTACAACCAGAGATATTGCCACGGCGTGTTCCGCTGGCTGCTGGAGTCCGGCGGCGGGCAGATTCGCGACCGCGGCGCGCACGTGATGAGTTGTGCCATGTGGTGGATGGGGGCCGACGGTACCGGCCCGGTCACCGTCGAGGCCACGGGGACGGCGCCGACCAAGGGCCTGTGGGACAGTGCCGTGCTGATGGACGTGACCTATACCTTCGAGAATCCCGATTGGGTCTTGACCTGGCGGCAGATGCCCAACGATCAATTGCCGCCGGCGGAAGAGCGAACCGGCAACGAACCGGGAGGCAAGATCACCCGGCCCGGCTACGGCGCCATCTACCGCGGCGATAGGGGCGAGTTCATCCACTGGGGCGGCGACGGCGGTACGTGGATCGAGAAGAAGGCCCGCGAGTGGCAGCCGCCGGCCGGCGCCAAGGATGTGTACAGGAGCCCGGGGCATAAGGAAGATTGGTTCAACGGCATCAAGACCGGCGCCAAGACGATCATGAACATCGAAGCCGGGGCCGGCGTGGCCAACCTGTGCGTTCTGGGCAACCTGTCCTACATCCTCGGCCGAAAGCTCCGATGGAACCAGGCCAAGCAAACAATCGTCGGCGACCCGCAAGCCCAGCGAATGATGTCCAGACCCCAGCGCCACCCGTATCACCTGTAACGATCCAGTAGAATGTGATTGGGGTCACATCCTCGAAAGTCAGTAATTAATATTTGCGACTCGAACCCATGTTCTTCCCTCAGAATCTTGGAAATCGGTCAGGTTGAGGTAGCAATTTGGACGGCATTACAGTATAATAAGATTGAGAGACGGCAAGGGTGTTTCAAGTACATGTGTATGGGAGGCCCGGGGAGATGTAGCCCATGAACCACGGGTTCATTACGACGCAACGAAGAGGGTTCTCTGCGTTAGACAAGCGGCGCCATCGTCTCGAGGGTTTTACGTTAATAGAGCTTCTGGTCGTCATTGCCATTATCGCGCTGCTGCTATCGATCTTGATGCCTGCTCTTCAGCGGGTGCGGCGTCAGGCACGGGGCGTGGCGTGCAAATCCAATTTGCATCAGTGGGGCCTGATATTCGCCTTGTATACGCAGGACAACGATGGCTACTTCTACAGCGGCCATTTACATGGCTCATCGTCGGGCATGGGCAGCGGCGAATGGTGGCGGGAGTGTATGTGGCCGCTGTCCAAGGACGAATCGATGTGGTTGTGTCCGACGGCCACAAAGTACCGGTCTATCTTGCCGGACAGCGCGGGCCGGCGGCCG
>Ga0209427_10007069_pt1 | contig 12732 bp, 17 predicted proteins | sample DeeMarSWOR136_30_FD_187465 | JGI IMG/M metagenome (GOLD analysis project Ga0209427, IMG submission 187465) | Marine sediment microbial communities from White Oak River estuary, North Carolina - WOR-1-36_30 (SPAdes) (version 2) | ecosystem: Environmental > Aquatic > Marine > Intertidal zone >... | reverse complement strand
TACAGGCTTAAGGGCCGACAGCGAATCAGGGAGTATGTCGGGTGCCAGGAAGAAGACGACAAGGGCGCCGACAATGAAAACCAGGATAATAATGAGTGTTATCAGTAAAACATGCGATCTCTCTTTTTTCCACCTACCGGCAGTCGCCCTGGGGGTGATAATATCTGCTTCTGATCCTTCATCAGCAAGCTCGGTCAGCCTCTGATTATCCTCGGGCTCGGTGGCCTCAACATACTGAATCCCTTCTTCCAGAGCATCCTCAAATAATTTATCAAAATTCTCTTCCATCTCTTCATCATATGATCCAGGTCCTGAAGCCCTTTTTGGGGGCAATCTATCCAGTTCTGCGGTGTCTACCAGGGCAAAATCATCTTCATCGGTTTCCTCAACCAGTCTGCCCTTTTGGGGAGGAAAGGCAGTGAAAATACTTTTACATACGGAACATCTTACCTTGGATCCCCCGTTTTTCAGGATCCTCTCATCGATGTTAAATCTGGAATCGCATTTCTCACACCTGATGATCATTCCAATCCTCCGCCTTGATGTTCCTCTATCATCTTAACAGTATAGATATCCGGCAGATATCTATACTGTTCATTATAATCCAGCCCGTAACCGATAAGGAAGCCTTCCTTAACCTGAAAGCCGCAATAATCAATGGCTATATCCATATCGCGCCGTTCCAGCTTGTCAATAAGGGCGCATACCTTGATAGATACAGGGCCCTGGTGTCTCAACATCATTAAAATCTTCGTAACAGTCAACCCCGTATCTACAATATCTTCTACTAGTATAACATGTTTATCTTCTATTGGCACTTTAAAATCTTTGGTTAATTCTACTGACCCGCTGGACGACATCCCGGAGCCATAACTTGCTGCACTTATAAAATCGATCTTTAAAGGTATTGTCATCTCCCGCACAAGATCGGTAAAAAAGAATACAGCTCCGTTAAGCACCCCCAGGAAAACGGGTTCAATGTTGGAATAATCCTTTGAGATCTGGGCAGAAAGTTCCTTTACCCGGGCCTGGATAATCATCTGGGAAAATAAAAGCTCTTTTTTAAAATTAGAATTCAATTGAGTCCTATATATTAATAATCCCTGAGCTGCTGAGCACTTAACATGTAGTTTAATATATTTAAATACCTAATTTTTAATGATATGTCAATAAGTTAAGCAAACTTAATTTTATTGAATCAACATCCGCAAGATAAAAACAGATTCGTATTGAGATGCCAGATTATTGCTTGACATATTACCATATCGAGTGTGAAATCTTATAAGCAAAGATCATCCCTGCATTAATTGATCTATGATAAGGATTGAAAAGTTCCAGGGATCTGAAACACTTCTCAAAAACTGATTAGTAGAAGAATAAGGCTTGATCGGTACTCTAAATATGAACGTGACCCTGATGAGAACCCCGAGATCAGCGGATATCTCCATAACAGGCAGATGTAATCTACGCTGTAAATACTGCAGCCATTTCACAAGTGCCGGTGATTCGGGTACGGATCTTCCCGAGGAAGAATGGCTTAAGTTCTTCAGGGAATTGAATAAGTGCGCGGTTTTTAATGTCACACTCCAGGGAGGAGAACCCTTTTTTAGGGAGGACCTCAAAGATCTTATTGATGGGATAGTACAAAACCGAATGCGATTCAGCATTCTGAGTAATGGAACCCTGATCACTGAAAAGATGGCCTCTTTTCTGGCCTCAACCGGGCGCTGTGATGGCGTACAGGTCTCTATTGACGGTTCTACTCCGGTAACCCACGATGTGTTCAGAGGAAAGGGGACCTTCTCTAGGGCAATCAGGGGGGTAAAACACCTTCAGAGGCACGATGTCCCCGTATCCGTCAGGGTCACAGTGCACAGGAACAACGTCAGGGACCTGGATAGGATAGCTGGTCTACTTTTTGATGATATTGGCCTGGAAACTTTTTCAACAAACGCTGCTTCCTATATGGGCCTGTGCAGACAAAACTCCGAAATGATCCAGCTTACTGCCCAGGAACGTTCCATCGCTATGGAGAATCTCCTGAGGCTAAATAAAAAATACAATGGCAGGATCAATGCATCCGCCGGTCCTCTTGCTGAAGCGAGAAATTGGCTGGAAATGGAAAGGGCCCGAAGACTTGGCATGGAGTGCATACCTGGTAAAGGTCATCTTACTGGATGTGGAGGGCCAATGGATAAAATCGCGGTTCGATCCGACGGCGTAATTGTACCCTGCATACAGATGAGCCATATACAACTGGGTCGGATAAACAGGGATGATCTTAGGGATGTATGGCAAAACCATCCTGAACTAAACAGGCTCAGACAGAGGTGCAATATTCCATTGAAGGATTTCAAATTTTGCAGGGACTGTGATTATATAAATTACTGCACGGGTAACTGCCCCGCCCTTGCATATATGATACTGGGTAACGAAAACCATCCAAGCCCGGACGCCTGCCTGAAAAAATTCCTGCAGGATGGGGGGAGACTGCCGAATGAAGATTTGTTATAGGTGTAGTTGATCAATGATCGGGATTCCCCATAAAAGACAGCCGGATCTTCGACGAGGACTCGAGGGTTCAAGGGAGGAGAACCGCATATTCATGCCATACACTTAGCAATAGAAAAGGAATCCAGAATAGTCTGTATCTTCCTCAGAGATTCTGTAACAGCCTCCATGTCAAGGGAGCTTTTTAACTTATCACAGAAAAACTGTATGCATAAAAAACTCCTGCAATCAACAGGAAGTATGCAACCGGAATCCCAGAAGGGACATAGATTCTTTTCCGCATTTTCATAACAGGGGTCAGGCAATATCTCATCACATCTAATCAATAGATAATCATTAAGATTAAAGCCTCCAACTGTTCCCGCTATATAGATTGATAGTTCCGGGGTGTACAACTTACAACATTGTATGTCACAGACAGGACAGTGTTCTTTAACAATTGGCAGAATCAATTCCTGAATATCTCTTAAAAACTTCTTGTATTTTTTTGATTCATTGCGCAGGTATATCCTTGCCTTATCACTCAATGACTGATAAAATCTTTCATATAGTTCATATCTTTCCCGGGCTGCTTTGAAATCCGAAACCGCCCTCTCCTTAAGGCCATTTTTCTGATGCATCTTTCAATATCGCCGTTATTTGCTATCTTCTATCCATAAGAAGATATTTTTCGACACCCTTTTGTAAGAAAAATCCAGATGTCAAGGTCACACTGCATTATTCCCCCATGTGATATCCCATCAAAAAGAAAATGGTAGTCCCAAATTATTGAAACGGTTTTCCACCAGTCTTACATCCAAAAGTAGCCGTTGTGCCTGAACGACAAGTCGCTGCCGCTGTTCCGCCCGTTTTACATGCACCACCACTTGCTGTCCCGCCCGAAGTGCATTGGACAGCACCCGGACTTCCTCCAGCTTTACAAACACTCTGTGCATAGGCGATACCGCCACCGATATCAAAAAGTTTGGGGGGTTCATATGGAATCCTGGACCCTTTATCATCTTTTCCTGAATCTGTCATTTTATCCTCCATCCTCAAGCATCAATTGTACCCATATATCCTTATCTAGACAAAAATGGAGCTTATAGTATGGTATCTTATCATAAGCATCAAAAAAAAGCTCAAATAAATGAGACCTTGCCCTTGCCGATAGATAGTGGAAAAAAAGGATGTGCCTATTTATTATTAAAGAGAGGGCTTCCCTCTTTGATACACTCTCCAGATATGTCTGATTGTCCTTAATAAGGAAATAGAATCCTTCTACCCTGGCATTCAGCCCGATCACATTCTTATTAGGGCCCTGTGAAGGATCTAATTGATGAAAAGGAGAAGGGAAGACAAGATAATCGCCATTACGCTTGCATAATACCGGGCTGTCATCCGAAAATACATCTGTCCCCGCGCACATCCTTGCCAGAGAGCTTTTTCCGGCCCCGGACTCCCCCAGAAAAATATATGCTTTTTCATCCCTTACAAGGGCGGCGCTATGGACAAAACAGCCCTTCCGCTCTCCCAGTACCTGTGCAAGATACATCCAGAACAGCCTGTAAACAGGTTGGAAACATCCTGGACCGTCTTTCAAAAAGATGCATCCATCTGAAGTTTCCGGGTTAAACAAAAGCAGTCCATCCAGGCAGAAAGAAGAGATTGTTGTTTCAGTTATCGTAAAATCACCGATTCGCCCGGCGATCCCGTTCAGCCATACGATAATATCTTTGGTTGACAACTTCTGCTCAAAGACACTGGTCCGACCTTTCTCTTTAACCGGTGAAATCTTATTATAATCTCGAATGACCACCTTGATTTCTGCGTCCCCTTTCTGCCCGGAACATAGAAAATCCTTGAAATATTCACGGCATAGATCTACAGCCTTTTTTGCCTGTCCCAAAAGGTTTATGGTAATAATAGTATCCGCTATACATACCGTTAATTTCATAAATGCCTTACACTATCTGCTGATCCTTGAATCCGGGAAAAGCCCTGATTCATAGGATTCTTCACATAGAAAATAGGGCGCAAAAAGATCCCTGGTCATGGCATAGGCATTTGCCCTGCATGAACCCATGCATTGAAACCTGAAGATACATCTGCCACAGATACCTTTGAGCCGCCCCGGAAGGCCCTGACGCAGACCGGCAAGAATCAGGTTCTCACGCCATACATCTTTGATGGAATCCTTATAAAGATTGCCCATGCGAAGATCATCAATTATCTGGCCTATCCCGCATATTGAAAAGTCTCCGTTAGCCAGGATACCCAATATGTTCAGGATCCTGCATTCAATGATACCTCTCCTCTTTATATCCGTAATTGACCTCAATGCTACAGGGAGATCAAAGATAATATCTAGATCCATATTTAGCGACCATTCCTGCTCTACCATTCGATAAAGTTCAATCAGCTCTCCTGTATTCAGATTTTGCCTATCCCTAAAGACCTCCTTTCCTCTTCCGCAAGGCATTAATGGATTTATCTTTAAAGAAGTTGCGCCCAGATCTTTACAGAGTGAGATCAAACCCGGTAACTCCATGAGGTTATTCCGGTGAAGTGTCATAATGATCTGAAAATTAAAACCATGCTCAGCCAGCATCTTCAGCCCGGCTATTGTCCGGTCGAAGCTTCCCTTTACACCCCTGATCTTATCATGAACCTCAGGTGTACAGGCATCCAGACTGACTGATATCTGTTCCACGTTACACGATTTCATCTTCTCGAGTATATTGTTGTTAAAAAGGGTTCCATTAGTCTCTATCAAGATGTCGATCTCCTCAGCTGCCAGGAATTCAAGTAATGCATAGATATCCCGATATAACAGCGGCTCACCGCCCGTAAGCTTGACGCTCTGAAGTCCTAATCCTTTGGCTTCTAAAATCGCTTTCTTTAAATACTCGATGTAAATGCCGTCTTTCTGGTCTTGTGAAAAACCGGGAGAGATCCAGCAATGTCTGCATGATAGATTACATTGGTCGGCAAGGTAAAGATATAGACTGCTCAGCTGATAATATGGGCTCTGTTCGCGCATCTGATAGTCATTATGGTCATTTGCTGTTTAATGGAAGGATAAAATGGATTTCCTCAAGATCCTTAAGGAAATCTTCAACATCACTTTGCATCTGGGGAGGTTCGACCTCAGGATATAACTCAAGCATGTTATCTACAACCTGTTTGATATCTTTATCTCCTTTTAACATCAAAAAGGTTTCCCTGCCAGATCGGTTCATGTATCTCAAAGCACCGGTCTCTGGATCGAATAGAAAGGCCCCGTCATCCTCTTCACGATAGACGATATCTTTATTCTGCTTATATCTTATTCTTAAATCCATATTGCTATAGCGTGATGGCCCCGATCTTTTTCAACCCTGAAAGGAAAGCAAGAATATCTCGCCTTACACAGGTTTCGGTCATCTGACACCTGTCAATTATTAATCTGCAAATATCTTGAAAACTGTGAGTTCCATCGCAGGCCTCCCAGATAATCTTTCCTGTATTGTTCATACTGCATACAGGTATCTTTTTATCTCCCGTTTCTCTATAGATGGTGGTTTTGTCTCCTACTGTATCGGATGATATCAACATTTCCCTTTTGGGCATTGATGACTCTAATATCTCCATTTCAAGACGGCCCAGCAATTCCTTGCCTCTTTGTTTGGCAGCCCTGAGATCTCCAAGCTTAATGGTAAAGGCCCCGGGAACAATTGTCATCACAGCGGAGATAAAACCTCTCCTTGATGCAGTAATATCCTTCATTTTATCTTTCCTTTCTTTATATGCCCTTATTAATTCCCTGCATTAAATATTACGAAATGCAATTTATTTTTTCAACAATGAAATAACATGTAAAATCTCTATCAGGCTGAGAATTGACGGCTTACATTCTTCAATATTCATGATATATATATTGTAGATAAAATTAGTGGTAGAGATACATAAAAAAATCAAAAATTTATGGCTATATTAAGGAAAAACCGCATTATCCCTGAATCAAGCGGTTCGTTATCTAACTTACAAAATGAAGTCTCCCTTATAACGTTCAACGGACTTACACAAAGAGTCAGGCCGGTAATATATAAATGAGACAGGTTCCATTGAATAGATTGAAGGCTTACAATAAAGAATGGAGATTTATCATTGAGGCACTATCTAATCGTTCTCATCCAATTGACTCTAACCTCGACTGGATTAGGATTGAGACACTCGCAGCTGAGGAAGGCGTCATAGGTATCCTCTACAAAAATCTCAAGGATGCAGGCATATCTCAATCAGCCCTTTCCTCATTTAAAGCTTATTATCTGTCTATCGCCGCCCAGAATATTATCAATAGTAATGTATTAGAGAGGCTTGAAAACGACTTAGGCCGCATTCAAGTAGAGGTCATGACGCTTAAAGGGACTTCGTTATTAAATTCCATTTATCCCGATATTGGTATGCGTGGTATGAGCGACCTCGATCTCATGATACGGCCTGAAAAACAAAAAAGATTTATTAGCCTTCTCCACAACCTTGGCTATAGGGAAGATCCGCTTTTACCCCATATTTTTAAAAAAGATAGGATTATTATCGATGTTCATTCCCATCCAATAAATATTGATCGTGTCCCCATCAGGGCAAAGCTCTTGCCGGTTGGCGTAGAACCGATCTGGGCCAATTCAGTTCCATGGAGAGAAGGCTACCAATGGCTCAGGCGACCTGATGAGGTGGACAATATTCTTCTCCTCTCCCAGCACTGTATTAAACATTCATTTTCAAAGCTGATCTGGCTGGTGGATATCCTGAAGCTTATTAAAAATAAAGACGTCATGTTCTGGGCAGCTCTCTTAAAAAGGTCAATCCATCTCGGTCAAGGAAAGTCCTTTTCCTATACCCTGTATCTTTTAGACAGGATATTTTCCGTAAGACCAACGACAGGGCCGGGATCTGAAGATCTATCCCATAGCCTCTCGAGGTTAGAACGGGGAATTTTAGAAGCAAAAGCGAACGGAGAATCCCTTGAATTTATGGGACCTATAATGTCCATGTCTTGTGTTCAAGGTTTTAGCAATAAGGTCGCCTTAGGGTGGGAAAGCCTTTTCCCAAAGGACGAACTTGTGAGACACGAAATTATCGGGGCTTTAAAAGGCAAAAATGTCTTTTACTACCCACTTCGCTTTTTAAAGATTATTGCATCGCTCTTAAAGCGATTCTACCTGATCCTTGGTTATATTATCAGGGATGAATATAGGAAACAGACACGGATAGATCATGATTTCCGGCCCTAATATCTAGATAAAATATTGTCATTAACGTTTTAATATTATATCATTGTCTAGTTAATGATGCGCGATTTTTCAGTTTTAATAATATTTGGTCTCAAATAAATACTTATTATGAAAATCCTTGGGAGTGGAAAAATGAAAAGATTATTCTATCTGATATCTCTTGCAACCCTTATGTTTTTGTTTGTATCAAATTACCATCTATGTCTGGCCCAACAGACCACCGGGCCAAGGATGTTCCTGGAAGAGAGATTATACGATGCGAAAGATGTAATTGAAACCAATGTAATTATACATGAATTCAAGGTTTTTAACACCGGTGACAGCCCCCTTGAGATAAGCAGGGTCAGCACGGATTGACGCTGCTCGGTGGTCCAATATGACAGGACCATCCCCCCAGGAGGGGAGGGAAAGATAGAGTTAAAGGTTAATACCAAGGGTCTCAGCGGTACGATCAAAAAAGAGGCAAGAATATATAGTAATGATCCGAAAAACAGGATTATGACCATTACGATCCGGGCTGATGTCAAGCTGTCTATACAGGTCAGCCCCCAAAAAATAAAGTTGGTCGGTTATGAGGGAACTGTTATCACAGAATCAGTCATCATCTCGGCAAATATGGAAAGACCCCTGGAGATTGAACCAACGCAATTGAACCTATCTGAAAGGGTTACTTACGAGATAGAGGTAATCGAGCCAGGGAGGATATTCAAAGTCAATTTTAAATATACACCACTAGAGGGTGATAATCTTAATGGTACCCTTATTATTAAGACCGGTTATCCTGAAAAGCCCAATATCGCTATCCCTGTGAATGCGAGATTCCAGAGAAAGACAACCAGAAAGGATAACAGATCACGGTAAAAGATCAAAATCCTTTGAATGAGAAACCTTTCTTGATGGACTTGAGTCCTCTCAGTCCGGAATGGAGCCCCACGGGTAAACCCGTGGTCCCATTAAAAATCCCGTCTTCGCCGCCGGCTACGACGCGGTTATCCGCCTAAATTGTGGGCGACATAGCGCCGTAGCAAGCGATCGTTTGCGCATTCAACCACTAGCAAGCTCGTGGTCTTCTGCGAAGGCGGATAAAGAACTGAAAAGGCATTAAAAGATGACTGGAAAGAAGGAGCCTCAGGTAGAGATATACACCGATGGAGCCTGCAGCGGCAATCCCGGCAAGGGCGGTTATGGAGCTATCCTCAGATTTGGAAAAAACACAAAAGAGATATCAGGCTGTGCCGTTAATACGACCAATAACAGGATGGAGCTAACCGCTGTTATCCAGGCATTGCGTCAACTTAAAAGACCTTGCAGGGTCAAGCTCTTCTCAGACTCCTCGTATGTTATCAAAGGAATGACCGAATGGCTCCCAGGCTGGTTAAAAAGGAACTGGACGAATGCCCAGAAAAATCCCGTGCTGAATCGCGATCTGTGGGAGATCTTATTAAAGGTCAGCAAATCCCATAAGGTTGAATGGATATGGGTAAAAGGGCATCATGGTCAAAAGGAAAATGAACGCTGTGATGAACTGGCAAGAGATGCCATCCGAAAGTGTATTGCGGAATAAGATACGATTGCTAACTATATAAAAGATATCGTTAATCTTTCAAAAAAGTCAAAAATTATGGTAAAGATTAAACACTTGACGAAAAAGGAAAAATGTGTCATCCTTATACGAGAATTTATCGTTTTTTCTTATCACAATGAATTTTTATTAACATGTTTCAGGGGTAAAAAATGAGATGTCCTAAATGTGGTTATATAAGTTTCGATTATAACCAGGTATGCCCGAAGTGTAATAAGAATATCGCTGATGAGCAGGCTAAACTCAATATACCGCCTTTCAGACCAAACCCTCCATCCTTGTTAGGCATATTGACCGGAGAGGGTGATGAATCAAATGTTGGCCTTGAAAACACCTTATCAAAATCCATGGAGGATTCTCATGAAATGGATGTCGGGCTGGATGACTCCGTAGGTATAAGCACATCTGAAATGGAACTTGATGAAGGTAATGATCTGGATGAGATCGGGCTTAAACAGGAGGATTCGGGAGAGTTAGAACTGTCCGGAGAAGAGGAAACATTGGCTGTTGAAAGTGAAGAAATCTCCGTTGAAGACACCGACACCCTCATTATGCCTTCAGATGAAGAGGAAGGGGAAGAGATATCGCTGGATCTTGGTGATGTCTCCCTTGATGAAGGCGGAGAGGGAGAAATTTCGCTTGGTGAAGATATCCCACAGGAAAAGGAGGAAGAGGAAATCAGCCTTGATGAAATCTCCTTGGGTGATACCGATGTCACGGAGGATGCAGCCGACGAGGAAATAGCCCTTACACCTGATTCTATTGACCTGGATATTGATCTTGATGAAGAAGCTGAGGGAGAAGAGAAGTCAGAAATAGAGCTCAATCTTAAGGACCTCAAGATAAATGAGACTGGAGAACTGGAAATAGAAAAGGATTTAGAGCCTGCCAAAGAGGCTGAAGAGGATGCCCTGGATCTTGGCGACCTTTCTCTTGATGATGCCGGCCCCTCTGCTGAAGAAGAAACGCTGGAGCTTGGCGATATGTCACCTGAAGAACCAGAAGCCGATGATACAGCTAAGGCCTTCAATAAAACAATCGCAACCGATGAATCTGGTCTTGAAGCGATATTGGATGAATCGCCATCAGAAGATCAGGGATCTGCTGACACAACCGAAAGTGAAATATCACTTGACCTTGAAAACCTGGATCTGGATCTGGACCTGGACGAGCCTGAAGACAAATCATAATCATACAAAATTCATCTTGACCATCCCAACTTGAAAGGTTATAAGGCATTCCAAACAATGCCGAGATAGCTCAGTCGGTAGAGCAGAGGACTGAAAATCCTCGTGTCCGCAGTTCGATTCTGCGTCTCGGCATCTTAAAATATACAACGATAAAAAGGAGTTAGGCACCATAGCCCTGACTCCTTTTTTCGTTAAACTTACAGATTGTAACTATTTTTGTAACTCCCTCTAAATGTTCAGCCTGCCTCTGAGCAGCGTGTTTCAGGTCAGCATCGGAGACGATGTCATATCTATCTAAGACGTACCTCTTCAAATGGCCTGATATCTCCATGGCAGTATGTTCGGAGATCCCGCTCCTTACCATATTCCTTATCGCCGATCTTCTTAGATCATGGAAGAGCTTCCCGTTTAGGCCTGCAGTCCTGCAGGCCTTCATCCATGCTTTCCTGAAACCGGCGAATGGACCGGAGCCGATACAAAACCGCCGGCCGTTCGATGACCTGTCCCTTCTTGACCTCGTCTCCAGCCTTGACAGCTGCGAACGCGGGCGCGCCCAGATGCTGGACCAAGGAAACGGTACAACGCAGGACTCTTTGTACGGATTGTCTGCTTGTCTCTGGTGAGCTCTTCACTGTCAGGAGGATGTGTCCCTCCTTCTAATCTTTAACCTGCAATAGAAGGCAGGAATCCACAGTCTTTATTTTTCATTGCTCCCGGTTCCGGATAAAGACTGGAGATACCTTTTGTGAAGTTCCAGTTCCCTTGACGCTATATCCGTATTCGTTTCATAAATCGCGGTCTGCATATCTCTGAGGATCTGGATAGAGCGCTCGAAGTATTCGATACGGTGGGAATAGGTCTTGAATTTATGTCCGGTTTTTATATGAGGTTCCAAGGGGCGGTCGAATTTCTTGATCATCTCTTCAAGATGAACATGCTCTTTGTCAAAATAGATGTTATACCTTCTTTTCAGGTTCGGCTTTGACTCACACCGGTTTTTATAAAGTTCATGAACCTCATCGGCCCTGATACCGGGAAAATTGAAATAGCCGTAATAGCTCATACTGTAGCGGTATTCGGAATGGACCTGGACCTGAAAGTCCGGTTGTATGAACTCCTTTTCAAAAGCGGAGAAGGTGGACTCCCGATCCTCGTCTTTCTCCTCTCTATCGTCGAAATGCAGCGTGAACAGATCATACCCGGTCACCTTTGTAACGACAATGTGCACCAGGCTCATAAAGGTTCCCTTTCCTTAATTATTGTTGCCCATACGGTTTTTCTGCGGCAGGAAATGATTCTGCATTTGATAAGAACGCGCTTTTAGATGAAATAAGCATATGAAATTTGCCCTTGTATGTCAAACAAAATTTAGCCGCAGGATGTTGTGACGATGAACTCGACAAGCCGATTTATTACGATCGCTTTTGAGGTGCAAAAAGTTAGACTTCCTGCAAGAAGCGAATGAAATTGCCATGCTTATTTATTTTCTACTACATTATCTATAATATCGACGAAGTTTAGAATACACAAATGAACATAAACCGCAGGTAGGGTCTGAATCTCTTATGCAGGTTTGTTAGACTAGCCCTTTTTTCTTGTGTATTTTCATTTGCTACCATTTTGCTACCATTTACCTCAAAAATTGTCTTTTCAAGCCTGCAAGCTGCCACCTGATTTGGGGGGTTCATCAAATGAGCATACATATTAAAGTAATAGTTGGACGTGTGTGTCCCAACTGACTCTGGATATATTTAATATTTTATCAATGTTCAATTACTAGGCTTGCATTGGTATGCCTTAAGTCGTGAAATCTTATTAGGCAACAGACTGCTTATTACACTTTCTAACATTCATTGTGCGAAACCACCCAAGAATAATACCTGAAATACCCCAGGTGAGACTAATTCGATTGATTCGTGAATCCATTGAATTACCTCCTTTTTAAGTTTATCTCATATGTTTAACGATCTAATTATTCGACAAACATTAGTCATTAATTTGCTACGAACTACATACTTCTTATCGTAGTCTAAACTTTGAAAACACTGAATTTTCTTTAGACTACAAAACGAAGTATTTAAAAATCCTGGATCAAAATAGTATAGCTGAAATCATCATCTTGGCTGGTCCATATATGTTGGAGATATCTCAACTTTATAACCCTCCAAAAACCCGGGATATTAAGCAGATATCT
>Ga0209427_10007067_pt1 | contig 12732 bp, 10 predicted proteins | sample DeeMarSWOR136_30_FD_187465 | JGI IMG/M metagenome (GOLD analysis project Ga0209427, IMG submission 187465) | Marine sediment microbial communities from White Oak River estuary, North Carolina - WOR-1-36_30 (SPAdes) (version 2) | ecosystem: Environmental > Aquatic > Marine > Intertidal zone >... | reverse complement strand
TTTTACCATGTACCATAACCTGGGCAGTTCCTTTGATACACATAACTTAGAGTAACTCTTACTCGAATTTCCCTTTCCCCAGAGCGGTGAATACGATCGCCGGGATACCCAAGAGTATAGCAGGCACAACAAACACTAATCCGGCAACGAAGCCACAAATTGCGCCGGCCAACGCAAAACCCCAGGCCCTTCTCCTGATGGCGAAAATCCCGCCCACTATAGCTATTATGCTAAGTATAATCATTGGGCCACATATTAGCGCACCTAAGAAACCTATTGGCGCACTTAACCAACCTGTAAACCAAGAAGCCAATCCAGCAAGTGCTCCCCCGAATGCTGCGCAGATTATCCCAATAATCAGGCTAGGCACTCCGACGACCAGGTCTAGAACTCCCGCAGTGATTGCCATCCAAGCGCCATCTGTCACTGCCGCCTTCCCTGCCACCTTAGCACCACACCCAGGGCATATCTCCGTCATAGGAGTTGTTGGAGCACCACACCCGGGGCAAAAACTGGTGCCTGCCGTCGGCCTAGCTCCACAATTCATACAGAATTCGGGAGTCCCTGTTAACTCCTTGCCACAATTTCTACAGAACATTGCCTGTTTCCTTGCAGGCCCTGATAACTACCATTTCTGAATGAGCTTGCCATCCTTGTCTTTCATGCTTCCAATAACAGCAATTATAAAGTCAACAAAAGCCCAAATCCCTACCGCTATAAGAAGTACTATCCCAAATCCGAAGAACCATACAGTCGACAAACCCACAAGGCCTAAGAGTAGCATTACAATTGCAGTCCCGATCTTGCCAACGTAGAATCGATGTGCACCAAACTCTCCAAGGAAAAACGCAAGCAAAGTGGTAGCGAGCCTTGATTTGGGTGATATATCACCTGCTAGCTCCTTCGCTACCCTTGCGCCACATTTCGTGCATATTTCTGTCAGCGGCGTTGTTGGAGCACCACAACCGGGGCAAAAACTGGTGCCTGCCATTGGCCTAGCTCCACAATTCATACAGAATTCCGGACTCCCTGTTAACTCCTTGCCACAATTTCTACAGAACATTGTCTCCCTCCTTCATAGGCTTTCTTAACAAGCACTATGCCAGCAGCAGCCTACATGCCACCTGCAACAATACTCAGAATGCCCGCAACCGTCGGTCTCCACGTTCTTTCCATCTCTCCTCCGTCCTTTTCATTCCTTGGGATACGATATAGTCAAAAGCCTTCCTTGTCAATACCCAGAACCTCAATCACCCGCCAGGCTTGCCTGCTGTAATCCGTACCGGCACTTCAACCATTAGACCCTCGCCTTGTCACCAATGATAAAGTGTCACACCCTCCAGGCAACTATCCAAAAGAGCTTACTAGAATATCTGCCAGGGTATGAGTGACACGCCCACCAAAGTTACAATCAGCATGATTATCACAGATACGCCCAAGCTGATAAGAATCATCCGCCACCATAACCCCCAAGCTAATCCCCAGGTCGGCTTTACCTCGTTATCCATCTTCTCTCTCCTTTCCTTGTACTCTCCAGGTTCCAAGTCATTCAATTGATTATAAGTATAGCTATTATTCGATGTCAATATACTTGAGAGAATCGTTCATCAAATCGCTTATGATGATCAACACTCGAGAGCAGACTAGCTTGCTCTTCTACTGCGCTCAGGATGAGTCCCTGAATAATCTCCCCGAAGGGTCCCAGGTAGCTTAACAAGCTCCTTAACCATGTAGGCGCCTTCCAGATCATAGCCAAGCGAGCGATAATACTCCCGGGCACCGATACCACTGAGCACTGATAATCTATCAGCCCCAGATTCTTCCCGGGCGATTCTCTCTGCCTCTTGAAGCAAGTTTCCACCGAGACCATGGTGCTGGGCGGCTCGCTCTAGCCTTCCCCCCACAGGAACTTCAGGACCAAAAATGTGTAGCTCCCTAACAAGCGCTTGTCTCTCATTTATTCTCAACCTCAGCAAGCCAAACAAAGTCTCATTCTCATCTTCATAGGAAAGGAACACTTCCCTCCCTCCGCATGTTTCGTAATCTAGCCTCATGAGCCCTGGCTCACCAATTGCCCAGCCGTCCCTCAGACGATGTCCATATTCCCGACAACGAATGCAGCTACAGCGAAGAGCTAGTTGCTCCATCTTCTTCTTAATAGTCCCTCTCAGTGCCAGATCTCGGCTGCCGGCGATGATGAATTTGCTGGGAATATCCCGCATCAACCTGGGAATCCTCACATATTTGGGAACCAAAGTCTTGATAGCTGCAAGCAAACCAATCATCACCTCATCACGATAGGGCCGATAGCGATTATCTCGATACCACCTCTCTAACTCACTCCCTCGAACTACCAGCGTGGGGTAAAGCTTCAGTCCGTCAGGTCGAAAGCGCTTGTCTTCAAACAATTGCTGTGATAGCTCCAGGTCATGTTCAGGTGTCGAGCCCGGTAAGCCAGGCATCCAATGATAGTAAACCTTAAAGCCATAATCTCGTAATAGCCTGGTCGCGGAGATAACTTCAGCCACTCCGTGTCCTCTCTTCGTCAGTGAGTGAATGTCGTCATCCAGAGTCTGCACCCCGAGTTCCACCCTGGTGGTGCCAAAATCGAGCATGCTTCTTATCTCATCCTGCCCACAGAAGTCCGGCCTGGTCTCGATGCACAATCCCACGCAGCGGTGTTGAGCATTTTCGTTTGATTTCCTGGCTTCCCGTAAACTGCTGGAGCCGATGCCGTTCAGAGCGTCATAGCAGTCCTTAATGAACTGATACTGGTAGTCTGGGGGATAGGCCAGAAACGTACCCCCCATAACGATAAGCTCCACCTTATCCTGCGCATGTCCCATTTCAAACAGTGTCTTGAGCCTGACCTCCACCTGTCTTCCGGCATCAAAGCCGCAACTTCGAGCTCGGAGTACCGCTGGAGACTCCACGGTGTAGCTCTTGGGCGCGTCGGGAGAAGTGGGGCAATAAACACATTTGCCGGGGCAAGGGAATGGCTTGGCCATGACTGCTACCGGAGTCACTCCAGAAATCGTTCGAGATGCTTTCTTCATGCTTTCACCATGGCATTTCTAAGCATTTCCTCTGATGTCACTGCGAGTGCTTCGTTCCTTGTCGTTCTGAGCATAGCAAAGAGTCTCTCTTTTACTTTTGACGAGGAGATTCTTCATCGCGCTTCACTCCATTCAGAATGGCAACAAGAGACTAGAGACCGTGAGGATTTCAGCATAGTATGCTAAAGTCTACCAGAGTGCATATATGACCACAAATAGAGAGGTTTTCGACCAAATAGCTGAAAGCTGGTATCGCGTAAGACATTGGCCCTTATTGAAAGGAGAACTAGATGCCTTAGCAGCAATATGGCAAAGCGGTAAGCTGCTGAATCTTGGCTGCGCTCACGGCCCGGATTTTTTGTCTTTCAGTCAAACGTTTGAACTATGGGGAGTGGACTCGTCCCCCGCTATGCTCAGGCAGGCGATGAGATACTCTGCGAAGTTCAAGTTTTATGTCAACTTGATAACATCGGATGCCTTGTTTTTGCCTTTCGCCGACAACACGTTTGATTGGGCAATATCAGTGGCCACTTACCACCATATCAAGGGCAGGGAGGAAAGGGAGAGAGCATTCAAAGAGTTAAGGCGGGTATTAAAGCCGGAGGGAGAGGCCTTTATAACGGTGTGGAACCACGGACAGCCAAGGTTCTGGTTCAAATCAAAGGAGCAGAAAGTCCCTTGGAGGTTAAGTGAAGGAACGATTTATCGCTACTATCACCTATTCTCCTATGGCGAGTTACGCAGAATATTGACTGAAGCTGGCTGGCAAATCATTACCATATCACCAGAGAGGTCTTACGATTTCCCGATAAGGGATTTCTCGCGCAACATATGCGCTCTAGTGAGGAAACAAAGCCGACCTCTGTTGTGAATTGGGTGACGCTGGGCTTGGTATACAGGCCGATATGACTGAATTCCAGTAAGGCCTGTGTTTTGGATTGATTGCCGAGGCGCTCGAAACGCCTTTAGCTACGGATGGGTTCACTCACCGGATGAGTCTTGCCCCGCCTTCACCTTTTCAGGAAGTCCAGCTTCGATAATGCCGATGAAGACTTCCACCAGTCTAGGGTCAAACTGAGACCCGGCACCACGGCGCAGTTCTGTTATCACCTTCTCAGCGCACAAGGCAGGACGGTAAGGACGGGCAGCACTCATAGCCTCGAAGCTGTCAGCTATAGCGAGGATACGAGCTTCTATGGAAATCTGTTCGCCTTTCAGTCCTTCAGGATAGCCACTACCATCCCACTTCTCGTGGTGATGTAGAATGGTACTCACGCAGGGAGCAAGATTAGGTATGTTACCTACGATGGTTGCCCCTAGTCTAGGATGCGACTTGATCGCTTCCCACTCTTCCTTAGTCAGCTTGCCTTTCTTGTTCAGCACTTTGTCAGGAACGCCGATTTTGCCGATGTCGTGAAGCAGAGCAGCAGTGCTCACTCTGGATACCTCCTCAGGCGATAGGCCAACCGCTTCCGCCAAAGCGACGGCATAAGTATTGACTTTCCTGCTATGACCGTAGGTATAAGGGTCTTTCGCCTCCACTGTGGAGACTAAGGCATAAATAGCGCTCAAACCATTATGCCTAGCGTAGGTGCCTGCAGCATCCAGTGGTTCAGACAAGACCTTGGAGGAAAGATACACCCTATTGCCTCCGGTTCGCTTGGCATAATAGAGAGCGGTATCCGCCACGGTAACAAGTTCTCCAGATATCACTCCGTCTGCGGGATAGCTAGCCACACCGATGCTACAAGTCACAGCCATTTCCTTCTCCTCCATCTCTCTGGCAATCTGTACCCGAACCCGCTCAGCTACAACATAAGCATCATCCATAGCTGCCTGGGGCAAAATGACAGCAAATTCATCGCCACCATAGCGAAACGCTTGATCAGCATCCCTGACAGAGCCCTTGATAATCTTCCCTATCTGACTCAGCAGAATATCCCCGGCGGGATGGCCATATATATCGTTATACGTCTTAAAGTTGTCCAGGTCGAGCAGTAACATAGAGAACACATTACCATAGCGGGAATGCCGGCCGATTTCTTCTTTGAGCCGTTCTTCAAAATGACGCCGGTTGAAGAGCCCGGTGAGCTCATCAATACGAGATCTCTGCTCCGCCCGGGCATAAAGCTGGGCATTCTCAATCGGTGTAGCAATCTGCAAAGCCACCTGCTCCAAAAGCCTGATTTGCCTATGACTATAGGCATTCGGTTTGAGACTGGCCAAAACCAGACTGCCAATACCCTGTTCCTTGATACTCAAGGGCAGGTAGACAATAGAGCGAATCCCTTGCTGCAAATAATGCTCCCCTGTCCAGAATCTGTGGTATCGCACCAGATCAGCTTCGTATAAGCTCTTCCTCTCCCGGTATACGCACTCCGTACCCGTCCCTTTGAGCGGTATCCTCTCTCCCCTCTGCCATGGAGAGACTATGCTACCGGATAGAGCCGAGATACAAAGCTCATCGCCATCAATCAAAGCGATTGCAGCCCAATCAACATCCACGACTTCCTTTAACTCCTGGGCAAAGCCATCGAATATACCCTGAATGCTCACGCTGGAAGTAATGATTGTGGTTAAACGGTTGATCAGGGTTATTTCTTTGTCTTGCTCTCGCAATTGCTCATGGAAATACTCCTTTTCCATGCTTGCTGCCACTTGGGCGGCGATAGACTCCAATAAATCAATGTCCTCAACGCCGTAAAGCTTCCCATCTCGCCTCTCACTCACTCCCAGAACAGCTACAAGCTCACCCCTGTTCATGAAGGGAACAAATATCTCTACCCCTGCCAAGTAAATTTCTTCTCTTTCCTCCTGCCATATAGATTGGAATTCGGGAAAGATAGCGAGATTCCCTTTCGGTAATATGGCTTTTTCGCGCTTCAGCCAGGTCACGACAGGACTATCCTGCTTCAATTTCAACTTCCCCATAGGATTATCTTCCACGGGAGGATAAGCAAATCGGGCGCGAAAACCTCCGTTTTCAGCTTCGGGCAAAAACAAACAAGCCCTCCGACAGCCAATGGACTGAGAGAGCAGGGATATCAAATCGTTGCCAAACTGCTCCAGGGTGGGAACATTGTGTATCTTGGTGATAAACTCTGATAGCTGCTTACGATAAGGATATCTCTTCCCAACAAGAGCCTGCTCTACCTTGCCAGAGAAAGAACCCAACAGCTTATGAATCAATATGGCGACGATAGTTGCTACGCTTGCAGCTGCCGCAACAGTTCTGGTTTCGAATTCAAAGTCCAGTATGTAGTGAGCCAGGAAAAATAAACCTGTATAAGTGGCAACGCCAATAATACCCAAGCTCAACCACGATAAGACTCGGCGGAAAACGAGCCTGACGTCTAGTAAGCGATGCCTCACTACGGCATAGGTAAGGATACAGGCCATGGTCAGGTTGCCGATGTGGGCCAAGGGCAAGTGACCAAGGAAGGGAATGAAGGAGACAAAACCAAAAACAGCCAGCACTGCCATAGCCAGAAAGAGATAGGCAATCTGATTACGCTCTGCGGCATCTGACGAAAACCTGAACTTCTGCACCAAAGAATATATACCCTTAGAGAACAGCATCGTAAGAGAAATAGCTAAGGGAAGAAGCCAATCGCCATATGTGACAGCACCGGTGAGGGAATCGACGTGCCCGAGCTGATCCAAAGATGCCAAGACAACAGTACCGACTAACCAAATATAGGCAAAGAATGCCTTTCGAACTTGAGTTTGGTAGAAAGAATAGAAGAAACAGTAAAATCCAATTCCCATCCAGATGCCAGTACAGAGGACAACCTTCAGAAGCTCGCCTTGTGTGAAGAAGCCGCGAGCGAGGAAATCGCTGAAGCTCCACACAATGGCGGGAATAAGATATAGTAAGAAAAGCTTGTGCCGCCTTTGCCACGGTCGGTTGGCCAGCAAAATGCCAAGCAAAGGAACATAAGCAGCAAAGGCAACCAAAGGAATTAGACCATGTGTATTCATAGTTAAGTCCATTATTGATACAAATCTGCGGACTGTCAAGAGGGACTGAAGTAACCCCCCAAAAGTGCCGGATGCTGTCGGTCAAGGTTCTGGCAGCGCAAGGCGAGCCTGAAGGTTCGGTCTTCTGTCACCTTGAGCACCGACGAAGAATCTGCAGAAGGCTTGGAGTGATAGACAAGGAAGGCAGGGTTCGGACCATGCCTTCTCTGCCTGGACAAGGCGGCCCATTTTCTTCGGGACACTATGTTACTGTCATCGAGCAGCCGCACGTTCCGATTCAGTAACCGGCACAGCCTCGATCGCGACTTTGGGAGCACCAAGCTGAACGAGGACCTTGTCGGGAGCGTTGATGTGCGGGGGCTTCAGGTGACCCAAAGCAGCGCCCTCAGCCTGCCGCTGGGCGATGTAATTGGAAAAGGCACCCTGACGAAGAAAAGTGACTTCTACAGGTTTTAAGCCCAGCAAAGCCTCCGGAATGCCATAAGCACTATAAATACTGTAGTGATAGACGTTGTCCAGTTTTATTAGTTCTTCATATATTGCTGCCGCTACAGCTTGCTCGCTAGCAATGGCGTTATCCTTAACCTCGAGGTAAACATGTAACATCGGCTTATCGCCTGCCACTTCTTTGCGTGCTGTCCAATCACTATAGGGAACGCCAGTGCCTTCAATTGCCTCCCAGATTAATCTTTCCGTCAAGTGACCAAAACCGGTGATATCAATGAGTTCATCAGCTCGGCTATGAAATACCATTTGAGGAATATCAATATTGAGTTTTTCATTTCGCAATGAGATTATCCTTATCATGTCGCCAACTCGGTACCTCGTCATAATACCGCCGTGAAAATTGGTGATGACTAGCTCGTATTTCTCACCCCCCTTTACCTCGTCCAACAAGATGGTCTTCGGCTGGTAGGAATGGTCTAGCTGCCATTTGAACCATTCCCTTTCCGAGATAAATTCAAAGAAGTTAAGGTTGGGGAAAAAGGTCATGCCCTCATAATCCCAAGTTTGCGCAGCATAAATACCGCCTTCTGTGCCACCGTATGTCTCCAAGGGACGCCGCCCCCATAGCTCGTTAACCCTTTTCCCGAAAATGGCGCAATCTGCGCCACCACCCCCAATTACCTTAACCGACCATAAATCCTTGGGCAGCATAGGACGACGGGCCAGTTTACTCTTGACCATCGCTCGGGTCACGCGGAATAGAGCATTAGGATGAGACAGCAGAAAGCGAATGCTTATCCTTCGCGATTGTTGCTTGAGTTGCTCTCCCACGGCAACCAGGACCGATGACAAGCCGCCAAAACCATCAAGTCCCCGATACAAAGCCTCCCTGAAGCCCGCCTGGATTTTTTCCTGAAACGACGCCAGTTCCTCAGCATTCGAAGGCAGTGAGTCATAATTAAGTGCTTGCTGCGTTAAGCCAACACCCAGACCGCTTGCATATTCCGGAGGGCCAACCATGTATAGCATCCTCAGATGTTCCTTGACCTTTGAAGTGTCACCCCGCCGATTGCACAAACCAAAAAGCCCGATGCCAATGGCAGCCTTTTGATATTCACGGAGAAAATCCTCAGGCATGGGCAGCCATTTAACATCGTATTTGTCAGTGTGACCCGAAGTTCGTACCCATCTGGCGACCTTGGCCGGCAACACATCCTCTCTCTTTTCCGCAAGCTCAGGCAGGTAATCACTATAGGTTGTCAATGGTACCTGCTCTCGGAATTCTTCCACAGTCTCAGGCATGGCACCACGCACTATTCTCCTGCCCAGCTCGCAGCTCTTTAATAGTTCAATCTGCTCCAGAAGCAGCCTCTTCTGGATGTCCATAAATTGCTCCAGGCTAAGATCAATGAAACCGCAGCACATTTGCCACAACTCCTGCTTTCTCCCCTGTCGCAGTAAATCAATAGGCCTTGTCATAGCCATCCCTCCTGCTTTCCTCCGTGTCATTCAAAATGACAAACGGAGAATCGCTATCATGAGGACAGTATGGCAAGGCTGGAATAGCTTGGGAAGAGATTGTTTTCTAGAAGATAGTTCTAGTTGAAGCTGTGGAGAATGTGGTCAGGCGGAAAAATCCTGGGGGACGCAAATTAGGAGCTCTTTACTTTGCCCGAGCCGCCCAGGCTCTGCAATTTGTGGCTCAGGTGCTCGAATTCGCTATTGCTGGGTTGCTTGCCTAGCTCCAACCCATAGCTGATGAAGAATTCCAGGAAATTGCGCAATAGCTCTTTCGTGCCTTCCTGAAACTGGTGAAATTCCTCTCGGGTTACGCCGCCTTGCTTCGTGCCTTCTTCTTTTTCTTTCAATTGACCCTCGATAAGAAAGTCAATGAACTCGGACCGCCCCACGTCACCGCGGTTGTCATCTATTTTTTTCACCAGTTCGGCATCTACTATTAGCATTCTCTTTTCAGACATATACCGCTCCTATCATGACAACTCCTTATACTTTTTATGTTAAACAAGGGGTGACCTCACTGTGCTTTCAGCCACCCCTCTTTAACTCCGCGACCGACTTGAGCCTCAAGCTCCATGGCCATTATTGCCATTTCGGAGATCGAGTATCTCAACTATGCTGTCTATATTTCTGAGTAGCTCTCCACCTTTGTTCGTTACCTGATAGGTAACTACAGGATTGCCTACTTCCACTTTGTGAATGAACCCGTTACTCAAGAGAAAACCAAGATATTTTTGTATCTGGGCGTAGCTCATGTTAGCGCTGTACATAATCTCCGTCTTGCCAGCACCGTTTTCGCCGACTCGGAGCATGTCAGCTATTATCTCTATATTAGACCTTCGCCGGTTCATTACGCAACACCACCTGCTAATAACTTTGACCTACCACCATTATACTACCTCAATGGCAGTTGTCAAGCCCCTGTACTCACTCATATCAGGGCTGACACTTCCCTTTCGTCATTGGGAGCGATGCCGTGGCTGTCAGCGAAGCGTGACAGGGCGAAGCAATCCTTAGGCGAGCTGCCCTCAGCCCAAATATGAAAGGGAGGCTATTATCCAGCTCTAGAAACATATGAGGCGTCACCCATCTATCTGAAGCAGGTGGGCCCCTAGAGAAAGAGTTGATGGTGCAAAGTGATATAATGTTGACAGGGAGAGAGGATACGTTATACGATAAGTCAGCGGAGCCAAATCTAAATAGCCAAGAGGGTGTTTGAACTAGGTATGCAACCTTCATCAGGAGGTAACTGATGGATAAGATCAAAGTTATGGTAATCGATGAGCAAGCACTTTTCAGGGCCGGGGTGCATCAGGCGCTGTCTGGACAAGCTGACCTGGAGATATTGGAATGCGACCCAACTCAGAACCCACTGGAGGTAATTGAAGCTAATTTACCTGATGTTGTTTTGCTTGGCTCTGACCTGACCAGCCTCAGCGGGATTGACCTGGGTAGAAAGATCGCCCAATACTACCCAAATACTAAAGTGATAGTGTTGAGCCCTGACCCCAACGACCAGGAGCTTTTTGAAGTTATCAAAACTGCTGCGGCTGCCTGTATGAGCAAGAAGGCCAGTGCCGACGACTTGGCTGGCACCATAAGGCGAGCCCACAGAGGTGAATACCCCATAAACGAAAGCTTGATGACGAGACCTAAGGTTGCCATGCAAGTATTAGACCAGTTTCGCGGTTTTACGAAAACTATGAAAGGCGTAGCCGCTCCTCTTACCAAAAGGGAGACGGAGATTCTAACCTATGTTGCTGAGGGCAACTCAAACAAAGAAATCGCCCGTATCCTGTCAATCAGCGAGCAGACAATCAAGAATCATGTCAGCGCAATCCTTCGTAAGCTGAATGCCAACGATAGAGCCCACGCTGTTACTCTCGCCTTGCATAGCGGCTGGATCTCACCGGAAGCAAAACCACGAGGGGTACCGGAAGATTTTGATGGAATGTAGCCAGCCCTGCACAGGCAATTACCGTGATTCGTCGGGGATAGTAGCGTAGGCACCATTGCCCGACCCCCCAAAAGTCCTATTGACAAACTACTGAGATGTGCTACATTGTATTTACTGGCAGGAATAGCTATATTGCTGTGCTCCGGTCAGGTTCGACCAGGGCATCGTGAATAGGCTTGATTCTAGCCAGGGGACAAGTTAGACTTTACGTGGATTGTTGAAAGAAATGAAAGCGAAGGTGCGTCAGACAGAGATTAGTCCAGAGCTAAGGACGCGGGTCAAGGACTATCTGGAGGCGAGGGGCTACGAAGTTAGTGAAAATGCCGAGCTCGCCGGCAAGTCAAACGTCGTGCATGTCTTTGATATGCTGGCTGAAATGGACGATGGTTTCGATAGCTACAGTATCGCCATCTGCCTCATTCATGGTGGTGACAAGGACGTAGAACTGAAGACCATCTTTCACTTCGCCAACAAAGCCTACGATTGCGGCATCATTGACAGGGTCCTTATTGCCTCTCCCGCGCTCAGTCAACAGGCGAAACAATTAGCTCGTAAACAGCGAATAAAGGTTATCGACGGGGAGCTGGTTGAGCGGCTGGTGATCTCGCAACCTAGACCGATAGCTAAGCCCAGGGAGCCGATTACGTTTGACACACGAGAAGAATTGGCCGAATCTTTAGCCAGCCGGGGCTATGTCGTGGAGGAGCGGCCCAAAGTCAAAGGCCGGTCAGGGCTTGAATACACCTTTGACATACTGGCTCATGCTAATACCGGTCAGATCGAGCATTTGTTAGGTATAGATTTTCTGACCGGCCAGAAAGAGGTGAGCCTGGAACAGGTGACCTTATTTGATACCAAAGCCTATGACGCTGAAATTGATGGCAAAGCCATTGTCGTATCGCCGGGGATTAGCCCTGAGGCAAAACAATTTGCACAACATCAGAAGATAAAAGTCTTTGACTTGGATCACAAGCCGGCTTCCACACCGGCAGCCGAAGAGAAGCCTGTCCCGCGAGAATATAAGCTGGTCAAGACAGACAAGGCTCGGGCCAAACTACTGCGGCAGACGCCCCAGCCTGAGGCGTTACGGTTGATCCCCGAGGTGGTGGCCAGAAGATATAATGCCATACCCCTGACTATATTCGGTAACACGCTGGAAGTCGCTATGGCAGACCCCACTGATATTTTCGCCCTGGAGGCTTTTGCCGCCTACAGCCACATGAGGGTCCAGGCCGTAGCCGCCAGTGCCCGGGAAGTCAGAGATGCCATTGACTTCAACTATAAAGCCTACGGCGAAATTGAACAGCAGATTTCTCGTATCTCCACCCCGGTTGAAGCCAACGACGAGAGGCTTGCTGTCAGCGCTGTCACTGATACACCCCTGGTTCAGGCTCTCAACCTCGTAATCGAAGAGGCAGTCAAAGCCCGTGCCTCCGATATTCATATTGAGCCGCAAGAAGATAGGGTGAGAATACGCTATCGTATAGACGGCACTCTTCAAGACATGATGTCTGCGCCTGTAAGCTCCCATCGGCCGCTCATTTCACGGGTCAAAATCCTGGGCGGCATGAATATCGCCGATCATTTTCGTCCTCAGGACGGTCAATTCTCTACCAGGGCCAAAGGGCGCGAAATTGACGTCAGAGTCGCCACTGCCCCTACCGTTCATGGTGAGAGAGCAACCCTGCGGCTTCTGGACAAGACAATGGCTACCCTGGGCATGTCAGAACTGGGTATGCTGCCCGATACCCTGGGCATGTTTGAGAATATGCT
>Ga0209427_10007064_pt1 | contig 12738 bp, 9 predicted proteins | sample DeeMarSWOR136_30_FD_187465 | JGI IMG/M metagenome (GOLD analysis project Ga0209427, IMG submission 187465) | Marine sediment microbial communities from White Oak River estuary, North Carolina - WOR-1-36_30 (SPAdes) (version 2) | ecosystem: Environmental > Aquatic > Marine > Intertidal zone >... | reverse complement strand
ATTTTTTCATCTATTTCCCAGTTAAAAATAGTTTTATACCATATGATTTGGTCATTTGGTGTTACAGTTGGTTGATGATTGATTTCTATCCATTCCTTACCTTCACCATGTTGAAAACCAAGTTTTTCTCCTGGAAGCCCAGCAGTATTGTATGGTTGCTTTAATTTAGTTACATCAATTCCAGAGATATACCACCTTTCTGAAAAAAGTGGTCTAGAAAATTCCGCAGATAAAATTCCTCTAGGATTTCTAAGATCGTTTGCAACAAAGAAATTTTTATTTTGACCTAAATTTTCTGTTAAAATGAATAAAATATTTCTACCCTTTTCAATATATTTAGTTAAATCGTAAATTTCCCCGCCTTTATCTGGAGGATCTATACCCATCATGGCTCCAGGTTGCATAGAATTTCTACTATAGGTATTATGCCCCCCAATGAATTGATTATTAAGCCAAACTGCAGTTTTATGTCTTGAATTAATCTTAACGGTAAAATTTTGGAAGTTAGATGTATGGAACTCACATTTATATAAGACATGCCCACAAACATAATTATGATCTATAGGATCTTTATCAATTTCGAAATTGATCTCTTTCCAAATATTATAATCATCCTGATTAGCCCAATTCGTTTTAAGTTTGTACCACGGTCCAAATGATAACTCAGGTAATTCAATTTTAGATGAATATCTCTTCTTCATCAATCCTGGAATAATTGAATCCTCCACTTTTTCAAATCCTTTAGCTATATTGCTAGAACCTAAAATCCAAATAGTTTGGGATCCTAGAATCTCAGCCTCTATAGCATTACTCTTAGAAAAAAACAAAGAATAAGGCCCCCACGCTAATTGGACATTAAACCTATTAAAACCTGCGTTTAAAGTAAGTGCCATTTCCTCAGATAAGCAAAGAATATACAATTTCTTTTCATTTTTGTTAGTTATAAGCCCAGATCCTTCAGAATCAAATGATATTCTAGTAAAATTCTCTTCAAAAAAGGATTTGATTGTTCCACTTATTTTAAAGTCTGTTCCTTCTAGTAATAGTTCCCCACCATTATTTATTATGGCAATCAGATGTCCATTAGCATAAGGTCCCTTTAGAATTATATTCAATGAACAGAACCTTATATTAAAATTTCCAATCTGATGATTCCCAATTGCTATGAAAGAATCGCGGGATCGCAAATATTGATTTTTCTCTTTAGGTATTTGTAAGTTTTCTGAAAATAGTATATTAAATCTCTCAACTTCATTCTTATTGAAATTTCTGAAGAAATAGAAATTAGTTCCATCATTTCCTAATCGTTGCCTATAAAGGATGTTTATTTGATCACATAAAATTTTAGGGGGATTTACTAAATCTGTCTGAAAAAAACTATCTTTAAAACTTTCAATAAATAATGAAAATAATCTTAAATGTCTCAGTCTAGAAGATTGGAATCCATATTCTCTTATGCTTGCTGAATAATCATAACTGGTATAAACCTCAGGATTAGGAAGTGAGCCCCATGTAGTTCCACCATAGAACATGTAAAGCACCATCATTGTTACTCCTTGAGCGGCTAAGCTCTGAAGTAGCATTTTTTGGTATGTTTCTCCATAAAAATTATATAAAGTATCATACCCATAAATTATTCCCCAATGATTATACCACCCACCTTGAAGTTCGGGAATAAAAAGTGGAGAATTAGTAACGGCTCCTCCAAAAGATCTTACTTTTTCTTCAAGGCGATCAACTTTTTTACGGAATGAAACAAATCTCCAATCAGTAAGCGGCAAATTTTTGGGAGTTTTATCTGCCCAAATTGGATATTTATCAAAACCATATAAGTCAACTAAGCCATTCCAAGATCCTAATTCTTCTACATCATTATGAAAATTAGGAACCGTGATGCCAAATTCTTCAGCATAAGAGACAAGTTCTTGCATATATCTCCTAAGTATTGTTTCATGTTCAGTATATTCATTCTCTATCTGGAAAGCAACTATTTTACCTTGTGAGTTTTCTGTAATTTGGTGCTTATTAATTAACGTTATAAAGTTTTCATACCACTGTTTACAATATTTCATATACTGAGTGTCGTAAACTGATTTACCTATATCTTTTAAATGTTTAATTCTTATATCTTTCCTTCTTAAAAGCCATAAAGGATATCCTCCAGCTGTCGTTTCAGCACAAATATAAGGGCCTTGAGCAACAAGTACATATAAACCTAATTCTTCACATAATTTTAGTAAATATTTTATATCTCTATTACCATCAAAATAGTATGTTGTTTCGTTAGGATTATGATATCCCCAATGAAAATAGATTCTAACACTATTTAAACCGGCAATTTTATATATTTTCAGTATATCTTTCCAACGTTCTTTATCTGGCAACCTCCAATAATGAAATTCACCACCTAAAATGAAGATTCTCTTATCATTTATTTTTAAGCTATATTTATCCCACGTAATTTCTGACATATTAGCAAATCTCACTGATTACTATTTATTCATTAGTTTGAATTAATTCTATTTTTACTTGAAATCTACTGAGTGAGATTATTGAAATTAATATTAAACCAAGGGCAATCGCAAATAAAAAGTAATTCTGAAAAGTTTGATTAAAAATGAATAAACCTGCGATTATAGGAATTATAAGCATTATTGCATTTTGGACTGGGACAATTCTTAAAGCTTTACTTTTTTGAAGAGCTGATTGTAAAAAAATAACACTTGAAATGTAGAATATTAACATTCCCCATGCACTTATAAACATCCATAAATGTAAATAATCGAACCAAAAAATTCCAAATAAAATCTCCCAAAAGAAAAATGGAAAAATATTGGCTTCAATAAAAGCTTGTGCTAAAATATTAGTAAAAATCGCTCCGATTGAATATAAAATCGCTCCTATAAACATTAAAAATATTCCTTCAAATTGGGTACCTCGTTTTTGTTTTGACAGGAAAAAAAATCCAATGCACAGTACGATTAGTGGACTCAAAAATATAATAAAAGGAATTACAAATTGATATAAATCGATAAAAATATTTGTAATTCCTGCAAGTGCCATTAATATTGGAGATACTATTAAAATTCCTACGGCAATAATTTCATAATAAGTAAGCTTTTCATTCAGCATTTTAACAGCAAATACTGCGAAAAAAATTAGTCCTATGCTCATTAATGGCTGTACAACGACTATTCCAACCAGTCCCATCGCAATAGCATAAGGAATCATTCCAATCAATCCCAATAGAGTACCAGAAAGCCAACTTTTATTTTTGCTAAACTCCTTAAAAGTATTATATAAATTTCTTACTCCCTCTTCAATTTTTATATCAGAACCCTCTCTTAAACCTTTCTTTTGGAGGACAATACCAAAATTAAAACAAAAAGAAGCAATAATAGAAATAAATATCCCAAGAATTGTAGTTAATATATCAACCATATACAATGTTAAATGTTCAATCGTAATTAATTTTTTATAATGAAATATCAATAGATATATTATGGATGAAAATACGATATTAAATAAGGAAAGTTCAAAGGAGACACAAGAGAAGAAAACTGTTGAACTTCCTGCTCTAGATTTCTTTAAGATAAATATTATTAGTTTTTTAGTTCCTTTATATATATGTTTAGGTTTTTTTCTTCTTTTTGAATATGGAATCATTAATAGTTTCTTTTCATTTAACTCAATTTTTCATTTCATAATGCTTCCTGTAGTTCTATTTTTATTATATTATATTTATCTTATCCTCCTGGTAGAATTTGCTGCTTTTTGGGTAAGACGTTGGAATAAAAAATCCCTGCCACAGCAAGGAGTATTTGCTCGCGTTCTTGATGATGTGGATAGTCCAGAAGGAAAAATGATGAAATATTATCACAAAAGAGGATTCATTATAAAATTTCCTATGTGGCTAACCTCAAAATCACCTTTTCCTTGGCTTGTAAATCGCACTCTAAAGAGAATAGGCCATAATAAGATAGGTAAGAACGTTATTTATTGCGATGGTTATGTTGGATTAGAATTTACTGATTTAGGAGATAATGCGTTCTTTTATCCTACGGCTGGTATATCTTCACATGCAGTTAATACGATATTCGGAAAGATAACAATGATAGAAGTAAAAATAGGTAGAAATAACACTTTTTATCCAGGTGATATAACTGGTCCAAATGCGTTAACCACTGATAATAATGTAATTTTTCCAAACACAGTATTACATAAAAATTGGAGAGGTAAACCGGGAAAATTTTATTATCAAGGAAGTCCTGGACGGCCTATAGAAATTAAGCACATAAAGAAAGAACCTTCTTAATTAATTTTGTGGATACTTTCCATGCTTTTGTAGAAAATTCCTATATTTATTCATATTATCAAGCACTTTTCCAGCAAGATCAAAGCTTTCGAACACAGGAACATTTCTATTTAATAATCTAAGCTTGAATTTATAGCGGCTTTTATATTCTTCAAAACCCTCCGAAATTTTTAGCATGACACAGATCATAGGTTTTGTGCAAATTCTTTTTGCTTTTCCGATATACTTTATAAAAGATTTATTCAAATCAGTACCTTTTTCAAAACCTAGTTTTCCAACTAGAGAATCCTCTAAATTCTTAAACCTCTCAGGGTCCTTTACAAAGATTATGGCAGAAATATTTGGATCCTTATCTAGAGTCAATATTGTACGATAATATATGTGTGGTAATGCACCTTGAGCCCCTAAGTCGATCGGGTTAGCGAAATTAGTATTTACATCATTTAAAAATCGACTCATTTTGTCGCTGGTTTTCTCTGTTAATTTAGGAATTTTCAAACCATACTTTTCTAAAGTATCTCCTGCCTCAATCGTTGATCCACCACCAATTCCTATTAATCCAATATTTCTTGACGAAGGTAAGTGAATTAACTTAAACGCAGATGCTAAGGTAGCAAGTTCTACGGAATTATTAACAAGTGAACAACCAGTTTGTTTAGCAACAGCTTCCCATATCCTATTATTTCCTGCTAATCCTCCTGTATGAGACATAATTGCTTTTTTTGTTGCTTCTCCATAGCCAGCTCTCCATAATATCACTGGTTTTCTGTTTAAGTTGCATTCTTTTGCTGCTTTCATGAATCGCCGCCCATTTTGTAGTGTTTTAAGATTTTCAAGGTATAATCCAATAATTGCTGTTCGATTATCATGTAAAAAATATTCTAAAAAATCTGGGTGTGTTAAATCAATTGCATTTCCAACAGAAATCATTTTTGATACTTCAACACCATAGGCATCTGCCAACTGAGCAACATTCACTGCTAATCCTCCAGATTGTAGCACAGCTCCAAAGTTTCCGGCTTTCTTTGACTGATCTCTTCCAATATATAATCCTGCTTCAGGGTTATATACTCCTAAACAATTGGGTCCAATAATTCGAATATTATATTTCTTTACTATATCTAAAACTTCTTTTTCAAGACTCTCATTACCAATTTCACTAAAACCAGAGGCAAAAATAGTTACAAAAGGGACTTTCTTTTGACCTACTTCATTTAAAATTGTTGGAACTATTTTAGCAGGGACTCCAATTATTGCATAATCAATTGGTTTATCTTCTGGAATTTCTAAAATCGAACCATGAACCTCCAATCCATATAGTTTTTGCCCCTTTAAACGGGGATTAAAAATATAAATAGGTTTTCTGAATCGATCTTTCATTATTTCGACGAAATAACCTCCACCTGCTGGATTATAAGAGGCTCCAACGATTCCTATCGCTCTAGGATAGAACAATCTTTCAAACCTCTTTATAATTAGTTCTTTAGTGTCTAACATGGTAAAAAGTAAGAGATTCGTTTTTTTAAAAATTAATTGATATAATAATCTTTTGCTAAAATATTTTTTTAAAGCACTATAATTAAGAGCAGAATAAGTAAAAGGATAATAAGATCAACGACCCAGCAATTCTTTTGCTAAGGGAATATCGTCAGTGATTATGCCATCAACTCCAAGTTTTATAAGTCTTTCCATATCTGTTCTTTCATTAACTGTCCATACATTGACTTTTAAATTATTAGTATGAGCGAAATCTACCAATTCTTTATCAATTCCAGCGAAATGAGGATGAACCGCAAAGAAATTTTTCTTTATAACTCTCTTTGTGGCGTTTGTTAAATCTCTTGGCTCTGAAATTCTTTCAGAAAGTAACGCACCTAATTTAATCTCGGGCTCTAACTTTTTAATTTTTAATAATTCGTTATGTATAAATGAACTAATAATTGTGGACTCGATAAGACTAGCATCTCTTAACATTTCAATAATTTTTTTTCCAATTTCCTCGACCTTTATCTCAATTTGTAATCCAATTTCCCCTTGTGCTAGGTCGATTACCTCTTGTAAAGTCGGAATTTTTTCACCTTCTCCAAAATCTAATTGTTTTAATTCATCAAGAGTCATTTTTTCAACATAACCATTATAACCAGTTAATTCTGAAATTTCATAGCCATGGATTACAACTATTTCTCCATCCTTTGATACTTGAACGTCTAATTCAATATAATCTGCTTGAAGCTCAATTGCTTTTCTAAAGGATTTTAATGTATTTTCAGGTTCACTTTTGTTTGCTCCTCTATGCCCAATAATTAAGATTTGAGATTTATCAACTTTCATATCTAATCAAAATCCATAATGATCATATAATCTAAAACCTTCCAATTTTTAAATAGTTTTACTTAATTACTCATCTATGTAAAAATAGAAACGTCGAAATATATCAAAGATTTAATAATACAACTTTGATGTAAAAGAAAAATTTATATATTTGATTGAGTCACAATAATATCGGTTTCAATTAAATTTATAAATGTTATACGTTTTTATTATTTCTGAATTTAAAAAAATGAACTGAATAGAAAAGTTTTTATAGCATTTAAAAAGGTGATCACGGAAAAATGAGATTTTGCCCGAATTGTGACAATATCTTAATCCCGAAAAAAAAGAAACTGTTTTGCAAAGCGTGTAACCAAGAATTTGAACTAGATAAAAATTCTCCAGACGATTACAAATTAGTCAAAACAATTAAACATGATGAAAAAGAGTCCGCTCCAATTATTATTAAAGAAGGATTGAGAGGAGAGAGGATTTCTGGTGAAGACCGTAAGGCTTATGAGGATCTCTTTGACATCTCAGAAGCCGATGGTTATTAGCGCAGATAATTAGGGGATAGGTGCTTAATTAGTTCGTTACATCTTCCTTCTTCTGACCTAGAATATTTAAAAGTTTTGTAATTTTTAAAGCTTTAAATCATATTAGATTTAATTAATTACTAAATAGAAAAAAAATAGAATGAGCGGATATTAATGAGTGAGGAAAAGAAGAAAAGATTAAAAGGATTTGCAGGAGTAGTAGCAAAGCAAGTAGAGCCGCTAAATAGCATCGAAAAATTCAAGGAGGACTTTAAGGATACTGAACTCAAAATTCTGTTAAATGCAAAAGATGGCAAATATGCGGCTTTATTGGTAATTGATAAAGGAAGTGTCTACATTGAGGGTATCGAAAACAAACCAAAAGAAAATATAAAAAAGAAAGTAGTTGGTTGGGATGGATTATTACAAGCGAAAACTCAAATATTTGTGGATTTATTAGGAGGAGAAGACATTTCAATGGGGAGTATAGTTGGAAAAATCCTTACAGGAAGAATGAAAATAAGAGGAATTAAAAACGTATTGGTTTTACTTAAATTGTTTGAATACTAAAAGTATCAATTCCAAATTTTCTTATTATTTAAAATTCTAAATTTCTAATTTAAACACACTAATTAAAGGGAGTATTTTTTCTTTTAATTCTTCTGTATTTGCATCCTTTATAGATTGAATTATTACATTTTTATCTTGTTCAGAAATTTCATGAAGTCTGTCTAAAAATAATCGTAGATATATTATCTTCTTCGAAGGCGTTTTCTTAATATTTGAAATTAAATTATCAAGAATAACTGAAATAGAGTCTGTCTCACCAGGCTCAGATGTACAAACACTTCCTTTCGAGAAACCCTCCTCGTGTAAAATTTTATGTTGCTTTATAATATTGTTTGTTATTTCTATAAGCATTTCCTTTCTGGATAATATTGGTAATTCAGAAAGATTTTTTTCTATCTCTAAATTTTTTTTATCAATAGATTTAATGTTTGAGAGAGTTTCATCAAGCTTATCTTTTTCCATATAATAAATTAGTTTTGTCTAAGTTTTTAAATTTTTCTTAATATATTTATAGTTAGGATTATGAAAAAGCAAGTTGAGCTTAAATTAATAGAGTTTCAAAAGCTTATTGATTATAAATTTAACAATTCTGAAATTCTGCTTCAAGCATTAACAACTCCACAATTTGGAAACGAACATGATTTACCTCATTACGAGATTCTAGAAACCTTAGGAGATGCGATTATTAAATTGATTTTTAGTCTTAAAATCTATAATGAAGGAGAAGATGATCCTGGAAAATTAACTAAAACTAAACAATGTTTAGAAAATAATCGCACATTTTCGAAAATCGCCTTAAATATGAGGTTAAATAATTATATTTTTTCCTCTAAAAAGCAAAGTGTAAAAGGCACTTCTATCCCTGCAGATGTTTTTGAAGCAATCTGCGGAGCCCTCTATATTGATTCTAATTATAATTTAAAATTAGTAGAACAAAAAATCATAGATCGTTTCATAGAAAATTGGGATCTCTTAATTGAAGAATCATCTAATTTTTCTAAGAATAAATTATTAGAATTTTTACAAAATAAGTTAAAGTTAACTCCTAATATTAGATATGAATATGAGAAATTAGGGCCCCAACACGATCTTCGATGGATTGCCAAAAATCCAAAATTTTTAGATCAAAATGAAAAGGAGATAATTAAGATTCCATTAAATTTAGAATCTAGACAATTTAACACTAAAAAGGATGCTGAAAAAGAATTAAGCGAAATTATTCTTAGGTATTTAAAAAAAAATAGTAATCTATTTGAAAAAGTTTAAAAATTTTATATGAGACTTATTTTAAGGATTAATTAAAGAAATAGCTCTGAAGTTCTATTTTATTAGAATCTGAAGGTTTAAAAAATTAAAAGTATTCACTTAAACCTAAGAATATAAAAAAAGAAATTAAGATAATTTCATTATTAAATTATAATAACTTTAAAAATTACTTACCTCACTGTAATTTAATCTGATTAGGTAAAAAACCATGTTTGAAGATTCTAATATGAAAAAAAGCCCGGAAATGGAAGAATATGAACAAGAAACAGGAAAATTGGCAATTTGGAAAGGAAAAGTAAGCAATGATTTTAAAAAATGGCAAAATAGAAAGCAAAAAGAAGAGATTAAAAAACAAAAATTAGAAATGCTCAGCATATCTCGCGAAGAGAGAAAGCAACTTAAAGAGGATATTAAACATGGAAGAGATATAGGAAAAGATTATGCTCATTTAATAGTTGCTGAGAACCTACATAAAACTTACTTATTAGGAACAACAGCCGTCGCCGCACTCCGGGGTGTAGATTTAGTTATTGATAGAAAAGATTTTGTGGATATAATGGGTCCAAGTGGAAGTGGAAAAACTACTTTACTCAATTTAATCGGAGGATTAGACACCCCAACAAGAGGTAAGATTTTTTTGGAAGGTAGAAATATCTCAATGCTTAATGATAATGATTTAGCAGATATTAGAAAAGAAAGTATCGGTTTTGTTTTCCAATTTTATAATCTTTTACCTCAAATGACTGCTCAAGAAAATGTGATGGTTCCTTTACATTTTTCTGGAAAATTAAGTAGGAGAGGTAAAAGGAAAAAAGCACTTGATTTATTAAGGCTTGTTGAACTTGAAGAAAGAGCTCATCATACTCCCTCAGAACTATCAGGTGGAGAGCAACAAAGAGTGGCTATAGCAAGAGCTTTTGCAAACGATCCTGCTATTGTAATATTGGATGAACCTACAGGAGACCTTGATAGCAAAACGGGAGTTATGATTTTAAATCTTCTTAGAGATTTAAATAGAAGAGGTGCAACATTTATAGCTGTGAGCCATGATGCGGCGGTTTCAGAGTTCGCCACGAGAGTTTTTCATATGAGAGATGGAAAGTTAACACATGAAGGAAAGGTGGGTGGTTTGAAAGAAACAGCCGCAATGGAATTAAAAAGGAAACAGGAAGCCGAAATAAATAAAGAAAAATGTAAAGGCATGATTTTTAGATATTTATTTGCTAATCAAGGTAAAATGGAAATAAATATAAATGATATTAAGACTAATGTTCCAACTCCGATTATTATGAATTTACCAGAGCATTTTGATGATATTTTAAGAGAATTATTAGAAGAAAATAGTATTAATGGAAAAGTAGAAGGAGATTTACTTATTCTTCAGTAAATTTGTATAATTTTAATTTATAAACTTTTGTGATAAATGTCAAATATCAAATTAGTATTTAAATATGCTTTAAAGGACTTAGGAAAGCAGAAAGTACGAACTATAGCCGGAATCTTTGGTGTAATGATTTCTGTGGGATTATTAGCGATAGTCCTATTTTTATCTGATTCCATATCCGTTACCTACATCGATTATATGGCAATTGATGCTGGAAATGCTGATATGAAAATAAGTGTTAGGCATTACCAAAATGAACCTGAAGATAGATCGAACTATTTTGAATTTAAACCGGTAATCAATTCTATTAGATCAAATTTTGATGAAATTGGAAATTTCGTACCTCGTATGGATTTATGGGGTAATGTAAATATATCCGAGAATTTTGAGTCACCCCTTCTTACTAATCAGAGAACATCTGTATTTATTTCAGGAATTAACTTTACTCTAGAAAATGAAATAAATTTTGGGGCATTCGTTAAGCCTGAAACTACCCAATTACTTGAATTACCGGCTTTGCCTTTATATCATTGCGCTATTTACTATAAATATAATGATATTATTAAGTATGCTGTTAATGATACAATAGAAATTAGAATGAGCCTATACCATGGAAATGTGAGTTATTATAGGGTACAAAATTTTACCATTGATAAAATTTTTGATTTTCAGTTGAAATTTCCATATTTTTATACAAATAGACCTCTAATCATAGTAGATATTGAGACTCTTTATGAAATCTTTGGAAAATCAACCTTTCAAGGTAGATGTAATGAATTGATTTTAACTTTCAAAAATGGTAATGAATTTTATGATGCTAGAGATTTAAGTGGAACTAAGGATCGCGTAAGAAAAATAGCCGGAGATATTCGCCTATTGATTGGAATAAATCAATACAATGTGGAAGTACCAAAACTAGAGATCCTCGGATTCTCAGAATTCTTAAGTGTCGGAATAACGATCATTTTTGTTTTTGTATCGATGATATCAATGTTGATTTCTGGGGTTTTAATCAATGGCATATTAAAAACCTCAGTAGAAGAAAGAATAAGGGAATTTGGGATTTTTAGAACGCTTGGGGCTACCAAAAAAAATAGTTTATCAATAGTCCTTGTTCAAGGGTTATTAATATGTAATTTTGGGACGATTTCTGGTATATTAAGTGCATCCCTGCTAACCCGATTTCTTATTGTTCCCATTGCAGAAAACGTTGCTGGCCAAAGTATCCCTGGTTTAGCAGGAAATTTTGCTTTTTCTATCTCATTTTGGTCCCTTCTTATCTCATATTTGATGGGTCTCATTGTAGGAATTATTGTAAGTTTGTCCCCTGCCTTAAAAGTAATGCGTCTTCAACTTATTGAGTCAATTCACCCTTATCGCCATGAAGATACACTTTATCACCTACAACAAAAAGCTTCGGTGAATTATAAGTTAGTTATTATGGGTGTTATTTTAGCTGCAAATGGTGCTTTTGTGCTTTTCGTAATTCCAAGAATATTAATTTCAGCAGATCTGTCATTAATAGCCGGTGTTTTAATTGCTCTTTTAATAGTGTTTCTTATTGGAACTACTTTAGCGGGATTGGGATTAATGCCTTTAGTATTAAGATTCTTTATTCACCTATTTCGTCTATTTTCTAAGAAACTAGCTCCTGTGTATAGAATATTTATATTTCGTTATGCAAGAAGAAATGCCACTACTACTATTACTTTCGCTTTTACATTCTCTTTTGTCATTTTTACAGCATCTGCAATTCAATTTCTTACTAGTCAAGTTGAAATGGGAGCAAATTTATCATATGGATCAGATTTAGTTATTGAAACTACGGGTTGGGAAGAAGAAGAGGGATTAGATCAAGGAGGAAGCCCTTTTGGTATCCAATCTATTATTCAAGGCTCGAATGAAATTTACTCTCAAGATATAATGATTCAATCTCAAACAACTGAATACCCAATAGACCCGACAAGAATTCTTACTACTGATTTTGAAGACATTTTGCTAGGTATTGAGGGTATTGAAAAAGTTTCAAGTGTTATTGCAAGCCCCTCTCATCTTACTCAAATATATTCAGAAGAGGATAGAGAATTCACAGTAGAAATAGGAGATTATATTGGGTTATTTACACAAGAAGTAACTCTATTAGGAATCGATGAGGAATACACTTCTACAATAAATACTAATTATATTGAATTTACAAAAGGAGGGATTGCCGATTCTTTTGATCAACTATTTGATATCAATAATGGGTATACCTGTATTATTTCAGAAGGATTATCTGTGAATTTAGATTTAGCAATAAATAATTTTATCAGTTTATTTATGCAAAGAGGAGAAGAAAGTGAAATATATACCTTTCA
>Ga0209427_10007060_pt1 | contig 12741 bp, 9 predicted proteins | sample DeeMarSWOR136_30_FD_187465 | JGI IMG/M metagenome (GOLD analysis project Ga0209427, IMG submission 187465) | Marine sediment microbial communities from White Oak River estuary, North Carolina - WOR-1-36_30 (SPAdes) (version 2) | ecosystem: Environmental > Aquatic > Marine > Intertidal zone >... | reverse complement strand
CATCTGGTCCTTATCAAGGTCATGTGGTGCGACCTTCTGATAAAAAAGAACCAAAAAAAATCGCTTGGATTCAATGTGTTGGTTCACGTGATAATCTCTATGGAAATAATTATTGTTCATCAGTTTGCTGTGTGTATGCTATAAAAGAAGCTGTAATGGCAAAGGAACATGATCCAAACATAGAGCCAACAATTTTTATGATAGATATGAGAACTTTTAGTAAAGGATTCGAAAGATATTATAACAGGGCAGAAAAAGAATATGGTGTCAGATTTATACGATGTAGGATTTCTTGTATTCAAGAAGAAACACAGACCAGAAATCTTCGCATAAAATATGAAACAGAAGCAGGTGAACTAAAAGAGGAAGAATTTAATTTGGTTATTCTCTCAGTAGGATTTACTGCCAAAGAACGAATGAAAGAATTAGCTGGAAAGATTGATGTAAAACTTAATGATTTTGGTTTTTGTAAAACCAATGAATTCAATCCTTTAGATACTACTCGGAGAGGAATATTCGCATGTGGCTCTTTTTCAGGTCCTAAAGATATACCTGAGACCGTGATGACAGGTTCTGCTGCTGCAGCTAAAGCAAGTAGTATAATTACATCTGAAAGATATACTCAAACAGAGAAAAAGATTTACCCGAAGGAAATAGATGTCTCACAAGAAAAACCACGTATTGGTTTGTTCATATGTCATTGTGGTATTAATATTGGAGCTTATGTGGATGTACCTTCTTTGGTAAAATATATAAAAACATTACCCAATGTTGCATATGCTGAGGAGAATTTATACACTTGCTCTGAAGATACACAACGAAACATTATTGAAAAAATAAAAAAATACAAACTAAACCGGATTGTTGTTGCATCCTGTACTCCTCGTACGCATGAACCTTTATTCCAAGTTACTATTCAAGAAGCAGGTTTGAATCCGCATCTTTTAGAAATGGCAAATATTCGTGATCAATGCTCCTGGGTGCATATGGACAATCCTAAGGATGCAACTCATAAAGCAAGAGATTTAATCAGAATGGCTATTGCAAAGGCAGTGCTTCTTGAACCAATTCCAACTGTTGAACTAGATGTAATTCAGAAAGCACTCATAATAGGAGGGGGATTAGCAGGAATGACCACAGCTCTTGCAATTGCAGATCAAGGATTCGAGGTTTTTTTAGTGGAAAAAGAAAAAAAACTCGGTGGAAACCTGAAAAACATTTATTATACACTTGAAGACCAGGATGTTCAAAAATATATGGAAAATCTTATTGAAAAAGTTGAAAAACATCCAAAAATCAAGGTGTACAAGAAGGCAAAACTTGATAAGGTGGAAGGATACGTGGGAAACTTTATTACTACTTTGAAAAACGGTACAACCAAATTGATTGTTACTCATGGAGTAATTATAGTAGCTACAGGCGCTGAAGAGTATAAACCAAATGAGTACCTCTTTGGCAAAGATAAACGGGTTATGACTCAACTTGAATTAGAGAAAAAAATTACAAAGGGTCAAGATTTCAGAAAAAAAACCATAGTTATGATCCAATGCGTGGGATCACGAGAGGACTTGCGTCCATATTGTAGTAGAATATGTTGTACCGATGCTATTAAAAATGCTTTAAAAATCAAAGAGAAATATCATGATACAGAAATTTTTATCTTGTATAGAGATATGAGAACATATGGATTCAAAGAAACATACTATGAAAAAGCACGTGAGAAAGGAGTTATTTTCATAAGATATAATAAAGAAATGAAGCCCAAGGTTAAAAAAGGGAAAAAATATCTTGAAATAGAAATAAAGGAATTATTAATTGATGAAACACTAAAAATATATGCTGATTACCTAATTTTAAGCACTGCTATTATCCCAAGAAAGGAAAATGTTAAACTTGCCCAAAAATTAAAAGTACCAATTGATGATGACCATTTCTTCCTTGAAGCACATGTAAAACTAAGGCCTGTTGATTTTGCAACAGAAGGTATTTTCCTTGCAGGTACAGCACATTCACCAAAATCTATAAGTGAAACAATCTATCAGGCATATGCAGCAGCTTCCAGAGCTCTCATTATTATTTCAAAAAATAAGTATTACACTGATGTGCCAATTGCTGTTATAAATGAAGATTTATGCTGTGGTTGTGGCATTTGTGAAACAACATGTCCTTATGGTGCTATTGAAATGATAACAAAATTAAAAAATGGTAAAAAAATTAAAGTTTCTCGAATCATAGAAGGAAGCTGTAAAGGTTGTGGCATTTGTACAGTAGCATGTCCTTCTTGTGCTATAGAACAAAAAGGATTTAAACAAAATCAAATCTTATCAATGATTGGTGCTGCAGTAACATAACTAATATAGGACATTATCTAGATTAATCTAATAAATGTGTATAATTAAACTTAAAAATTTAATAATCTTATAGAAAAAATTAAGGAAGCGATAAAAAATGGTGTTAATAGAAGGATACAATTTTCCAGATGAACTATATTTTCATAAGGATCACGCATGGGCTAAAATTGAACCTAATGGAAATATTCGGGCAGGAGTGAATGATTTTTATCAGGAAAGTGCCGGTGATATAACAAATATTGATATACCTTTTGAAGGAGATGAAGTTAAACAAGGTGAAATATGTGCAAGAATTCAATCTGCGAAATGGATAGGTAAGTTTGTTTCACCTGTTTCAGGTGAGATTATAAAAACTAACATAGAACTGGAACTTAATTCTTCTTTGATTAATAAAAGTCCTTATAATAAAGGTTGGATAATGATTGTAAAACCTTCAAATCTAGATAAGGAATTAAAAAATCTTTTACGGGGAAAAACTGTTGTTTCATGGCTAAAGAAAGAAATTGTGGATGCTGAAAAAAAGAAGAAAAAATAAAAGACTATTTTTTTTTCAAAATTGGATTGTTTCATTAATCAAATAATTAACTAAAATTTTTTTTTATTTTTCATATCTCTTTATATATGTTAAAACGATACAGCTTCCCAGGGTTGAGGTACTTATGCAAAAGACATTTTCGATTGAACCTAAAGTAAAGGTATTGCAGGATAATATTTTTCATAATCCTGATGATAATTTTTTTATTGAATTTTTAAAACCTTATTATGTTTTTACAAAAGATGGTCAATATCTTTTTGGATCGGCACAACCAGGTCGTAGACCTGATAGAGCATTTTATATGGTTCCCGAAGGTTATAAACTTGGTAAGAAACAACAGAAATTTGATACCAGACTCGGCAAGAAAATCTATGAAATTGCAATGAAATATTTACTGGAAGAAAAACCTAAACTTATTGTGCAGGAAGGAATTCAAGGGGAACTTGGATACGAAGTTGGTTTACGAATAATAATTAGTGTAAAAAATCCTCATAATGCATATATTGCTTGGATGGGAAAATTGATGATTTTTCCTCCCAAGAAAATTATGCACATTGATTGTTGGAACTATATTATCCAGGAAAAACTACCTGATAAATATATTGAGGAGATTAGGAATGTTTGGCCAGATTATGACCCAGCAGTTCCTTTAACATTGTATGATTTTACTGAGATGGATAAAAATATTAGAAGGGTTCTTAGTCTCGGTGTTGATTATTTTGGGGGAGCCTATAAAAAACCGAATCTTACAATGGTTTGGAATAAAGCAGAAGCCGAGGGTTTAGTTTCGTATCATGCAGGATGTACTTCTGATCGTGTTTTAAAAGGATTAAGTGGTACTGGTAAAACTACGCTAACAGTTGGTCCACAGCTTGAACAAGACGATGCTTGTCTTGGTAAACCAATTTTAGATAAAAATGGTATGATTACTTCAGTTGAATTAATTGGTTTAGAAGCTGCTAGTTTTGCAAAATCTGAGGGATTAACACGCTTTAGTCCAGAGTATCCTGGTTTGATGAAATCCCAAGAAGTAGATAAATATGGCAAAAGACCTATTGTTTTGGCAATGAACATTGACTGTGAAGGAGTTGAATACGTACAAAAGGAAGTAAGTGGTTTTAAAGTTAAAATTCCTCAAAAAATCCCTGGTAAAGAAATAGGTTCTTTACAGTGTACAAAATATGAAAAAAGTGGCACAACAAATGGTAGATTTATATTCTTGTTTAGTGAATTAAACCCCAGCTGGGGGAGTAAAAATAAAAAATTTCTTAAAAGTGAGGCTTTAAGTTATAAAAAATATGACATTCTTGAACCGATTTTTAGGGTTATTGATTCGAATATGGCTGTTGCACTGGATAGTGCTTGTGAAAGTATTATAACTTCTGCGATTTCTGCACAAAAACCTGGTACTCGCGTTCGTTCATATGCTGCTACTGATTTTATGGCAAGGGAACAATCACATCAAGCATTAATGAAGTTAAAAATGTACACTGATATGGGTTTAGGTCTAGATGGTAAATTAGTATTTTTTATTAACAATGCAGGTTTTGTTGGTGAATATGACATAGATGGAAATCAAATTAAAAAACTTGATGAAAGCGGAAAACATATTTTTAAGAAAAATCAAGAAACAGGCGAAATACTAAAAAATGAACTTGGAGAACCAAAACTACTAGGTAAGGGAGAAGGAATAAAGGTTGCTGACTCAAAACGATTAATAGATCTTGTTGAGCATAGAAAAATTGAGAACTGGATAAAGCATCCTGTTTTTCGCTATTTAATCCCTGATCCTAAAGAACTTGAAGAAAAACATGGTATGGCAAATTTTGGTAAAAGATTTAACCCATTAAACTACTACTCTCCAAAACAATATATAGAATTTGTAAAAAGAGATATAAAAGAAAGAACAGAATTTCTTGAAAATTTATTTAAAGGACAAGAAGGAGAAGAAAAGTTAAAGGATATTATTTATATCTGGAGGAAATTTAGTATCCCAACTGAAGATGAAATTAAAAATTTTTATAATAGATATTATTGATGTATTTATTAAATATCCATTATTTTAATATTTTTCTTCTTTTTTTCTATTACAAAAGAATTAAGTACTGATTAATATTTTTAAATTGCGGGGTGAATCATATAATGGGAGTCTATAAGATAGTAGATATAGTTGGAACATCAGAAAAAAGTTTTTCTGACGCTGCACAAAATGCTGTAATTGAAGCAGCTAAAACAGTAAGAAATATTAAGAGAGCTGAGGTTACTAAATTTGATGTGAAAGTAGAAAATGATAAACCAGTTTTATTTAGAGCAGAAATGAAGATATCTTTTGAAATTCAGAGATAAAAATTTATTTAATAATTATTATAATATAAGAATTCTTTACCCAGAAGTTCCAGTGTAATAATTAATTTTTCATTATATTCACAGAACCCTTAGCACCAATAGAAAAAGATCTACAATACCATATTCCTTAGATACTAATGTAAGTAAATCCAATTTTTTCATTTCTTTTAATATCTCTTTCAAATTTTTTTTGAGTCAATGTTTCTAACTCAAGATTTAATTTTTCAAACTAAAATCTATATATTTTTTTTAACTTTTATTCCTCTGCTAAATTAGATACTATACATTATTTCTCTTTTGTTAATGGTACAGTCAAACTTCCAAATGGCATCACAACAATTCTAGGTGTATCTCCTCTTGATTTAATTTTGTCAATTGCCTCGTCCAAAGCAGTTTGAATATTATGATAAGGCTTCATTAGGGCTTTTTTTACAATTTTATCATCTAAATCGGTAACTGCCCATATCTCGTTCTTAGTACCAATTTGTGCCATTTTTGCAGCTTTATGATAACCTAATTTATATTCATCACCAAGAATTTCTAAGACTGTATTACACGAATCAGCTTTACCTAGTAAATCAAGAAAGGCATCTTCGCCAATACCAGTTCTGCATTTAGAAACGAGAATAATAATTCCATTATCCTCTAACGCTAATTTTCCATTGTCTAATGCTTTTTGAGATTGATAAAGATCAATATCCATCGGATAAGGTGCAGCGGAAATAACGATATTTCCTTTTTTCTTCAATGAAACACAAAAAATTTCATTAGAATAATCTATAGCAGCATTAAAAGATTTATGTAAATCACCTGCAGTTACAGCATATAATTTATGTTCACTTGAAAGAACTGTTTGAATAGAAAAAACATGAATGTTCTTTAAAACATTCATAGCATCAACCATGTCTTCATTAACTGGATTTCCTTTTAGAGAAAGAGAACATGCTTTATCACTCAAAGCAAGTTTATGGTTCATTTCAATGGTTTTAAAAGATGCAACACCAGGTAAAAATGATTTTCTACCACCGGTATAACCTGCGAAATAATGTGGTTCAACACTTCCAATAACAAGAACATTTCCATATTCCGGAACCAACTTATTGATATACATTTCCGTGCCATTTTTTGATTTACCAAGATAAGTCATATCGTCATCTTTGCGAGCATCATGTGCATAAATTTTCCTTCTAAAAACTTCATAAGTATCTCCAAAAATAAATCTATATTCTTCTTCTGTAGGAGCTCGATGAACTCCTGTAGCAATAAGAAATTTAACATCAGGATGAGAAGAAAGAACAGGTAGAAGATAACCTAAAATTTTAGATGTAGGCGTGGGTCTAGTTGCATCATTTACAATAACAAGTAATTTATTAGATTCAGAGATAAAATCATCAAAAGATTTTGAGTCAATTGGATTTTCCAATGCATTTAAAATGATTGCATCCTGATCTTTAATTGAAACTTTATTTGGGATTAATACTTCACAATCCTCAGAAATTTTGACTTTAATATATTTCTCCCCATAAGGAATATTTATTTCCATTAGAATTCCTCGATTTTATAACTTGAATTACAAACCACCTAATATATTTATATGATTCTTTTCATTCTCCTGACAGATGAAAAAATTTCATGTAGCGATTATTGGTGGCGGCGTTATTGGCTCTTCGATTGCATGGTATTTATCAAAATATAAACTTGATGTAGCTGTTTTTGAAGCAGGTAGTGACGTTGCATCTGGTGCCAGTAAAGCAAATAGTGGTGTCATTCATAGTGGAATTAATTCCCCTCCCTCTTCACTAAAAGCTCATTTTTGTGCAGAAGGAAATAAGATGTTTTCGGCTCTTGCTAATAGACTTGGTTTTTCATTAACATGGGTTGGAAAACATATAATTGCCAAAAACGAGAAAGAAGTTAAAGAATTAGAACGTTTAAAAAAAGTTGGTAAAAAAAATAAAGTTCCTAATTTAGAAATCATTGATGGGAAAGAAGTTAAAAAAAAAGAACCAAATGTTCCATGTGTTGCTGCTTTGTGGGTTCCAACAGCAGGTATTATACAACCTTATGAATTCACAATCGCTCTTGCCGAAAACGCAGCTATAAATAATGTAAAATTCTTACTTGAAACAAAAGTTGTTGGTTTGAAAAAAGAAAAAAATTCATTTTTTATAAAAACAAATAAAGGAAATTTTTTAGCAAATACAGTAATAAATGCAGCTGGTGTGAACTGTAGAGAAATAGTGAATATGTTGGAAAAACCTGATTTTTTCGTTTTTCCATGTCGTGGGGAGTATTTGGTTTTAGATAAAACTTATAGTAATTTGGTTAATTCAATGATATATCCTGTTCCACAAAAAGAACTAGGTGTTTTAGGTATTCATATAACTCCAACAATTGAGGGTAACATTCTTCTTGGTCCAAGTGCAGAGTTTATAGAAAATATTAATGATAGAAGTACTACAAGAAATATGATGGAAACCCTACTTTTTGAAGCTAAAAAAATTCTTCCTGGCCTACCAGATAAAGCAGTTATTAAAGCATATTCTGGAATTAGATGTAAACTTGCGTCTCCCGCAGAAGGTGGATGGGCTGATTATATAGTTGAGGAAAGCAAACAAACCCCTGGTTTTATTAATCTTTTAGGTATAGAATCCCCTGGTATTACTGCAGCTCCAGCAATTGCAAAAGAAGTAACTAAAATGTTATCAAAATCTGTTGATTTAAAAACTAAAACTGATTTTAAAATTAGAAAAAAGAAAAAACGTTTTTCTCAGATGAATTCAAAAGAAAGGTCAGATTTAATAAAAAAGGATAAACGATGGGGTAGAATTATTTGTAGATGCGAGCATGTAACTGAAGCTGAGGTCATTGATGCTTTTTCAAACCCAATAGGGGCACAAACCATCTCAGCTGCTAAATATCGCTGTAGAGTAGGACTGGGTAGGTGTCAAGGAGGTTTCTGTACTCAGCATATTGTTAGAATTTTGGAAAAAGAATTTAAAACTGATATAAAAAAGATGAAATTGAAATCCCCAAACTCATATCTATTTTTTTCTAGAACTAGGGAGAAAAAAAATGATTAATCATAATGTAGACATTACTGTTATTGGTGCAGGACCCGCAGGTCTGGCTGCTGCTGTTTCTGCTTCTGAACATGGGGCAAAGAATATTTTAATTATTGACAGAAACAGTTGGGTCGGTGGTATTTTACCACAGTGTATTCATGATGGTTTTGGAGTAGAGGAAACAGGACGCTCAATGACTGGGCCTGAGTATGCAGATATGTATATTTATATAGTAAAGAAAAAGAATATTAATATTTTAAAAGAAACAATGGTTTTGAGAATCGATAGAGATAAAAAAATAACTGTTGTGAATAAAGATGGTCTACATAATATTAAGACAAAATGTATAATTCTTGCAATGGGTTGTAGAGAAAAAACAAGATGGAGTGCGTTAATTCCTGGTGATAGACCAAGTGGTATTTATACAGCAGGTGTAGCACAGGCACTTATTAATCTTTATAATATTATGCCTGGTAGAAACGTGGTTATACTTGGCTCTGGGGATATTGGTCTTATTATGGCTCGTCGTTTAAAATTTGAGGGTGCTAATGTTTTAGGTGTTATTGAAATCCTTGCTTATGCAAGTGGGCTTCCAAGAAATGTTGTTCAATGTTTAGATGATTATGATATTCCTTTGTTTCTTAATCATACTATAACCTATATTAAAGGTAAAGAAAGAATAGAAAGTGTTACTATTGCTCAAATAGATAAAAAAATGAACATTATTTCTGGAACTGAAAAAGAAATAAAATGTGACACTCTTCTTTTATCCCTTGGTCTAATTCCTGAAAATGAGTTATCAAAAGATGTAGGAATAATAATTGATAAAATCACAGGTGGTCCAATTGTAAATCAAAACTTGGAAACATCTTTTTCTGGTGTATTTGCATGTGGTAATTGTCTTCAGGTTTATGATACGGTTGATAGTTTATCAATAAATGCAAAACATGCTGGGAAAAATGCTGCAAATTATAAAAAAAAGAAAGTAAATCATAAATTAAATGTAATACCTGGAAAAGGAATAAGGTACGTTATCCCTCAGATGATTACAGAACCTGGAAAAATACGTTTTACTTTACGTGTTGAAAAACCTAAATTGAAAACTAGCATACATTTTATAATAGGCTCAAAAGAAATTTTTAAGAAAAAATTACCATATATTAATCCTGCTAATATGATTGAAATTTATGTTGATATTTCTAAGGATTTAATAAAATCCAACAAGATATTGGAGGTAGCACTTTTTGACTGATAAAAAACAAATAACCTGTATTGTGTGTCCTATTGGTTGTAAAATATTAATAAAAACTGATGGAAAATCATTTAATTTACTTAATGGAAATAAATGTAAACGTGGAATTGAGTATGCAAAAAATGAGGCTTTGGATCCAAGGAGAATGCTTACAACCTCTATTTTTGTTAAAAATGGTGAATGGCCACTGGTTAGTGTAAAAAGTTCAAAACCCATTCCTAAACAAAAATTGTTTTCTGTATTGAAAGAAATAAAAAACAAAACAGTTTCAGCTCCGGTTAAATCAGGACAAATAATAATTAAAAATGTTGCAAATTCTGAAATTGATATTGTGGCAACAAAATCTATTGAAAAAATATAGTAATGTTTAATGATAATCAAGTTACTGTTTATACATCAATTAAAAACATTAGAGATATTTCAGCTCAAATAGCACAGGTAACATTTCAACAAATAGCATTAGACCAAGGTACAGATGGATTAACTCTTGATGAAATTAAATCAAAAATGTGGAAACCCGTTTATCATCCGATAATAAAAATAAAATAAAAAATATTTTGTGTTTGGGCAGTATTTTTTTTTATTTTTTTTATAATAAAATCGTAAGTCTAATATCCACTTCAGACCTCTAATAATTATAATCATTATTATTTACCAGTTTTAAATCAAAATTAATTTTTAGGATAAACCCCATTTAAAAAAAAATATTAAGTTAAGCCTTTTATCTCAAAAAAATATTCATATCAAGTTTTATGACATTAAAAAAAGCTTTAACATATTTTGATCTAACAAGCATAGTAATCGGCTCAATAGTAGGAGCAGATATATACATAGCCTCAGCATTATCTGCAGGATTAATTGGTCCCATAGCAATTCTAGTCTGGATTATAGCAGGAATCTTTGCTACAATAATCGCTTTAGTATTTGCCTATTGTAGCTATTATGTACCAAAAGTAGGAGGACCATTTGCTTTTGTTTCAGAAGCATTTGATGATTTCTTCGGATTTATTACAGGTTGGAGTATATGGATAGCAGAATTGATAGCATTACCAGTATTTGCAATAGCATTTAGTAGATACCTTCAATACTTTGTAGTATTAGATTTTTACCAACAAATTATTATTAAAGGATTATTCATCTTTGCTTTAACATATATTAACATCAGAGGTGTAAAAGCAGCAGGAAAAATAAATGACATATTAACTATTATCAAACTTGCACCACTTGTCATACTTATAATAGTTGGTTTTGGGTTCTTTGCTTTCAATCCAGAAAACCTTACTTCAAACTATACTTCTTTTGCTCCGCAAGGATTTAGTAATTTTGGAGCCGCATTGGTATTAATTTTTTGGGCTTATGTAGGTTTTGAGATGGGAACACTACCAGCAAGTGAGGTTAAAAACCCAAAGAAAACCATACCAAAAGCAATCATAACAGGAATGATTATCGTAACATTGTTTTATCTTTTAACAAACTTTGTTGTATATGGGACTATTAATTGGAAAGATCTTGCCAATTCCTCTACACCTCTTATACTAGTTGGAGGAATATTACTTGGTAGCATTGGAGCGATAATCATGGCAATAGGCGCTCTGGTATCGGTCACAGGATCAGATGAATCGGGAACACTTGGCACAGCAAGATTATCATATGCAATGTCTATAGATGGTTTATTTCCAAAAATTTTTTCAAAGATTCATTCAAAATATCAAACACCATATATGGCTCTTACAATCCAAGGGGTCATTGCCTTCAGTTTATCTATATATTCAGAACTATCGTTCTTGATATCGTTTTCAGTATTTAATCTGTCTTTTGCATTCATATTAACCTGTTTAGCTTTAATAGTTTTAAGACGTAATACAGTTAAAAAACTCTACGGGCAACAAATATTACCATGGGTTGGGATAATAATTTGTATTTATCTAATATTATCTACTTCACTATATAATATAATAATAGGAGTAATGATAATTCTTATTGGAATACCTCTCTATGTATTTTTCAGCCCAAAAACAGATATCTACCACTTAAAACAATTGTTCATCTCTGAAGAAGCAATTTTTATAAGAAGAATGAAAAGAAAAGAAAGATTTTTATCAAATTTTTTAAGATTACTTTATAAGCTGTATAGATGGATTAAAAAATAATCATACTGTTAACTTTTACAATATATACCTGCCTTGGGATTTTGGCATGTATAAATATTTATTAAAATTTAAATTTTCTAAATATCATTTATTTTTCTATCCAAAGCATAAAGAATAAAAAATTTATTTATTTTATATAATATTCAACTTTGTATTCACCAGGGTCTCCTTCCATAATCTTGAAATTTTTTTCACGACATAAAGTAATCATTGGGATGTTATCTTTTAAAACTATTCCATATATGATTTTTAATTCTTTGTCTTTTGCTATGTGGATTGTGTAATCAATAAACTCTGAACCAAGACCAAGTCGATGCCATTTATCACTTACTACAAGTGCAAACTCAGCTTTCTCTGTGCTACCGGGATCAAATATTAATCTTGTTACACCAATTAATTTTTTCTTACCCTCTTTTTCAATTTCGGCTACAATACCAATTTCTCTATCATAATCAATATTGCAATAACGTGTTCTAAGTTCATGTGGTGTTTCTTTTACTATTCTAAAAAATCTGTATCTGACAGTTTCCATAGAGAAACTTTTAAACATATCCAGCCATAGCATTTCATCCTCTGGTTTTATAGGCCTAAGAATCACTTTAGTTCCATCTTTTAATTTTACACTTTTGATGTATTTAGTTGGATAAGGAGCTATTACTAGATGTGGATGTTTTTCTGGTTCTTTATCAAGAATAATACGTGCATCTAAAGCTACAAGATCATTTTCACTAGCAATTAATGGATTAATATCTATTTCTTTTACTTCTGGATTATCAATTATCAGTTGAGAAAACTCAACCATCGTTTCTTCTACTTTTTTCATATCAACTAGTTTGATTCCTCGAAAGCCTTTGAGTAGTTCATAGGCTTTGGTTTTTTCAATTATTCTATGGGCAAGCGTCTGGTTTAAAGGAGGGAAACCTATAGATCGGTCTTTAAAGAGTTCTGTGTAAATGCCTCCTAAACCAAAAAGTATAACAGAACCAAAAACTGGGTCTTTTTTTGAGCCCAGTATTAGTTCATATCCACTATTTTTTACCAT
>Ga0209427_10007059_pt1 | contig 12742 bp, 11 predicted proteins | sample DeeMarSWOR136_30_FD_187465 | JGI IMG/M metagenome (GOLD analysis project Ga0209427, IMG submission 187465) | Marine sediment microbial communities from White Oak River estuary, North Carolina - WOR-1-36_30 (SPAdes) (version 2) | ecosystem: Environmental > Aquatic > Marine > Intertidal zone >... | reverse complement strand
TACCCATGAGAATACGATGCTGTTTCGGAAGCAAACGTAAAAAAAGTCCACTACATGGCCCTAGGGCCCCATAAAACCGCATTTACCTACACAGCTGGAGACATAAATCCCGCAATATCCCCCCGCGGCTTCTTTCCTCCTTTTTGCTGGTTTGACATACCCATGGAGCTTCTACAACATGGAGCGGAGTCTTGACTACGTAGACGAAAAGCCAAGTGATAGACGGTATGATCAATAAACCTAATATCTACCTAAGGTGTTCACAACATGCGTTATAACCCACTGTATGGGGTGAACAGCCCATGTTGGTGCATACGAGTATTCGAACTCGCGACATTGAACGGTCAATCGATTTCTACACCCGGTTGTTAGGTCTCACCCTTCTCCGACGCCGTGAGATCCCGCAAAATAATGCCGAAATCGCCTTCCTTCAGGATCCTGACGGGAAAGGCGCCAGACTGGAACTCACGTACTACCGCGATCAGAAGAACTTTATCCAAGCAGACTATGAAGATCGCCTCTTTGATCATCTGGCATTTCAAATCAAGAACATGGACGAAACCCTGTCGCGGATGCGAAGCGAACAGGTGACTATTACCGATGAACCGTATCGACTGAGTCCGACTGGAGGATTGATCGCCTTCATCGAAGATCCGGATGGAGTTCTTATCGAATTAATCGAAAGGAGCTAAGCTCAATCACGACATCAAGCAGACGTATGGCCTCGCAAACCCCTCGCGATCTCCACCCATCCCCCTTTTTTCAAGCACATTACCCGGCGTTCTGGTAGCCCAGAGCGTACTTGACCACATGCGTCAACGTTATCCTTCCCCCATTGGTTATGTTCCTGTCAACCGAGCTAACAGACCTGTCAACGCCGTGACGAAACGCCCTCGCCAAGAAGTCCTTTGTCATCGATGGCACCGCGTTGTTTAAGGAAATCCAGCGCACGAGTCTCGTCCAATTTACGGCGTCTTCATGAACTCAACAAAGTCATCTCGGCTCCTCTTTTTCAACGTGTAGTTTGTCCGCTTCTCAACGCCCAGCGTCGAACTGGGCTTGGACCCGTAGTCATGGCCTGGATAGACCTCAATCGCGTCATCAAGCGTCATCAACTTATGAAACAAGCTATCGTAGAGGTCTTCGGAACTGCCTCCCGGAAGATCTGTTCTCCCACATTCGCCGACGAAGAGGGTGTCGCCTGTGAGAAGTTTGTTATCGACGAGTAAGCAGATGCTATCAGGCGTGTGTCCCGGAGTGTGCATCACCGTAATACAAATTTCCGACAGTCTCAGCGTGTCGCCATCATGGACCTCAAGGTCTTTTTGGACGTTCGCCAGTTTATGCGCTACAATCTCAGCACGACACCTTGACTTGATTACCTCATTGCCTGCAACATGATCCCTATGATGGTGGGTGTTGATGACGTACTTGATAGTCAATCCATAGGCCTCGGCTACTTTGATTATTACGTCCGCGTTATTACTGGGATCAACGACTACCGCTTCTCCAGAGCCGTCATCCGCTATGATGTAGGAGAAGTTGTCGCCACGGTACTTGATTTGCTTGAAAAACATTGAACTCAACAATCATAGAGGGAATACGGTTCATAAAAGGCTTCATACACCTCTCTACGCTTGAGCACGAGATCTAGTGGCGATCTTGCTCTTCTTTATGACCGGCCTCTAAAGGGGCCCCCTAGGGCTTCATTAGCTGCAAACACGTGATGATACGTTTACGCTCGTGCGCATCGAACGGCGAGATCTCGGATGCTTGGACAGAGGGGACTTCGACCCACCCTGCTGGCGGGCTTGATAGGAGTAAAACACGCCAATTGGGGGCGTAGAACCTTGCGTATGTTGGCTAATCACCTCCTCACGTCCCTCTCTTATCACGAGATCGCCCAAAAAGAGGGCTGATATTCCCTCTACACATCGATAGTCTCTTCTAGGGACATACGTATCAGGCCACTTGGTCCTTGTATATTTAAATACGCGGTAGAGACCCTCTGAGTCAAGCCTCACCATGTCATACATATCGAGGCGTCCATTGACTCATTCATCGCTGCGAAGGGAACGAGAGTGGAGACTGCTAGGCTGCAAAGGGAGGACTCGTACCTTCTCGACGACTCCTGAGTACATATTCCATCACGAACTGACCTACTACGACTGCTGAAAACAGAAGCGTCACAGTAGTGTAATTAAGTCAGATCAGTAAGATAACTGAGGGCGTCATAATTCCTCGGATAATTCATTGAAACAGGAAGCGGAGATTTACGAACATGAAGGCGATGGTGCTTACAGAAACGATGCCGATTGAGAGCAGGCCCCTACGACTGGTCGAGCTCCCCATTCCTGAGCCCAACTCCAAGTCCCTATTGGTACAGATCTCCGTGTGCGGAGTTTGCCACACCGAACTCGATGAAGTTGAAGGACGACTCGTGCCCTCAAAGCTACCGATAATCCTCGGACATGAGATCGTAGGACGGGTGAAAACCCGGGGATCGGAGGTCACTCGATTCAGGAAAGGCGACAGAGTAGGGATCACCTGGCTTAACTGGGCCTGCGGAAAATGCGCATTCTGTCTTGCGGGGAACGAAAATCTGTGTGAGACCGCGAAATGGACGGGGAAGGACGTCGATGGCGGGTATGCTCAGTACACGGTGATTTCCGAAGACTTTGCTCAACCTATCCCCGAACGATTTACCGACGCGGAAGCGGCGCCCTTGCTCTGCGCGGGCGTGATTGGGTATCGCGCGGTGCGACTGACGGGATTACAGGACGGTGAACGTCTCGGTCTCTATGGGTTCGGGGCTTCCGCCCACATTGTGCTTCAAATCGTGAAACACCAATATCCTCGTTCAAAAATCTTCGTTTTTACGCGTAGCCAAGCCCACCGAGATTTGGCGCAAGACTTGGGCGCTGACTGGACGGGTCGCGCTGAAGACACGCCGCCCGAAAAAGTGACGCGCGCCATCGATTTCACTCCCGTGGGGCAAACGGTGCGCGACGCACTACGGGTCTTAGACAAAGGCGGACGAGTCGTCATCAACGCGATAAGAAAAGTGAATCCGATTCCGGCGCTCGATTATGCGAAGTACCTCTGGCATGAACGAGAAATAAAAAGCGTCGCCAACGTCACGAAAAGAGATGCTGAAGACTTTCTTCCCTTAGCTGCAGATATACCAATCATCGCTAAAACCCAGACGTTTCCCTTAGAGGAAGCAAATGAGGCGTTAACTTTCCTCAAACAAGGCCGGATTCAAGGAGCGGGCATCTTACAACTTCATGCATAACCCATTGATATAGAGATAGCTGGCCCGTAGCCAGCTCCCACAGATTCCTAGAGCCCCGTAAAGCCGCATTTACGTACACCCGTGGAGATATCATCCACGACCCCCACTCCCCTTATTTTCTGAAATCATAGTAAAGAATATTCCATAAATAGAAATGTTCAAATCACTTGGAGCTGATTACTGTCTAGACGTAAATATACTTCTCTATAGCGCAGTGCGAGCTACAGCATTAGCTAGCTCTTATTTTTGCGTTTCTTCGGTGATGTCCCTTTTAAGTAACTTACTTATTAAATGCTTATTCATATTCTAAGTATTTTAATAAAATTGATTTTTAATTTCTTCAAATCTATTGGAAGATAAGCTAGTAACTGCCGTTTGAGTAAATTGCTTTGAAACTTCAACTTTAATGGGTTCATCAAACTTAATGTTCAAAAAATTAATATTAACAAAACAAGTTTAACATTCACATAGGAACGGAGGTGAAAACATGAATATTGATAAGATTACAGAGGCTATAAAGGTCGAATACGAACGGGAGTTGAAAGAAGTAGCGAAAAACCACCCTCTGATATTTACAGACCTTATGTTACAAGGCAACGGATCTTTGACTGTGGCTGCTAGAACGGAAAAATTTGCCAAAAAAGTGATTGATCCAGATGTCGCAATAGCTGTCGGGTTTCGGCTATCTCAATGCTTTAATAATTTTTACAGAGATCTGGGTAGAGCTGGAACTGATGCTGATGTAAAAGCTGCTTTTGAGAGTTTTAGCAGTTGCTGGACTAGGAGATAGGACGAGACAGATACATACAGTATTTATAAGTCTGGATATTGGTAGCGGGCAGGTTAGCAGGGGTGACTTGGACGCTGCTCGATCCCCAGTTCTCGAACTCGACATCCTCAACCACAACGGTCGCGTGAGGGATACCTTTCTTACGCACTCGAAACTCCACAAAAGCTAGCTAGCTAAACCCTTATTTTATGGTGCTACGTTTACTACCATCTGAGCCAACTAGCTATACCCTTCTTAACAATCGAGTCAGGTGTTAATCCGTGTATGAACTTGAATTGATTCAATCGGCAGAAAAACTGGCAAGGGACGTGATTCATGTCAAAAAAGAGCATAAAGTACTGGTCGTCACGGACTATGAAAAACTCACAGTGGGAAACGCCTTTGCCCTGACATGCCGGGGTTTGGGCGCCGAAACGGTCATTGCTATAATGCCGCTGACAGGCGAGCACGGGAGTGAACCTCCGGGCACTATTGCAGCAGCCATGAAAGCAGCCGACATCGTTTTTGCTCCTACAACCCATGCTATCACGCATACCCGGGCCCGGCTGGAAGCCTTTGCGGCTGGCGCCAAGGTGGTGATACTCAGGGGTGTCACCGAAGATATGATGGTTAAGGGGGCTATGACCGTCGATTTCCAGGAGCTTAAGAAACGAACACAAGCAATCGCTCAAGTGTTGGCCAGTGCCAACGAAATCCGGGTGACGTCGGACGCCGGAACGGATGTCGCTTTCAGCGTGGCTGGCCGTAATGCCTTTTCATTGGACGGCTTTTTTCACGAGGACTATGGGTTTGCCACGCTGCCTCCAGGAGAAGCACCGATCTGCCCAGTAGAAGGAACCATGAATGGAACCTTGGTGTTTGACTATTCCATGGATGGAATTGGAAAACTCAGTCAACCGTTAACGCTCGACGTCGAACAGGGCGAGGTGGTTTCGGTCGCTGGCGGGGTTGAAGATGTTCAATTTCTTGAGCAAATTTTCGCCAGAGACGCTACGGCTCGCAATATCGCGGAATTTGCCATCGGAACCAACCCGAATGCGCGTCTGATTGGCAATCTGGCGGAAGACAAAAAACTTGCCGGAACAGTTCATTTTGCCATTGGAGACAATGAATCCCTCGGCGGTGTCGTCCGTAGCAGTATTCACCTTGACGGCTTGATACTCAAACCGACAGTCTTGGCGGACCAGCAACTGTTGGTGCAAAAAGGGAAGCTGGTTTTCTAATGTTTTTAGAAGTACGTTCAAATTGTATCACGTACGAAGGTAAGAAGTAAGCCGCCTCCGATAGCGAGCCTTCATCAGCATGATGACTTAGCAGCGCGCGCCATAAGTGTATACCCTTAGCTAAGTAACGCGGTCTAGCTCGCTAAAGCTATTTATTTATCATTAATCGATTCTGTCAAATAGGAGAATCCGATAATGGCGATTGGTTTCATTGGCATCGGCGTTATGGGTAGAGAAATGTCGATCAACCTTCTGAAAGCTGGCCACGAATTAGTGATTTATGATATTCGAAAGGAAGCAATGGCGGACCTGATTCGATTTGGAGCTAAGGTTGCAAGCAATCCTAAGGAAGTTGCACAAGTCTCAGATATTATTTTAACGTCTCTCCCAAGTCCGGAGGCCCTAGAAGACGTAGTTTTAGGAAAACACGGTTTGTTGGAGGGAGCGAGGAGAGGATGCATCCTCATTGATACCAGCACCGTTTCCCCAGCGACCATAAGAAAGATTGCCTCGGTTGCGAAAGATCGAGGAGTAGAGGTGTTGGATGCGCCAGTCAGTGGCGGGGTGGAGGGAGCTAAGGCGGGAACCCTTTCAGTAATGGTGGGCGGCAATGTTGAAGTTTTTGAGAGATGTCTTGAGGTGTTACGGGTTATAGGTAAGAACATCTATCATGTTGGAGAGTTAGGATCGGGTGATACTGTGAAACTGGTGAACAACCTTATGTCCTTAGTCAATATCGTTACCCTCTCTGAAGGAATGGTCTTGGGTGTAAAGGCAGGTGTTGACCCGAAAATTCTTTATGATGTATGTAAGGTTAGCACAGGAAGAAGCCAAGCTCTCGAATGGAAACTCCCGACTCGAATAGCAAAGGGAAGATTTGAACAAGGATTTACCATAAACCTGACGTTGAAAGACTTGAGGTTAATCCTCGCATTGGGCAGGGAAATGGGCGTCCCATTATTCATTACCAGTATCGCGCAGCAAGTATTTGAGCTTGCCAAGGCTAAAGGATTGGGTACACTGGATAATACTGCAGTAATAACGTTATTTGAGGAAGCAGCACAGGTCGAGGTAAGATTTTAGCCCTTTAGCGAGCTAACTTCCTGGGAGTTCTACACCGGCGTCATCGGATTAGATATGATAACATCACTCGATCAAATCGACACAGCGCAAATTGAATACACGTTAGGAGGACCGATAGAAAAGCCCTTTCCTGCAGGAAAATATCGAATTATTTCAACAGGATGGGTGGATCAAAACGGACGGCACATTCCCATTTGGGCTGATGCAGAGTTCACTAGCTAGCTAAGAAATGAACGTGAAGGCTTATACGCGAGGTATTGATAATCAGACAAACAAATCAATAAACATTTTTTGGAGAAACAGCAATAGAACGTTGCTAGCTACCCGGCGTGCTCACGCTCGAACGGTGTTGTCTCACCGCCAGGTAAAGATACCTCGAATACGTTAAGCGACATCGAAACCAATGTGTAGTACCCGAGGAGGATCACCAACTCCACGACGCCTGCTTCACCTAGCAGTTTAACCGCCTTTGCGTAGTGCTGATCGGATACCCTCTGTTGCTCGATCAATTCCTGGGCAAAGTTATAGACCACAGCCTCAGAGGGATCCGTGAAATCTGGTAGAATCCCCACTTTCAGACCTGTGATTACGTTCGGGTCCAACCCCTCTTTTCTCGCAATTTTCTCGTGCGCCCACCACTCATATTGGGCTTGCCACTTGGCGGCAACAACCAAGATCGCTAGCTCTCGAAGCGGAGGCGGGATAGAGTTTTCAAAACGGACCACCTCGCCCAGACGCTGAACGGCCTCGCCAAACACTGGGCTGAAGAACCATGCATTGAACGGGCCTTTCATACCACCTTCAGGGGTGAGAAACGTTTCGGGGGTGCGTCCCTCGCCACGCTTGCCGCCTGTGATATTGTCAAAGAGTGTTTGCTGAGCCTCATTGAAAGTGTCGCGCAAGATGTATGGAAGTCGACTCATTTTACAACTCCTGACGGTCCACTTTATTTGAAAAAATATTTAAAGCTAGCTAGCCTTCGAAGAGTCTTTAGAAAATACCGTCTACGGATGGCTCATAAACTCCAGAACCCAAGGCTGAAAGAGATAACCTTCCACACGTTTCGACACTGGAAGGCCACCACAGAATACGCCAAAACCAAAGACCTTCTTCATGTAATGAAATTGCTCGGTCACAAGGCCATCAAGACCACCCTCATCTTCACGCAGCTAATTCGTTCGAAAGTGACGAGTTCCATTCAGCCACCGCGAAAACGATCGACGAAGCCGGGCAACTGGTGGAAGCAGGCTTCGAATACGTCTGCACTTACAACGACGTGCTGCTGTTCAGAAAACGCAAGTGATGGGGGTTCCCTAAAGACCCCTAGGGTCCCGTAAAGCCGCATTTATGTACACCGCTGGAGACATCTCCCGCAATTTCCCCCTTTTTTTAGAAATGCATGTCAACGCTTTTTGAGTTTTTGATTAAAAAGTATGTTTTACATTTTTTCGGTTAATTCGGATTAACCGCATCATAGACACTACGTACTGTCCCTCATTTTAATTGACAAAGCTGGCTAGCTATTATGCTAACCATAGTCTATTAGATTTGCATTAAATAGCTCTCGATAGGTAAATTCATATCTTCCTTGACTCTCTTCTCAGAGAAGAGAATGCATGGCAGATAGATCTCCTCGTTGGCGGGATAGATACTATAAGCCTGTTCTGCTTACTCTTACAATTATCAGTATTGTAGCCACCATCACTGGCATCCACTATTTAACAGCAGCCGATCCATACACTCCTTTAGCTGCTCTTCCCCTTATTGTGGGAGTGTATTCATTTATGCTGTGTCCTCCCTTCTTGTTACTCTATTATGGTTATCAAAGAAACTTTCTCATAACTGGACTCTTGTCACTAGTGTATGGAAGTCTATGGGTTCTTATGTTTGCTGAAGCCTCCTTTTTTCTACCAGTAGTCAGAGGATGGATGGTGGGACTGCTGTTTTACCTGTATAGTTTAGCTTCACTGTTATTGTATTACTATTTTAAGAGGAAACAATCTGTTATGTATCCGATATTGAAGAGACTGCTGGTATATTTTCTCATGTTTAATAGCCTCCTCATTTTATCTTTGTTAATCAGAGTTTTTTGGAGTTTAGCTAGCTAGCTCTCATGTGCTGCTTTTTCTTCCTATCGAATATGTGTGTTCACAAAAGCCATAATCCGATCGCTATACATGATTCCCCCGAGAATGAGGGCTACGAGGCCGAATACGGTGAGGTTGAAATATCCGGTGTAGACAATGGGCTTTGGCTGGTCCCACGCGAGGCCGATCATAAGCCACCCGAAGATCTTGATGATTTCATAGTACCCTAACAGCCCAATGACGGAATGAGAGAGGACGAGGAGACTGCCTATGCCCATGAAAATGCGTGCTGAACGCTTCTTTGAAGATATAAACATTCCCACCAACGCGAGGATCGAGCCAATCGCCGTCATCAGGAAAACACCAAGATGCACGCCCCACAAATGAACATAAGTAGGACCCTTAACGCCCGGGGGATAATCGATAAACATACTTACTTTTATTACAGGTTTCAAGACAAAAAGTGATCCACAAATAGCGATCAGGTTACCCGCGGAAAGAAGAATGTTGCCAAGGCGACGTCCCACTGTTAGCTTATAGCTAGCTAGCTCTTTGCTTCCGTTACGAAGGGAATCTTGAGGGCACCAACCCCTAAACCACGCTATAAGCTGGTTTCTTCTCATGGCTCTAACCCGGGAATGATTTTTGTGAAGACGAAGCGGGCGATCTCCGCAGGATTTTTCTTCGTCTCCGCCTCGGTGAGGGTTATTCCCCTCTCTCCAGCCTCGTCTAAGATGACCTCTCTACAGGATTTGTGGAGCTCGCATCCCTCGCATTGACCCGTATACGTGTGCCAGATGTGTGTGCCGTGTTGCGTGGAGAAGGTTATGATGGCCTGGTCCTTCGTCTCGTGGCTGAAGCCGAGGAGGATGCCCCTTTTGGGATCGATGTGGCGCACCTCGATTTTCGCGGCGAGGGCCGTTACTTCCAGGGTTTGAGAGACGTTATTGTTGATTCGTCTTAGGGCTTTGTTGATGGCCTGTCGCGTAACGTTTAGCCTTCGAGCGATCTCGGCCTGTGGAAGACCGTCCCGCCTCAAGCCCCAAATCCGAAGATGCCGCTCCGTAAAGCCTAAAGGGATGCTCATTTCTCGGATAATCATTTGATTTGTCAACTTATAAGGTTTACGTTTATTGGATAGACGTGAGTGAACCGAATGGTTTCAGACATAGTTAGCTAGCTAGATCAACTTGATGAAATATTTGACACTTTCTAGCTAGCTAGAACGCCAGCCTCACTTCGATCTTTATACGGAGAGAGAGGGTGCTCCACCGACTCTGAAGCCAGACTACGAAATCCAGGTTATGCGAGAACTGTACAAACTCGTTCATGAGTAGCAGCTAACTACCCCTCAAAATGTACTTCGTTAGCTTGCTAACTATAGCCAGCTAGGGGATCAAACAGACCGAGTATGACAATTATCGATATGCGTAAAAAGGCCCCTTTGTTTAGAATATATGCTCCGCCACAAACCAATACCTCATAAAGCTCATTCTCCATCGGACACTTCGAGAAGACGCTTGACATGCGTCACCAAGACTGTCTGGGACGGTGCAAACGCCTACTGGCTACGTTTATCACCTCGTTTTGTAGCGGAAAAGATTACTCTGTATCCGTGTTCAGTGGTGGGTTTGTGGGTCCACACTGGCCCCACAGTGGCTACATACGTACTGGTTTTGTGGATATGCTCTGTGGAGGCTCTGTGCCCCCCTCTGTTGATCCCACAACAGCTCACGTAGACCCGAAACATAGCATTCTGCGTATCCATCTCAATCATGCACGAACGTGTTACAAGACTCGTTTTTCGTGAAACATTGAAAAAAGGGAGCTGGCGGTTGACCGTAGTAACGCGAACTAAGTAGCTAGCTCCCATTATGCGTCCTGCCTCGTGCCGACATGGAAGGGGATAGTAGCTAACAAGTTCAAAAATAGCGAAGGGGATATAAGAGCAGTACCCTTACCACAATTTCGATAAAAGTCAGTGTTTACGGAGCTTTCTCGACCATAGAGCTATGAAGTCGTACTGTATTCAAGGTGGGAATAGTCTTGGGGAAACATACCACGTGTATACACCAATCTCGCCGAAAACGATCTTAACATGATATACTCTCTCTTGGTATCTTATGTCAGAAACGTATTCGTAATGCCATGATTTATAAAAAGAAACGTATTCGTCGTCATGCCATGATTTATAAAAGCGAGCAGAAACTAGCTTTGCCTCTAAGAACTCTACGAGTTGTCTTCCTCGTGTGTTATTTGTTTTGAATGTACTTATGTGGAACGTAGTATTAGACCGCTCTGGGCCAGAATACCATTCGTCGTACCTATTGATGGCGTCCCTCAATTCCGGGAAGAGGATCAAGTCTTGCCCCGATAGGTTGCAAGAGGACATGGTTCCATCGATCCAGGAAAATTGGCGGGTGATACCGACGTGTGCGGGGAGGTCAGATGGTAGGGCCATCTCAACGTCCTCAAGCAGTTCATTGTACTCCGCCAATACCGTATCGTAGTTACCTAGCGTTTCATTATATTCTGCTGTGAGCTGGGTAACGGCCTCTGAAAGCCCCGTATACTCCATGTAGAGGCCATCATAATCTGTGGATAGCTCGCTTAATGCCTGTCCTTGACTGGAATACAAACCAGCAAACACAGCGACGCCGATGACCAAGACGACGACAATAGCTTTCCATGTCGCTGTCAGGAGAATAGGCTGGGGCTCGGGTTTCGGCGCTTCCTCGACCCACCCCATCGTGGCGACCGCGGCCCTGCCGAAGGTGGAGAGCTGGTATTGTCCCTTCTCCGTCTTCGTGAGTAAGACGCCGAGGCTATCCAGATGGTAGGTCAGGTGGGAGCTTTCAATGCCCAACTGGTTCAAAATATCCGTGAACGCCATCGACTCATTCGCGAGCATGCGTAGGATCCGCCGACGAATGGGGTGGCGGAGCGCCGTGAAGATGGTGGAATACGTCTCCTCGTCATCCGACAACCGTTCAAACCTCAGAATACGGGTGTTTGTACTAGTTAAAAGGCGTTTTTATCAAGAAACTTTTACCCACACGACGTCAAGAAACGTTTACTAGCTAGCTAGCTGTTCATATCTCAATAGAACATTCACGGCCCCCAAGTTAAATCCAAAAACGCTAATATTCGTGAAAATCACATACTTACTGTAATAATGTCTTCTTCTCATTTACCACGTCGCCTCTTAGAAAGAGTCTACGGCCCTGAGTTTACTTCTTGGGAATTAGATCGCCTCCACGACTTTACGCGACAAAAAGCCAAACGCGAGAACATTTTATTAGGGTATCGTGCTGGTCCCAAGGACGATGCCTTCGTTCTAATTCCCCTACCTCACCTAGCTAGCTCACCCTGAACTCGATGACCACACAAAGAAGTCCCTCTAGGCTGATGTGTGCGGAGCGTGATGAAACATCATAGCTAAAACCGGGGGAGGAACCAGTGCCAGGGCGAGGGCGATGACTCTTCCCCCTTTTAGTAATCTACGTAGCTAAGATTGCTACTGAGCTAGCTAGCTGTGTAGGGTATACAAGCTAACTAGAGAAAAAGTAGCTAGCTTTTAAGTATGAAGTCAAGCCTTAGTACGTGAAAACAAAAATGGCTTCGGACATTCGCGTACGGGTTGCCGAGGCGAAACACCGTGATGCGGGCAGGGGAAAGGTGAGGCTGAACGATGAAACCATGGATACCTTACGCCTCATCGCAGGCGTCACCGTTTCCATTACAGGCAAGCGAACCACGGCAGCCGTGGCGTGGCCCGCGTACCAAGAAGATCAACAAGCCAATATCATTCGCATGGATGGATTAGTGCGGAAGAACGCTGGCGTCACCATCAATGACTACGTGACCGTAACGAAAGCAAAGGTTCAAGACGCCACATCCCTTCGTTTAGCGCCCGTCGATATGCGCCTCAACGTGGACCGGGATTTTACACAGTTCGTAAAGATGCGACTGCTTGAATTTCCCATGGTCGAAGGAGACGCCCTATTCGTCGTCGTCTTGGGCAGCGCTATCCCGTTTACCGTGGAGCGGACGGAGCCAAAGGGAATCGTCAAGCTCGGCGTCAATACACGCCTGCGCGTGGAGGGTCATCCAAAGCTTTCACCTGAGGAACGGGAAACGATGGCGGAACAGTACCGGCTGTACCGCTTTGCGTGGCTGAAGGACGTCGAGCGAAAGACGGCGGAGTCCACCACGTTTTACGTGCCAGAAGGCGTCGAGAGCGACCGTGAGGACCCTGTTCTCA
>Ga0209427_10007058_pt1 | contig 12744 bp, 8 predicted proteins | sample DeeMarSWOR136_30_FD_187465 | JGI IMG/M metagenome (GOLD analysis project Ga0209427, IMG submission 187465) | Marine sediment microbial communities from White Oak River estuary, North Carolina - WOR-1-36_30 (SPAdes) (version 2) | ecosystem: Environmental > Aquatic > Marine > Intertidal zone >... | reverse complement strand
GTTCTCTCTGTACTGAGCCAGATAAACGGTGATGAATCCCCAGACAAGAAGGTCCAGCAAGGGCCAATAAACGACCTCCATGAGCCGGGGAAGGCTCCTTCTGTAGAGGTATATATGCCGCATGAATAGGGCAGCAATTCGGTGGAACCTCAAGCTTCTTCCTCCCTTGCCACCTTTAAAAAGACTTCCTCCAGGTTCGCTCGACCAAAACTGCGGATAACCTCTTTGGGCTTGCCTTCAGCAATAATCTGCCCCTTGTGAAGGAAGATGATCCGGTCAGACATCTCCTCCATTTCCTTCATGTTGTGAGATGTGTAGAGGATGGAAATATTCCTCTCTTTTTTTATCGATTTCAAAAGAGTTCTGGTCTTATCAGCTATATCAGGGTCCAAACTCGCTGTGGGCTCATCGAGGAAAAGGACTTTAGGGTCGTTGATAAGCGATTTGGCCAGGTTCAGCCGTGTCTGCTGCCCGGAGGAGAGGTGTCTCACCAGTTTATCTTTGATCCCTGCTATCTCAAAAGCCTCGAGAAGCTCATGGATTCTTTTTTCTCTATTCTTTGTTTTATAGAGCCGGGCAAAAACCTTTAGGCTCTCTTTCACGGTCAGGGAATTGGGCATGGAAACGTAGGAGGAGGAAAAGTTGACATCCTGAACGATATCTGCCCTGCGTCTTTTCAGATCCAGGCCAAAGATCTGAATGTCGCCCGAGGTGGGGGTGGTCAGACCGAGAAGCATGTGGATGATAGTGGTCTTGCCCGCCCCGTTTGGTCCAAGGAGGCCGAGTATTTCCCCCGGAAAAATGCTGAAAGAGACATTATCCACCGCCTTCAGCGACTTGAAGACCTTTGTCAATCCTTCGACAGTTACAACCGACTCGCGCATTCTCTAGAAGATAATTCAAATAAAGCCTAAAGACAAGACTTCAGCTTAAATAAACAGAAACAGAAGGGAAGGGACAAAGCATCTGAAAAAAGGCAGGAAAAAAAAGGGAGACAGCCCCCATTTTCCTTTACGAGATTGCCAACGCTACGCTCGCAATGACACTCTTGATCCCTTCCAATGGGATTGTCCCGCTAGGCCCACAATGACATAAAAATGCGATAACCCCGCTGCGTTCATAATGACATCTAAAAAATGATACACAATTTTTGATCGAGTCTAAAAATCTACTTTTTCAACGCTGATTTTATCTCTTCGATGCTAACCCCTAAGGTCTTTCTGGCAATGCTGTCGAGGTCAGATTCTGAGCCCTGGAAATGGAATGTGCGGTGGATGTGCTTCCCGGTTTGCCCGGGCTGCAAAGCCAGAGCCGGAGAGGACGTCTCAAGCTCATAAAACTTTCCGAGCTGAGCTGCGCCGGGCTCAGGAGGACCATCGTTGTAGCTGTTCACCGCATCACCCCCGTACGGCTCCTTCTGGATCTCCCACATTGAGTTGACATAATCGGTGACTCCTTTGGGCAGGGTGAATTGAACGACTGTCAGAACGCGATTGACGGCATCGTAGCTTCCCATCACTGGCTTTGAGCGGCTCGGTAATACGCCGATCTTACTCCGGTAATTGGCATCCGCCGCGAAGAACATCACTCCCTCTTTCACAACAAGACGTTTTGCAGGCACCTTGCCGAAGTAGGTGTCGTTAACGATGGGGCCTAACTCTTTCTCGTCGCCCTCGATAAAAGGAATGGCTATGGTCGTTTCCGGAGAGGCATTGAACATCCCCAGAATCCAGATGGAGAGCAATCCGGTTTCCTTCTTCCAGGGATTTGAACCAGTGTTTTTTATTTCGTTGACTGTCTCGAAGGCCACGGATTTGTATGCTAGGTTCATCGCCAATCCAAGCTCTCTCTCGATATCATCATCATTCAGTAAGCGGATTTCACGTATGACCTCAAGGTCAAGCTGTGTACCCGAGTAATTCATCAGCTGAAATTTACGGCTAAATGTCACCCGGTCCTGGGTTTGACTCACGACATCGTACGGCTCGGTGTCAATCCAGGATGGAGTGTACCAGTGATCGAGGTCAAAGGGATCGCCTTTCTTGAAGAATATCGAGTACTGACCACCTTCAGGGCCTAGCCAGAAGCGGTCCTCGCCTCCGTAGACATTGATGTGCGGCTGTTTTTCCCCGGAGGCAATGAGATCACGGTTGACCCAGCCAAAGCTGATGCCCGCTTCGCCATCCGCAGTGCTGGTCATCACCCGGCCTTGATACTCGGGAACCACCGCAACCTGCTTCTTGCCGGACTCGTCGGAGAGGACGAACGCCTTGGTGAACTCCTTGAGGAATGTGAGGTCATCCCCGAACGTGGGTGTCGCGCTTTTACAGAAGGAAAGAATGATCGGGCTCACAAAAATAAGTGCTAATAATCCTGCGAAAGAAATTTTCATGACTCCCCTCCTTTCATGATTATTTTGATGATGATTTTTCTTATACTTATTTTTCAGCCAAAGTCAATGTCAAATGGACAAATGTGGCTCTAGTACCGCCGGCTGGCATAAAAATCCTTACCTGGCGGCATATCGGTTTCAGTGTCCATACCTAAGTTAAGACCTCATCCAGACAAGAGGCTAAAGGCGTAGGTTGATAGATGATCCGGCTACCTCTTTCACTCGTACCGGAGTGAATCGACTGGGTTGGCCAGGGCAGCTCTGATGGATTGGTAAGAGACCGTCAGCAGCGAAATAACCAGAGCCATTCCCGCAGAGAGCAGGAAGATTTCCCATCCGATACTCGCTCGGAAAGCAAAACTCTGCAGCCACCTGTGCATCGCATAATAGGCAACTGGCCAGGCTAAAATGTTTGCCACTGCTACCCATTTGAGAAAATCCCGTGACAGGAGCAAGTAGATATTGGATGTTGAAGCACCGAGAACCTTCCTGATTCCGATCTCCTTGGTCTTTTGTTCCGCTGTATAGGTTGCCAGCCCAAAGAGTCCCAAGCAGGCCACAAGGATGGCCAGGATGGAAAATGCCGAAAATATTTCGCCCAATTTTTTATCTGCAAGATGCATCTTTTCAAAGCTTGCATCCAGGAAAAAATAGTCAAGAGGATAATTGGGGACGATCTTCTTCCATGTTTTTCCGATAAATTCGATTGTTTCCGATATGTTCTTAGGGAGTATGCGAATGGACAGGTAGTTATGATTTATTATGGGTGTGATCATATAGGTGATGGAGTAGGGTACTTGATGAAGAGAGTAAATGTTGATGTCACTGACAACTCCAGCAATATGTCCTCTGAATCGACTCACAAAAACCGCACCTTTCCCCACAGCTTCGAGCGGAGAGGAATAACCGGCTTCTTGGGCTGTAAGTTCGCTGACCAAAAACTCCGATGTGCCCTCTGCTGAAAGTGGGAGGTGGATGTCTTTCCCGGCCACGAGTTTAATCCCGTATGTGCTGACAAATTCCTCATCAACGAAGTACACGACCTGGGTGAGAAGTTCATCCCGGCCTTCGAACTGGAGAGAAAGATGACCGCTTCCTCTTGTGGGGACAAAGGAAGACGTTGTGGTGTTTTCGATTCCCGGATTTGTGAGCAGTTCATTCCGGAAAGCCTCATAGTTTTTCCGGAGGTCTTTGTTTAAAGAAATGACGATAATTTGTTCTTTGTCATACCCAAGATTTCTCGACTGTATATAAAACATCTGCTTATAGGCAATAAGGGTAGCAAAGATGATTCCAACCGATAGTGCAAACTGAAAGATTACCAGTCCTTTACGCAGTAAGTTTCCTGAAAAGGAATACACCGTTCCGGATTTGACGGAGTGTATCGGCTGAAAGGAAGATAAAACGAAAGCGGGATAGATTCCAGCCAAGAGTCCAACCACAAGAGCGATAGCGATCACGCCCGGAATGAGCCAAGGGTTGATGATAGAATTCAGCGACATGTCTTTCACTGCGATTCTATTGAACAGCGGGAGAGTTATTGCCACAATACAAATCGCCATCAGTGCGGAAAGAACACTGAGCAGCAGGGATTCTCCCAGGAACTGGCGAATCAATTGATTTTTTTGAGCTCCCACAACTTTTCGGATAAAGACTTCTTTGGCCCTTTTGATGGAGCGAGCGGTAGTGAGATTCATGAAATTGATACAGGCGATGACAAGCACGAAAACAGCAATGGCTGAAAAGACATAGACATACAAGATATTCCCTGTCGGGTCGACCTCGGAATACAACCGGGAGTGAAGGCGGATATCCAGAAGCGGCTGAAGACTGATGGTGTACCAGGGGTTTTTCCTCCAGTGCCTATGGAGAAAGGCCAGCAGTTTGGGATTCAAGGATGCAGCAGAAGATTTTTTGTCTAAAAGGACATAGGTGAAATGCTGCCAAAAACCGGAAAAATCATTCGTGTCTTCCTTCTGACTGATGTAGGAAGCCAGAAAATCAAAATGGATGTGGGAATTTCGGGGGATGTTCTGTGCAATCCCGGTTATGCGAAAGAGCATGATTTTTCCATCATTGTAGGGATCGGCTTCGACTGTCTCTCCGATAGGATCTTCATCACCAAAATATTTTTCTGCCATTTCTCTGGTCAAAACAATGGTGTTCGGTTCATTGAGTACTGCTGTGGGATCGCCTTTGATGAGAGGAAAGTCGAAAACGGTAAAAATGCTGGGTTCGGCAAAGAAGAATCTTTCTTCGTAGAATTTTTTGTCCTTGTGCCCGATGTACACTTTTACACCCTGTCCCATTTTGCGGATGCGAACAGTTTCGATGATCTCGGGAAAATCTCTTTTCAGAGCCGGACCAACGCCAAAGGAACCATTGGCGTTGGTCGGGATTGTATCCTCATGGGATGTCGAGAAGACCACCCTGTGGATACGATCCGCATTTTCGTGAAACCGGTCATAGCTCAGTTCGTCCTTGATAAAAAGCAAGATCAAAGCACAGCAGGCCAATCCAATGGACAGTCCGGCTACGTTGATGAAGGAAAATCCTTTGTATCTTTTAAAATTGCGGAAAGCGACTTTTAAATAGTTTTTAAACATGACTAAACTCCAGTAAATGCGATGGTATGTAAACATCTGGAGAGATGCCAGGGCCTGATTCCAGTACCACAATCTCGCCCGAATGACTCCTTCCTCCTCTAAAATATCTGAATAATATTCATCCATATCTCCGGAAATGGTGCGCTTTTCCTCTGAACTTATGAAGCGCTCAAAAATCCATCGGGCAAATGCCGGGGGCTTTTTCTTGTTTGGAGGATAATCTTTCAACTGTGATCCTTTATCGTTTCAGGGATGCCTTTCCAGAGCTCTTTTTGGAAATCTCTTATCTTTTCCAATTCATTCAAACCATTTGGAGTCAGGGCATAATAAATTTTGCTCCGTCCTCCCCTCTGGGGTGTGGGGTCGCCCATTCGTTTCTCTATCAGCCCTCTTTTGCTCAGGATATCCAGCGCCACCCATAAAGCCCCGACTTTGAGTTCCCTGCCTGTACTTCTCTTGACTTCTTTGATAATGGTCACGCCGTAAGCATTATCTTTCTGCCTTAAAATGGCCATGAGCAAGATCTCATCCGCTCTTGAGAGTATTTTCATTTTAATACCTTCCTACTACTTATTATTACTAAAATTAAGTAAAAAGGTTTACAATTTTTTAAATTTAATTATTTATCAATTCACAATAAAGAAAGTCTTAGAATTTGGCGAAATAATCAAAAATAAGAGGTAAGCCCATGGCTCAGTGGATTAAGTGAGAGACTCCGAATCCGATATCCTAACCTGAATTATTCATAAAATATGTTGACACTCTATTCCTTTTTATCAAAAAGGGACAGTCCCTCTATTATTTAAAATAAAGACTGAAAGGGACAGTCCCCAGTTTTTTTCTGCTATCTTTTCCAGATTTGGGGAACCAAGTCTTTAGGGGATTGGGCTTCTGTTCTCAATCACGATCAGACTGTCAGTAGTAAATATTCACTCATACCGCAGTGAGTCGACCGGGTTGGCCAGGGCGGCTTTGATGGATTGGTAGCTAACCGTCAGCACAGATATAATCAGAGCCAGTGCGGAGGAGAAAATGAGGATACCAAATCCAACATTGGTCCGATAAGCGAAGTTGCTGAGCCACGAATTCATCACAAAATAACCAAGAGGCCAGGCAATTAAAGTGGCATACAGGATGCATCTGGAAAAGTCTTTTGTGAGCAGCAGAACGATTCCTGAGGCTGAAGAACCGAGTACTTTCCTGATACCGATTTCTTTGGTGCGTTCCTCGGCTGCGAAAGAGGCTAAACCAAAAAGGCCGAGACAGGAAATGATGACCGCCAGGATAGCGAAACTGTTGAGAACACGGCCTGTTCTTTCAATATTCCTGAAACTTCGGTCAAAATTATCATCGAGAAAGCTGTATTCAAAAGGATACCCCGGTATTATCCTTTGCCAGGTTTCCTCTATGAGTCTGAGGGAAGACGAAACGTTTTCAGGTGGAATTCTGATCAAGAGATTATCAACACCTTTGGGAAGCAATTGGAGTATAAGGGGCTCGATCTGATTCCTGAAGGATTGAAAATGAAAGTTTTCCACGACACCGATGATTCTTCCCGGATTATCTCCATGCATCAGAGTCTCTCCTACGACCGACTCTTTTCCCATGAGCTTGACCATTTCCTCGTTGACGAGGAAACTCTCTGATTCATCAGAGGCGAACTCTCTGGAAAAGCTTCTTCCATCTATTATCTTTATTTTCAAAGTTTCCACGAAATCATAGTCAACCGCGTTAAAGGATACAGATATTTGCTTGTTTGGGTCCTTCCCCTTCCAGTGGAATCCGAATTGGTGCCAGTTGAAGTAAGGCAGGGCAGCCGCGGTTCCTGTTACACCCAGGATTCTTGTATCACGCAGCAACTCGTTTTTGAAGGTATGAAAGTATTTTTCGCTCCCGCGTCCCATGGGGATACTGACAATATGATCCTTATTGTAACCAGTACCAATACTTCGGAAATAATCGATCTGTTTGTAGACCACAAACATCCCGATAATCAATAGAATGGAGAGCGTGAACTGAACAGCAACAAGAGACTTTCTCAACACAGAACTTCTTGTTCCAGATTTCAACTTGCCTTTGAGCACTTTGACCGGCTGGAAGGCTGATAAGAAAAGGGCGGGATAACTTCCTGCGGCAAGACCTGTGAACAAAGCTAATCCTAGGGACGCAGGAAGGATAAAACTATGATTGAGGAGAATCTCCTTTCCGGTCAGCGTGTTGAACAGCGGAAGCAAGAGAGCGACCAATACGAGTCCCAAAATGACAGCCGTAAAAGAGAAAAACAGAGATTCACCTAAGAATTGATAGACAATGTGCTTGCGAAAGGCTCCGACAATTTTTCTCATACCGATTTCTTTAGCCCTCTTTGCTGAACGCGCAGTGGAAAGATTCATAAAATTGAAACAGGCGATCATAAGAATAAAGGCGGCCACCGTTAAAAAAATGTAGATGTACATTTTTTCTGAATAAAAGAAGAAATACCGTTCCGCAAAAGGGAGGAGAGCAAGCACTGAATCCTCTCGGCCCCCGTTCCTCTTGACAACATCAGCAATCTTGGCATTAACCTCGTCGAGATTGCTGTTATCTCGAAGCTTTACAAAAGTATACACAAAGAAATTCGTCCACTCTGTATACCAACTGCCTTCTGTTTGTATCCTGAATTCCATAGGCACAAGCATGTCGAACGGAAGGGTGGAATTGTTGAGTTTGTTGTCGATAACTCCGGTCACGGCAAATTCGTGCTCCTGGTTCATGGTCAGGACTTTCCCAATCGGATCTTCATCTGAAAAATACTTGCCAGCGGCCTCTTTTGAGAGAACAATGGAATACGGTTCCTTGAATGCCGTATCCGGATTCCCTCTTAAAAATGGGAAGTTAAACATACTGAAAAAAGAAGGATCGACAATCCGTATCCGTCTTTCATAAAAGGACGTGTTTTCATGGGAAATTAGCGCGTCTTGAAAAAACCAATGAAACCTTGTGGCTTCTACGATTTCAGGGAATTCCTCTTTGAGCGTGGGTCCGACTAAATTGGGTGTTGTTGAATTGTTTGGGACGTCCGTATGGATGAGAACCTGATAAATATTCTCTACATCTTCATGGAACTGGTCAAAGCTCAGCTCATCGAGAACCCATAAGGTGATGAACAGACAGCAAGCGATACCAACGGCCATGCCGGTGATGTTAATGAAAGAATACCCTTTCTGTCTTTTGATGTTTCTCCATGCAATTTTCAAGTAATTTTTAATCATGACTCCTCTCCAATACAAATGGTCTAAAATGAATCCCGGAAGGGACCTGAAAAGCAGGAACCAAAACCACAGGTTGGCTGTGGCTGAACCTTTTGTTTTCACTCTTTCTCGATAGGCTTCCTCAAAATCACCGATGGCTTGATAATAATCATCATCATCCAGAAAAAACCACAATACGGCTTTACCCAGAAGAGGAAGAGTGTCTTTATGGGGATTCATCGATTTCTCTCAATCGAAAGTCATCTTACATTCCTTGGTCCAGACTGCGTTATAGATTTTTCGTATCTCCCTCAGAGCTTCTTTTCCAGCCCGAGTTAATGTATACATGTATTTACTCCGGCCTCCTCTTTCTGCAAAGGGTACGCTACTTCGTTTTTCAACATAGGCGTTATGCACCAGCTTTTTGAGCGGCTTGTAGATCGCTCCGAACGACCACTCATGGCCGGTATCTTTAGAGACCTGCTCACGAATGGATACGCCGTAAGCATTGTCTTTGAGCTTCCAGATAGCCAGAAGGACGATTTCTTCGGACCTTGATAATAGGATCATCTCACTCGCTCCTTTTTCATATGTATGAAATATGGATACATATATTTATACGCAATTTAATTAAAAAGGTTGACTATGCTTTAAAAATTATTTTTGTTTTATGAATTTCTCTATTTGGTGGATCACTATTCTTTTACAGCTTAAATCTAAGAAGGATGAAAGGAAGAGTTTTTAATAGGATTCACTCGCTTTGAAACACAACAAGGAGCCCAGGCCCAACATTTACTCATACCGGAGAGCGTCGACAGGATTGGCTCGTGCTGCCTTGATAGCTTGATAACTCACGGTGAGAGAAGCAATACCCAGAGCGGCTGCTCCAGCCGCTATGAATATCCACCATAAAATGGGAACACGGTAAGAATAGTTGTTCAGCCATTTGTTCATAGCGATGTAGGCTATCGGCCAGGCAATGACGTTCGCAATGATGACCCACTTGGAAAATTCCTTGGTCAGCAGCACGATGATTCCGGGGACAGAAGCGCCCAGGACTTTGCGTATCCCGATTTCTTTTGTCCTCTGCTCAGCCATGAAAGAAGCCAGTCCGAAAAGGCCCAAGCAGGCAATGAATACGGCCAGAAAGGTGAAATAGTTCGAGATTCGCCCCACATACCGTTCATAGATGTACATATTGCTGTAATCGTCATCCACGAATCTGTATTTAAACGGAAAATGAGGGGAATATTTGGCGCAGACTGTCCTCACGTACTCGATGGATTGGGGGATTTCTGTGGGTCGGAGTTTGACGAATACGAATTTGTAAAAATAGTCGTAGAGCTGGGGATGGATAGTCAGAATAAGAGGAATGATTTCATATTTCACGTGTCGAAAGTGGAAGTCTTTCACAACACCGATGATTTCTCCGGTCACGCCCATAGACCGAACCTGCTTTCCGAGCGGAGATTCCAATTTCATCAATTCTACGGCTTCTTGATTGACGATAAAATTGTTCACATCGGTTTCATAATCTCTCGAGAAATCTCTGCCTTGAAGTATTTCCATCTCGAATGTCTTGACAAAATCATGTTCGGTGACAACGAATTTAATCAAGGCGGGTTCGTCAGTCTCTTTTCCTTCCCAGTTGATCGGATTCGTGTCGACGATTTGGGTCGGAACAGTGGATGCGGCTGTCACACTCACGATATTCGGATTTCCTTCCAGCTCGGTTTTCAGGGATCGGAATTGCTGCCTCAATTCATTGTTGATGGGCATCGCGATGATGTTTTCTCGATCCCAGCCCAAATCTCTGTTCTGGATGTAGTACAGCTGCTGGTAAATGATAATCGAACCGATGATCAAAACAACGGAAATGGAAAATTGAAAGATGACAAGAATCTTCCTGAAGAGTGATCCCCCGGAGCGTCCGGAAAAACTGCTCTTCAGCACCTGGACAGGCTGGAAGGCGGACAGGAATAGTGCCGGATAGCTCCCTGATATGATTCCCACCAGAAACGTCAGGACAACCATCCCCACAAACAGGGCAGGATTGGCGATTATGTCCAACGACAGGGGTTTTGAAGTCAGGTTGTTGAAGGCACTCAGGACCACTCGGACCAGAATAAGCGCCATGACAAAGGCGATAAAAGCAAGCAACAGGGATTCATTGAAGAATTGCCTTATGAGCTGTATCTTATGGGCGCCGACAATTTTTCGGAGACCGACTTCCTTGGCTCGTTTTGCCGACCGGGCTGTGGCCAAATTCATGAAGTTGATGCAGGCGATGAGCAGGATGAAAAAGGCGACCGAAGAAAAAATGTAAACCAGTCTAATATCTCCTCGTCCCTGATGAAGGTGAATTTTAGTGACAGGTTGAAAGTTGACTTTTAACTTTATCCAGGTTTGCGGCGAATGCTTGGTGAAGGCGCCTGCGATTTTCTCTCGGAATTCATCGACATCTGTGTTGGGGTAGAGCTGGATGTAGGAATCGCTTTCCCAGGCCCAGCTGCTGATCTTCTGTTCTCCAAGGATCTGGATGGGCGAGATCAAATCGAACTGCATGTGTGTGTTATGAGGAAGGTTTTGTATGACTCCAGTGACTTTAAGGTCTCTTCTGTTATTGAACTTGAGGACTTTCCCCATCGGGTCCTCTTCGCCGAAATATTTATTGGCCGTGTCTTGTGTGAGTACGATTGAATAGGGATCTTTAAGGGCTGTTTGGGGATTTCCTGTGATGAAAGGAAATGAGAACATCTCGAAGAAGGACGGGTCAGCGAGGAAGAAGTCTGGCTCATAGAATTTTTTCTCCTGGTAGGTAAAAGAACAGGAGAGACGCCAGCTGAGGTCCTGGTATCGTGTGAAACTGGCAATTTCAGGAAATTCGGACTTGACGATGGGAGCAAGAGCGTAGGGAATCGTTGAGCCTCCGAGGTCGCCCTTGGCATCAAGATCCTGGTTGATCATCCTGTAGAGCGTGTCTTTGTTTTCATGAAACTTATCATAGCTCAGCTCATCCTGAACCCAGAGCGTGATGAGAATGCAGCAGGCCATTCCGATGGCCAGACCCGTGATGTTGATGAAGGAAAACGCCTTGTGTCTTTGAATATTCCTGAGAGCCACTTTGAAGTAATTTTTAAACATGACTACCCTCCAGTAGAAGGAATTTATGATAAAAGGGATGATGGATCGAAACACATGCTTCCAGTACCAGAAGCGGGCTTTTCGGATCCCTTGCATGGATACGAAGTCTTGGAATTCTTCGCGAAGGTCCTCTTTAACGAAAATTTGGTCCTCTGACCACGTCAGTCTTTGCACAATCCATTCAGCGAATACGGGAGGTCTGCTGTCAGGACTTTTTTTATGTCTCATATTTTGTCGAATGAAAACTCGGTTGTATCCTTCCAAATACGTCTATGGAGTTTCAGAGCGTCCTTTAAAGCCTGGATTCCTTCGGGTGTTATTTTAAAAAAGTTTTTACTTCGGCCTCCTTTTTCCGGAGTGGGTTCTCCCTTGATCATCTCGACATAATCCTTATGGGCCAGCTGCCTGAGGAGACCATAGAGTGTGCCATATGTGTAGTCTTTACCCGTGTCCTTCAAAATTTGCCTTCTGATAGACACACCGTAGGCTTTATCCTTCAGACGCCAGATGGCCAGGAGAACCATTTCTTCGGCTTTGCTTAAATCCTTCATTTGGGCCTCTTTTATATTTTATTGTGTTTCCCAAATATATATACGCATCTTAAGTGGAAAAGGTTACCTGAATTTTAGAATTTTTTATATGGCTTTCTTTTCTCCAGCAAGTCACAAAATTAATGAAGTTGAAGCGTTCCACTCTCAATGACATTCTAGCAAGAGTGGAGTCATCGATTTTCTTTGAGAACACATGAAAAATGACCATCTTTCTCTTCCAAAAGGGATTTCCAGTGTCGACAATGAAAAAATTGAAATTGAATTCATATATGACTATGATGGGAAAGAAAATTGATGAACACCCTGCGTCGTAAATGCTCACATCCTTCAATTTTTCACTAAAAGGCTCTAATAACCTTGACTGAAGACGAGAGCCTTATTATCATGTCCGCTGGAAGTGTTTGAAGAGACAGCCTCGAAGGTTGAGGAAAAAGGAATGGCCATACTCAAATTGAAAAACATGCTCACAAAAAGGACTGAAGCCGTTTTAGAACCTCAGGAAAAAGGTGAGACAGAGCGGCTTCAGGTCGCAACATGTATCATTCTTCTTGAGGTGGCAAAATCCGATGACGAGTTCAGCAGCATCGAGAAAGCCACGGTAAAAGCCATCCTGAAGAAAAAGTTTGATGTATCGGCTGAAGCCGTAGAAGAATTAATGGAGATGGCCTCAAAGAAGCGAGAGGAGAGTGTCGATCTTTGGCAGTTCACTAACCTCATCAACAAGAATTATACGAAAGAGGAGAAGATAAAAATCGTGGAGAGCGCTTGGCGGGTGATCTATGCGGATGAAAAGCTAGACGGCTACGAAGACCATTTTGTTC
>Ga0209427_10007057_pt1 | contig 12745 bp, 10 predicted proteins | sample DeeMarSWOR136_30_FD_187465 | JGI IMG/M metagenome (GOLD analysis project Ga0209427, IMG submission 187465) | Marine sediment microbial communities from White Oak River estuary, North Carolina - WOR-1-36_30 (SPAdes) (version 2) | ecosystem: Environmental > Aquatic > Marine > Intertidal zone >... | reverse complement strand
ATACTGGCCCCGGGCAAAAAGACTGTTCCCGATATTATAGTAGCACAATCCACAGTACGGTTTTATCTGCTGAGCAAGGTAAAACATCTGCTCAGCCAAGTCGTGCAGACCCATTTCGGTATAGGTTATTATCCGATTGCAGTAGCAGGGCTCAAAACCCGCGTCAAGGTCCTGGATACGCTCAAAAGTATCGATAGCGAGGTCATATTGGCACGTGCGGGTATAATCGACCGCCAGTGAATTTAATATCTCTAAATCATTTGGGTTTAACTGCAGGGCAACTTCATATTCGGCTATCGCATCCTCAAACCGATTTATGGCATCCAGCGTCAGGGCCTTGTTGAAATGCCACGAGCTGTTGGAAGGATTTATCTCAATGGCCAACTCCAGCTCATCGAGGGCCTGGGGCATTTTACCGTCTTCGTAAAGCTCAAAAGCCCTGCGTGCCTTCCGCTCGGCTTTGTCATAGGGGCCAAATTCCATACTTTCAAAAAACATAATCGCACCTTACCCTGTTTATTCCCCGACGGTTAAGGATCCATCCAGCGTGGTTATCGCCCACAAAATACACAAAAATTAGCGGTTTTTTGTCGGCATAAGAGCTTTTTACCGGCACTAAAATTTTGCTGGTAATTCGGCGTATAAGCCCTTATAATCAAGCAGCTTAGCTCCTGACATCGAAACAGTATAAGCTGCTGTTCTTGTGGTGCCGGGCTGTTTTTCTGGAAACCTGCTACCAAGAGTCTTATAATGTATGGCTGCCAGGGTTTGTTGTTACTACATACGAATATAGTCACGAACCACACAGGTATAATTGGAGTTTTGTAAAATTGAGGTTAGGCATACTTTGAAAAGAAAAAATTGTTTTTTGCTTTTTTCTTTTCAAACAGTAAGTTGTGGCCTAAAAAGAAGCTTGCTCATTATTTAAGAAAACCAAAAAAACTGATTTTCTTAAATAATATATGCCTAACCTCGATTTTACAAAAGTCTTGATATAATTTGGAGAAGTGAAGCTATGATTAAAGAAATAAAAGGCCGGGTAACAGCCGGCAAGGGCAATTATGCTATTGTAGTCAGCAGGTTCAACGAGTTCATAACTTCAAAACTGCTTGCCGGCGCGATAGATTGTCTCCAGCGTCATGGTGCCGCTGACGAACAGATATCCATAGTCTGGGTGCCGGGTGCCTGTGAAATTACGCAGGCTGCAAAGAAGCTCGCCAACAGCGGCAAATACGTCGCGGTCCTCTGCCTCGGCGCGGTCATTCGGGGCCAGACCGCCCATTACGATTATGTCTGTCAGCAGGTAGCCCGCGGTATCGGACAAATCAACTACGATTCACCCACACCGACTGTATTTGGTGTCCTGACCTGCGATACGCTCGAACAGGCGGTTGAAAGGGCCGGGACAAAAATGGGCAACGCCGGTGCAGATGGAGCACGAACAGCTATGGAAATGGCCAACGTGATGGAACAATTAAGTAGTTCGTAGTTATGAGTTTCGCAAAATTGAGGTTAGGCATATATTATTTAAGAAAATTAGGTTTTTTGGTTTTCTTAAATAATGAGCGAACTTCTTCTTAGGCAACAACTTACTGTTTGAAAAGAAAAAATCAAAAAAACAATTTTTTCTTTTCAAAGTATGCCTAACCTCAATTTTGCAGAAGACTTGTTATGTACTCGTTAGACTACGAACCACGAACGAAGAATATGGATAGAAGAACAAGGGCCAGAGAACTGACAATGCAGGCTTTATATCAGCTCGATATACAGGGCCCTGACCTATTTGAGCTTTTAGACCGGTTCTTCACAGAGGCTGATGAAGATGATTTTGTACGAAAACTCGCCTCGGATTGGACAAGAGGAACGTGGGAAAATTTAGAACAGTGCGACGAGCCGATAATTGCCTCGACTATAAAGTGGCAGTTCAAAAGACTCTCACCTGTTGACAAAAGCATCTTGAGATTGGCGGTTTATCAGTTGAAATTCTGTCCTGATATCCCGCCCAAAGTTGTGATAAATGAGGCCATTGAGCTTGCTAAAAAGTTCAGTACCGATAAATCACCTGCCTTTGTTAATGGCGTGCTCGATGCCATTCTGAAAAGACTAAAGTGACTAAAATTTGGAGTGCCTAAAATTTAGAGTGCCTAAAGTGAGCTAAAGTGAACTAAAGTGAGCTAAAGTTAAAAAACACTCTACAACTTTAGGCACTTTAAACTTTAGGCACTTTGAGTTCTTTACCATGAGAACCATTGCAGTATTAAACCAGAAAGGGGGCGTGGGAAAAACCACAACGGTGGTCAATACCGCAGCAGCTCTTGCCGCCGCCGGCTCGAGGGTGGTGGTTATTGACTTTGACCCTCAGGCGCATCTGACAATACACCTCGGCCTTGAGCCGCAAATGGTCCAGTTCGGCTCTTATAAGGTCCTCATTCAGTCTGCTGAATTTGAAAAGCAAATTCTGCTCATGAGGCCGAATCTTTGGCTGCTGCCCGCAAATATCAACCTCGTTGGCGCCGAAAGCGAGCTGGTAAGCGTAGTCGGCAGAGAAACCATCCTGCGAGAGGCCCTTCAATTAAGCCAGGATAAATTCGATTATTGCCTTATCGACTGTGCTCCTTCACTCGGATTGCTGACCCTCAACGCCCTTGCTGCGGCTGATGATGTCCTCATCCCGCTTCAGCCGCATTTCCTGGCGCTGCGGGGGTTTGGAAAACTGCTGCAGACCGTCGAGCTTGTAAACAAAAGAATCAACCCCAATCTGAAAGTTAAATGGATTTTACTCTGTATGTTCGATAGCAGGGCCTCGCTCCCAAGTGAAGTCAGGGCCGACATCGAGCAATTCCTCGACAAGGCACAAGGTACCAGCTGCCCCTGGGCGCAGGCCCAGGTCTTACCGGTTTATATCCGAAGAAATATCAAGCTCGCTGAGGCACCCAGCTATGGCAAAACAATTTTTGAGTACGAGCAAAACTGCCACGGAGCAGAAGACTACAGAAAGGTAGCCCAGCTCATACACGCCCAATTCCAGCCACCGACACCCCCAGATACATCACAGCCTGTTACTATCAGTGAAATTCAAGACCAGCCCCCGGCCCCCTCTATTCCTTCACCACAACCTGATTCGCAGGTGCCCTCACAGCTAAGCACACAGTCTGCCGACACTGACGAAAATCAAGAACAACTCTCGACTATCTCTACCCCATCACAACAACCTGATTCGCAGGTGCTACCACATCCAAGCACACAGCCTGCCGGCGCTGATGAAAATCAAGCCCAGCCCTCGATTTCTTCTATCCCATTACCAAAACCAGATTCACAAGAGTCACCGGAGCCGGAAAATCAGCTTGACGATACTGACGAAAATGAAACCCAGCCTCCAATCGAAATCAAATCAATCCCACAATCTGATTCAGAAACACAATCCTCAGAATTGACACAAACAAAGCCTGAGCAGCCAGATAGCAATTAGATGCAGAACCATCTTTGCTTAATTTTATTTTTTCTTATCCAAAAGCCCCTGTCCTCGCATCCAATCTTCACATCGGACCGGCCAGCTTGATTCGGCTGTATTCTGTTTGCCGAGGCCAAAGCCGTGGCCGCCCTTTTCGTAGATGTGCATCTCAGCCGGGACCTTGGCTTTCCGCAGGGCAAGGTAAAAATAGATACTATTCTCCGGCGGCACGACCTTATCATCGTTGGCATGGACCAAAAACGTAGGCGGGGTTTCCGGCGTAACCTGCCTCTCATTGGATAGACTCTCAACAAGCTCTTTGTCCGGATTGTTGCCCAACAAATTACGCCTGGAGCCACTGTGAGCGCACCATTCGGTAAATGAAATGACCGGATACATAAGTATCATAAAATCAGGCCTGCAACTGATTTTATCAATTGGGTCTTTTGCTTGGCTGTAACGCTTTTTGAAATGTGTGCCCGCACTCGATGCCAGATGTCCCCCCGCGGAAAAGCCGAGAATGCCGATACGACCGGGGTCGATGTTCCACTCTTTAGCCCGGCTGCGCACCATTCTGAGTGCTCGCTGGACATCTTGTAACGGCGCCGGATGACCATAACCGGCACCGCTGTTGCGATGGCGGTACTTAAGAATAAAGCCGGCGACACCAAACGAATTGAGCCACTGTGCGATTTGATGCCCCTCATGGTCCATAGCCAGATGTCCGTAACCGCCGCCGGGACAAATAACCACGGCTGCCCCGGTCGCTTTTTCGTCCGGCGGCAGGTAAATCGTCAGCGAAGGCTTGTCGCCGTCCTCATCGCCTTTCGCACTCGGGGCACCATCCGCCCAGAGTAGTTCGACCTTATGTAAGTCTGCTGCTTTTCCGTCATAAGCCGTTGCTGTTAATGTTATCGCCGTGACAACACAGACAAAAGCAATTCTAAAATCCCGATTCATTTTTCTCACTCCTTACTGCGGGTTCTTAAACAAAAAATACTTGCATTTTTTAAAACTGCCTTTAGTGTAACCTTTGTTTGCCGAATTAGGTAGTAAAAATTTTATAAACCATTATCAGGAGGTCACTATGTATTACTTAACTAAATGTAAATCAAAATTCGTCAGTCTTATCACACTAATATTACTTATTTTGTTATCCGGCATTCCTGTCACCGAAGCACAAAAATCAAACGCACCGAAGCTTACAACACCTAAAGGCGTCAGACTGCTAAAGAATAAAAGTTTCGATGACAGCAAACAGGCACGAAAAGAAATCCTTGAGCTGTATAAGAATTTGCGAGTTACGGATGTGCTTGACGGCATGGACCTGATTGGCCTGCAGGACATAGGTTTAATGGACAAAAATATCCGGCCTCTCTGGCGGGATGTAGAAAAATTTTCTCACAGAGTAATAGGATTTGCCATTACCGTTCGCCATGTGCCTACTGACGTCAGAGTCGGACAAAACTCGTTTCCAGACCTTGAAGGATTCAAGAAATTCAAATCTCAGCAATATAAAAGGGCCCCCGATGCCTGGCTCGAGGCGGCAAAACCGGGAGATATCGTTGTTATCGATGCCGGTGGAATCCCCGAATGTGGTTTTATCGGCTCCAATAACAGTCTCGGCTGGGCGGAAAAAGGTGTCGTAGGAGTCGTAACAAATGGCGGTGCCAGGGACACCGATGAGATTGTTAAGGTAAAGAAGATTTCGGTCTATTGTAAAAACGGATACAGCTCCCGCGGAGTTCGACCCGGAAGGCTCATTGCCGAATCATACAACTTTCCAATTAATTGTGCCGGCGTCCTTGTTTACCCCGGCGATTTAATAGTAGCCGATGGCGACGGCGTGCTGGTTGTTCCCAGAGAGCATGCGCTCAGAGTGGGAAAACTCGCCCGTGAAATTAACCTTGGTGATGAAAAAAGCCGTGCTAAAAGATTCGAACGACTTGGCATACAGCCCGACGAAACAGTGATAGTAGAATAGTCTCTCGGGCGACATCTTAACTCAATAAAACTTGGGGCGGCACCCCGTCTGTCAGTGACGTGCGTATCCGCCTCAAACTTAATAAAATTTAGGGTGGCACCCTCAAACTTGTTTGGGGGTGGTCTCCGACTCAGAATTTCCGTCAAATCAACCGTTGCGGGTTTTGCAGCTCTTCCGTAATGAAACTTAGAAACTCAGCGGCATAACCTTCGTTCATAACTCTCTGGTCAATAGCAAGAGACAGGCTGATTATTTTTCGCACTATTATTTTATCATTTTCGCAGACCACCGTTGGAATTACATTACCTACGGCCAGTATAGTGCTGGCTGGCGGCGGTACTATTCCCAAAAAAGAATCGATTCCATACACGCCAAGATTGCTCAACGCTACAGTTTCGCCTTCTATATCCTCAAGTGTCAATTGATTATCACGTGCTTTATCAGTCAGCGATTGTTCCTCACGGGCAATTTCCGGCAACGTTTTTTCCCCGGCATCCTTCAGAACCGGGACAACAAGGCCCTGCGGGGCATTAACTGCAAAGCCAACATTAATGCGTTCGGCAATCCTTATCTTGTCACCGTCAAATCTGCCTATTGCAAGGGGATATTTTTGCACCGCCAGACCCAGAGCACGAATATAGAAGGCATTCGTCGTTATTTTGACGCCCAACGACTTTCTAAGCTTGGGGCGAATGGCCATAAGCTCGGTAATATCCGCCTTCGAACCAACGTAAAAACAGGGCTTGCTCAGCTTGGATTTTAACATCCTTTCGCCGATAAGCTTCTGGATTCTGGTCAGCGGGATATGATTTTTTGTCGGATTATCCAAAGACGCCTCTACAGAAAATTCCGACCCGCCGCCGGCGGGTATGGATCAGAACCCAGCGTTGCCGGGTCGAATTCTGCTTCTTTATTAAGGACCTAATTTTGTCCATAATGTAATACCAAATACGCATTTTCCCAAGGTTTTTTTTACGCCTAAAGGCTTGAGTAACGTTCAGACAGAGGTAATTTTTTTGGCTCTTCCGAATAATGGGTAGGTGTATTGGGCGTTTCGGACGATAGAGAAAAATCGTTCGGGGCCCCAGAGGCACAAATTTCCCCCCGCCTGCCCCAAATTTGAGCCTCTGCCCAAACGATTTTTCTCTCCAAACTGCTCCAAGGCCTTGATCTGTTTGGTCCGCCTACGCCTTAACCGGATGAGCCATTTTTTTAGCAAAATCCGCCGGTAATAATAGCTGATGCCAGCAAGACTATCAATCTCCGAACAAATAGAAACTGCGTCATAATAGGCGAGTATATTTTCAATATTCCGTCTTTTTTTTATATTTTTAGCTTCCCAAGAGCGCTGTTTTGTCCTATACTCTGCATTAGTTAAGTTTTATACTTTGGAAAGTCCAGGAATGTTAGCTGGTAGAGAAAATTAAGGTTAAGGTTTAAAAAGAGGGAAACGAAGTGAATATTTATGTGGGAAATTTGTCAAGCCAGACAACCGAAGATGACTTGCGTCAGGCTTTTGAAGTTTTTGGCCAAGTCGAATCTGTCAACATCATAAAGGATAGATTTAGTGGTGAATCCAGGGGGTTCGGATTCGTGGAAATACCCTCTAAACAGGAAGCGCAAAAGGCTATCGAAGAAATGAATGGCAAGGATTTGATGGGCCGCGCTGTGAATGTCAATGAAGCTCGCCCCAAAACCGACCGCGGTGGTCGTGGCGGTGGTGGCCGTGGCGGTGGCGGTCGTGGCGGTGGTGGCCGTGGCGGCGGTAGTCGTGGCGGTGGCGGCGGCGGTGGCGGTCGTCGGTACTAACAACCCAGTGCTGTTAAAAAAATTGGATGCACGTTACTACTCGTTCAACAATAGTGGGTTAAAAGAGAGCCGGCATAGAATAACACTCCCTTTTTGTTTAACAAAAAAAGCAAAAAAGAGGAGCTACCGGTACACTTTCAAATAGTTCTTCTGCAGTTTTTCGGCTTTATTAAGAGCTCGTATTGTATAGCCTCTAAATATTCTTCTGGAAATATCGTATAAGTGAGTCTTTTCCGCTCCGGCCTATACTAATGGGCGATACAGGATTCGAACCTGTGACCTCACGGGTGTGATCCGTGCGCTCTAGCCAACTGAGCTAATCGCCCCGTTAATTTTCGACGGTGATTATAAATCGCAAATCGCAAATCGTCAATTCATTCTATGAAGAAAGAATCCCAGATTAAGTTGCCACGACATTGAGGCGCCCTAATTTAACACCCTTCATGCTCAATATGCTTTCCGCCACCTTATTGATTTCGCCGACCTGTCCTCGAAGCACAATCACCTCCAGACAATCGTGCTCATCCAGGTGAACGTGCAAAGAAGAAATCACCTGCATGGACGAATCCAGCGTATGCGAATGTTGCAGATCTATCAGCCTGTCCGTGAGCTTTGTCGAGTGATGGTCGTAAACCAGAAATACAGCGGCGACCCCTTTGGCTTTTGGGTCGCCGAGACGCTCTTCACTTAATTGCCGGCGTACAAGGTCACGTATGGCCTCAGACCGGCTCTGATAGCCTTGCTTGGCAATAAGCCCATCGAACATCGAAAGCAGCTTTTTATCAAGCGACACCCCTATACGTTCAATTCGGTCCATTTTTGTTCCCTTTATCGAGTACGGATAAATCTCCTGCGGGGTGAACCACAAGGCATCGTATGAAAAGAAATTAGCCACAGAGAACGGCACAGACACAAAATAATCAATTATCAATCGTTTCGCCGTTCCACTTCAGCCATCTTTTTAAGGGACACATTTTATCAGATTCCCGCTTCAGGGGGCCTGAATGGTCCCCCAATTGAAACTCTTATATGACTTCGAGTCGGCGAAGAATCGACTTTGTCCAGCGGCCGCTGCGAAGCTGTGAAAAGATAAGCAGTAACAGTATTAACAGCCAGTAGCCGCTAAACCGCAGATAGTAAAGGATAATACCGAATATATGGGGGGTTTCAGCAGAACTCCACTTCACCAGCTCATAGGGCGAATATATTGCTCCGAGAACTATACCGCCAAAGACTCTCTGCCAGGGCAGCAGCAGAATAAGCATAATCAGCGAGAGGAAAAACGCTCTGCTGATATGGTTCATTCCCCCGAGCCTGCCTACCAGCGAAATCTTCAAAGACAAAAGTATTGTCAGACAGTAAAGCAGCCCCGCTAATACCAGTATGGCATTAGCAACCCGGATACCCATCGCTAAATGTTTGAAGGTTATTCCAAACAAAGAATCCTCCATTTCTGCTTCGGCCGGCTCACTTTGCTCGGCAGCCACTTTTTTTGCAGCCTCGCCAACATCCTCACTCAAGCCCCCCTCCACAGCAGCAGCCTCGTTACCGGGATACTCCTTTGCGGGAATGTAGCCGGTATTTACAACCCAAAAGCTTACCTGTAACAGCAGAAGACACAAAACTACAATGATAAAGAAAAAGTTTTTCCATCCCCTGAACACTCCAATCGCTTCAAGACAATCGGTAGTATCCAATAAACTGCTTGGGCCGGCCTGGTTCTCGTTCATTTTTAAATCTCCTAAATTGGGTTAATAGGTGATTGGTTAATGGGTCAATTAACTACTCACCACTCACAATTTAACTACTCACCATTCCCGTGAGCACTCAGCAACCCTTCTTGAACTATTATGCTCTACTTCTGCTGTATTTGCAAGAAATTTTTTTGCCCGGCACCAATTGATTTCGGACCGGACACCGGAACCCGTTGAAAGGGTCGATTTTTCTCTCCCGGGCAATTGGTGCGGGGTTATTTCTCATTTTTTATCTTTTGGAGACTATTTTTTGCTGCTTCAATAGTTTTCTCAATGTCCGCTTTGCTGTGGGCTAACGAAACAAACATCGCCTCATAAGCGCTGGGAGCAAGATAAATCCCCTGTTCTAACATCAGGGCAAAGAATTTCTTGAATCGTTTTATATCGGTTGATTGGACATCTGTAAAATTTTGTACTTTTTTATCAGTGAAGAAACAGCTCATAATCGAGCCGAGGCGATTAATTGTAACGGCAATACCGGCGTCTTTAGCGGCATCAGCCAGTCCGGCTTCTAAAAGAGCTGCTGAAGACTCGAGTCTCTCATACGAATCCGCCTCACAGAGTATATCCAGTGTAGCATTTGCTGCTGCCGTTGCAAGTGGATTACCACTGAGTGTCCCAGCCTGATAGACGGGCCCGAGCGGAGCGAGCATGTCCATAATATCAGCTCGACCGCCAAAAGCCCCCACAGGCATTCCACCTCCTATGATTTTACCTAAACAGGTAATATCTGCTTTTATACCAAAGAGTGCCTGTGCTCCACCGAGGGCCAAGCGAAAGCCAGTTATCACCTCATCAAATATCAAAAGCGATTCATTCTGGTCGCATAAATTCCGAAGCGTCTGAAGATACCCATCGATCGGCGGCACTACACCCATATTTGCGGCAACAGGCTCAACTAAAACCGCCGCGATTTTACCCTTGTACACCTGGAATGCTTTTGTTACCGCCTCGATATCATTATAGTCAATTATGACGGTCAACTTCGCAATCGCATCAGGTACGCCCGGACTGGATGCGATGGCACCCTCGGCAAGGCCGGAACCGGCAGCAACCAGAAGCGAATCGCTGTGCCCGTGATAACAGCCGACCATCTTGATTATTAAGTCCTTTTTGGTATAGCCGCGGGCGAGCCGGATAGCCGTCATTACCGCCTCGGTGCCGCTGCTTACCAGCCGGACCTTCTCAATCGAATCGAAGGCGGCAATTATTTTCTGAGCCAAGGAGGTCTCAGCCAACGTCGGTGCCCCGAATGACGTGCCCTTGCGTGCTGCGGCCGTAACTGCCTTCAATACCTTCGGATGGGCGTGTCCGAGTATCATAGGGCCCCATGAGCTTACGTAGTCGATGTATTCATTGCCGTCGATATCGTAGATTTTTGACCCTTTTGCACTTTCAATGAAAAGCGGATCCACATCCACCCCGCCGAACGCCCGAACCGGCGAATTCACACCGCCCGGCAGACAACTACACGCCTCGGCATAGGCCTGTGCCGATTTGTTATATTTGCTTTGCTCGTCCATCATCTGCCTTTAATATCAGGCGGATTCAACTCATAAGTGAAATTAGTGAATCCTTGCAAGCTAACGATTTATAGTTCAACTCCCAAAAAGCTCGTAGAAGCAGCCGCTTCGCGGCTGGGATTTATCGCATTGAAGCCTACGGCATCCTCGGCAGTAGCAGCATTATACAACATATATGCCGTTGGCATAAAGCGATAAATCCAAAACAGAATACAGCATGGGCTAAAGCCCATCCACCTGTTGTAACATCTAATTCAATGGGTGGCAGCCTCAAAAGCAGCTTGGGGACAGCTTGGAGCCTGTTATACCCCCATGTGCCTGAGCCGGTACTATTTTTCTTGCAATGTCTGGGTGATTTGCTAAACTCATGGGATTATTAATTATTGAGTAGTGATTGGTGAGTGGTGATTGATGAGTAGCTAATTAACCGATTAACCAATCACCAATTAACCAATCACCATTTAACCAGTTATGGAGTAAATATATGAATTTAGTCAGGTGGTTTCGGAAAAATAACAAAAAAGTGATGGCTGTTGTTGTCATCGTCATAATGTTCGGCTTTATCGGCGGCGGCACATTGCTCCAGCAGCTCAGCCAAAGAGCAGCAGGCCGGCACAAGACGATAGCCTACTTTGGGGATAACAAGAAAATAACAAACAACGACTTATTCTTGGCACGACGGGACCTGGATGTCCTCAGAAGCCTGGCCGCCGATGTCCTGCTAAGGAACCAGGACTTACGGGGAATTCTCCTGGGTGAGCTGCTGTTTGCTGAGCAGCAAACTTCGCCGGCACTTATAAATCATATAAGGCAGACGATTAGAAAGAACCGGTACAGAATCAGCGACAAACAAATCAACGATATGTATAGACGCTCGGTGCCGTCCAATATATACTGGCTGTTGCTTAAAAACGAGGCACAGCTCGCTGGTATCAGGGTGCCAAACGAGCAGGCCGGCGAATTGCTCGGACAAGTAATACCACAGTTGTTCAACGGCCAGACATATTCGCAGCTAATTGCTGTTCTAAGAGATCGATACGGGCTCCCGGAGGAGCAGCTCCTGTCAATATTTAGCGAATTGTTAGCGATAATGCAGTACGCCCAGATGATTTGCTCAAACGAAGATGTTACAAGCTCACAGATAGCCCAGGCTGTTGCCGCGAGCGCAGAAAGCATTGACGCTGAATTGGTAGAATTCAACCCTACCGTATTCGCATCGAGCATCGAGCATCCAGCATCGAGTATCGAGCAGGAGCATTTTAACAAATACAAGAAATTCCCGCCTTCCGCCGTAAGCGAGGAAAATCCCTATGGCTTCGGATATAAGCTGCCGGACAGGGTGCAGCTTGAATACCTAATCGTCAGGCTCGATGATGTTCGTACGCTGGTAGAACCGCCCACTAACCAGCAGAAGGAAGATTATTACAACAGAAACAGAGAACAGTTATTCACTGAGCAGGTTCCATCTGACCCGAACGACCCGAACTCGCCACTGAACCAGCGAATTAAAAGCTATGCCGAGGTTTCAGATATGATTTCGGATCGGCTTCTCAATGACAAAATTAATTCGACTGCAAATAGAATTATGCAGGAGGCTAAAACAATTACCGAAGCCGGCCTGGAAGATACGGATATAGAGCCTGCTACTCTGACTGATGAGCAGTTTAAGGAAAAAGCCGGCGATTATAAAACCACCGCCGAGCAATTAAGCGAAAAGCACAATTGTAAGCTATATGCAGGCCGGACGGGACTGCTTAGCCCAATCGATATGCAAACCGATGAATATCTTGCAAGGCTGTATTTAGAGGGCCAAGGGCAAAGTCCGGTCTCATTGGCTCAGATTGTCTTTGCCGTCGGTGATTTAGCCGCCAGCGAGCTTGGGCCGTTTGATGTGCGAAAGCCCAGAATGTATGAAAATATCGGGCCCCTTAAAGACCTGTGGGGCTCGGCCAGGTTCGGACTCCTGGACTCCTCCGGACAAATAATGGCCATTATACGGGTGATTAAAACTATAAAAGCCGCCGAACCCGAAAGCATAGACCAAACCTTTAGCACAAGCTCACTTGAATTCGACCCAAACCAGCCTTCGGCCCAGAGCGGAGCCGAAGGGCAAGGTGCAGTTGAAAATATTTATTCGGTAAAAGAAAAAGTCACCGAAGACTTAAAGAAACTTGCTGCAATGGACATCACAAAAAGCAAAGCCGAAGAGTTCATTGGCCTGGCG